>Ga0116228_10002202_pt1 | contig 16757 bp, 21 predicted proteins | sample S1TSphfallax_2_FD_89694 | JGI IMG/M metagenome (GOLD analysis project Ga0116228, IMG submission 89694) | Host-associated microbial communities from peat moss isolated from Minnesota, USA - S1T2_Fc - Sphagnum fallax MG | ecosystem: Host-associated > Plants > Peat moss > Unclassified | place...
ATATTTGATTGATGCTGGTTTTCCACACAAAGATTGTGATGGCTTCTCTGCTTCAATGTGTAGCTGCAGGAGTGTGGAGACAAGGAGCTGATGGAGAATATGAGGGAGAGTGTGAGTTTGCAACAGCAGAGTTATGTAGCAGGGAGCTTTCTTCTCATTTTTGTGTCTGATGGTTGATTAGAGAATGGATGCTTATGTTTGTGTTGCAGTTAATAGTAGTCCATACTGTTCTGCTTAGCAATTGGTTCCTGTAGGTTGTAATGCACATAGATGACGAAACTCAGGAAGGTGATGACAACTGAGGCAATTTCCCTGGTTCTGAGACAGAGAGAGAAATAGTAGTTGGGAGCTGCAAATGTGATCTGTGATCTTTATTTGTGTTTGAGTTGTTTGCAAAAAGGTGAATGATGGGGAAAGGGTTTGGATTCAGGTCGGGAGGTGTCAAACTATGAAGTAATTTGTGAGTGTTATTAGCCTTTGGGTGTTTTCCTGTTCAGTGTTGTGCCAATTCAGCTGTTGGGCATTTTTATGTTAGTAAGGGGTATAAGTGTGTGTGCTTCAATTCCTGGAAGTCAGAGAATTGGTGACTGCAAGAGTGTGCAGATTGAGTATTCCAGCAGAATTTCATGTTGGTGGTGTCCATTTGTGTGAAGTCCAAGTCTGTGTGTTTGTGTAAACATTTTATTTGGGGTTCCATGTGCAACTGAAAGTTGTATCAGAAATCCAAAGTTTTGCACACATACAATCAGTGGAGTGGCTATTTTCCTGTCATCCTGGTTGGTTTTGTGAGTTCATGTATTGCATGCCTCTTCTGCTTCCAACCTCATCAAGTAGTTTTCTTGCTTCACATTTTGAGCTGAGGGTATTCTTCTGTGTTGGGCAGGTTGGTGCTTGAGCCTTGAAGAGCTTCATTCAGATTTTTGGCATGGCAATTTTCCAATTTTTTTGGCAATTCCAAAAGTAATTAATTTTTGTGGCTAACCAACCGACAATTTGTATTTTTATTTTTGCAGCAAATTATTATTTATTGTTAGTACTAGTTTTTCTTCACACCTTGATTTTTAGTCTATGAAACCACCTTCACACCTCGATTGGGACATCAAAACCACCCTCGCACCTGGATTAGTGCCATCGAAACCGGCCTCACACCTCGAGTAGTGCATCAGAACCGGCCTCACATCTCGACTACGAACGACATCAGATCCTTTTTCGCATGTCGATTAAGATATCAAACTACATATACACCTCGATTGAGACATCAAACTACATGTACACCTCGATTGAGACATCAAACTACATATACACCTCGATTGAGACATCAAACTACATATGCACCTCGATTGAGTCATCAAACTACATATACACCTCGATTGAGACATCAAACTACATATACACCTCGATTGGGACATTGAAAGCCTGCCACCCGCACACCTCGATTAGGACATCAGATCCGTGGTTCGCACCTCGATTGGGACATCAAAACCCCCTTCACACCTCGATGGGGACATCAAATCCACTGGCCTCCCCCGGCGGCCGACACCTCGACGAAGAAGAAGACGATGACACCCCGAACGAATGCAGCGGCGTTCGCGCCTCTCGCGCGCCTGATTGCGATTCAAACAATCTTGTCGCGGATCCAAATGACGAGGTCGCAACAAATTTCTGAACCCAAAAAAGAAAATTCCCGCCAGCTCGGGGTGTCGCCGGACTTGTGCAGAGCTATGAATTCAGCTAGTTGGGTTGTACGTGAATGATTGAGAGAGAGAGAGAGAGAGAGAGAGAGGAGAGGAGAGGAGCAATGCGGATGGATGCGATGCGTGAGCTTTGCTCTTTGTTGGAGCAAAGGCAGGATGTGGCGACATCGGCAGGGATGGGTGTGCTTTGGCGACAGTGTCCGAGACCGGGGTTTTCGCTGCAGCAGGAGCAGGAGCAATCCTGTCGTCGTCTTCTGCATATCACGTGGCGGCAGTGTCTAGCTATCTTGCTGGTGGCACGCCTCGTAGCGCGGTCTTCTCTTGGTAGTTCTGGACATGATTCATCTCGTCAATTTTTTGAGCTTGTGTTGGAGTTTCTGCAAGCAGTGGCGACGGGAATTGTAATCGATGGTTTGACGACGTTCAATAGAGAGGAATTGGATCCTTACTTCGAGGAACTCATCGGCTACGTCGCGGAAGCCGTGGAGGACTATCCGTTTGTGTCCCCGGATGTGAGCGTTGTGGTTGCTCGTGTCATTGAGCTAGCCGTCGCAGCGACGGAGGAGGAGGAGAAGGAGGAGGAGGAGGGTGTGGTTGTTCTCTCTCGGAAATTCGATCCAGTGCTCAAGTCGCTTCTATCAGCATTGGCAAGGCGGTGCCCGGCGTTGCAAGCTTCTGATGCGGAGCGTGTGGCAATGTGTTTGTTGCAGCGATGGACGTCACTGGGTCGTCATAGATCTGTGAGCTCTGCGTCGCTCTCGAATGGGAGTCCTTCTAGTAAAGGTTCCGCCTTGCTGCTGTGTCGCACGCCGGGATCTAACGGGCACAACAGCAAGTGGTCTTTGGGGCATGAGGAGGCTGACACCGATGGACCAGTGGAGACTAGAAGACCACAATCGGAAAGCCCGAATCCAGAAAACCCAACTTTCCATACCCCGAAGTCCACGCCTTCCAAAATAAGCCCCTTCGCGGACAATGGGGTCGGTGACAGTAGCGCAAGCTCCGAAATATTTGATGGAGTAGGGAGGAAGGGATCATGGGTGCAGCTTCAAACTGCGTTAGAATCCGAGACAGTAGATTTTCTGGAGAGACAGGAGCTCGCATTTCGATTGCTTGGCCAGATCATGCTCAAACCCACCTCTACCAAGGAAAAGCTTTCATCTCAGTTGAGCGCTACAGCAAGACAGCAGTTGAATGCTCTTCTACCCCTTCTCAAGGCATGACATATTTCACCATTGCTCTTCCATTGATTTTGTTGATTTCTGAATTGATTATCGCAGAAAGAAGAAAATCACCGAGTTCTAGCAGTACTTAAATTCTGGGTGTTTAGGGTTTAGGGTTTATGCATCTGCAAGATTGATTGCCATCTCATTTCCATCCATAAGCAATGTGTTATGCTGCTTTGCTGGAACAGGTACACAAAAGAGGCCACCCAGTAGATGGATTGCCACTCTGTGTGAAAGTCAATGTTAAGTTGCAAACATTCCAAGCAGTGGCCATCCTGGAAATAAACTGGATAACACAGGCATTTAGTAGTGATGAGAAGGTGCATGCAAACCAGTCTGCTGGCAGCTTGATAAAGGACCCAATTCGAGAAGCTTTATCCTTGTTGATGGACATAGCAGATGCTTGCATTACATCACCATGGCGAAGGCTTAAATCATGTGAAGCTCTGTTTGAAGCTGTGGTCACAGGTGTGGCACGAGTTTCTGCTTACCAAAGCAGCCAGATGTTGAAGATTCTTCTTTTGCGCTTCAAGACGCTTGTCTTGGCCATTTGTGCTCAGGTGTGTGACTGCAAGCATACAATGGTAGATTTTTTTTTGAGAAATTATTCTGTTCAATATGCTCTTGTTTTTCAAAAACCATGTAGATCTTTGAGGTTTGCATCTGACATCTGCCAACATGTATTTGTCAATTTGCTGGTTGTAGTGTGTTGTAAATTGTGATATTTCTGCAGGCAGATCTATTGGGGACAGGCCCAAGTCCTTTTTCTGAGATTATTGTGAAAGCTGTCTGCTTGTTGGTTGATGCCGGCTGGAACTCAGACAGGGCAGCTGTTAAGTCTTTCCTTCTGACATTGGCTGCCTATGTCCGGGAGCGATTGGAGCAGGTGATGTCTTGCAGTTAGATTCTTTCACTTGATTTTTTATCTCCTACCTGCTTAAAGCATATCCTTGCTCAATTCTATTGGAAAGCAGATTGAAAATTTGCATATGAAATGCATGTATTGTGCTTCATCCTGTCCCGCTGTCTGTATGGTTGACATGGTCTAAAAACCTTGAATTGCTAAACCCTCTGTGGGTGGGGAATTCTGAACAGGAAAAGAAGGAAAGGCCAATGACAGCAATGACCCAGCTTAATATCATACCTTTACTGGCTGATATGGTTGTCTTGCTGAACAAAGTAGATGTTGTCAACATTATATTACCTCTGTTCATAGAGAGCTTGGAAGTAGGGGATGCTTCTTCTCCTGGTCTTGTGCGATTAAGGGTATGTTGGAAAATCTGGTTGCAAATTCAAAGAATGCAATTTTTGCAAGTTTCTTGTTGTCATTCTGATGGTATGTATCACATTTGCTGTGGTGTCCGAGTGACAATAGGGTCATGGGGCTGCAGGTCCTGGATGCAGTAGCATGTATGGCATGCTTAAGATGTGATAAGTCATACCGGGAGGTTGTGGTGCTTCTGACACATAGCTATTTCAACAATCTCTCCATTTTTGGCTCCCCTCATAGCTGTATCATTGTTCCTGAAGTTACTACTGAGCGGTTGGAGGTATGGAACTTCTTCCCCACTGTTTTGGGCTATAACAAATGCAATTGAAAAATTGGTTTTTGACAACAGAGAATATTATCTGTTCACATGTGAGAAGAAGTAACCCTTCTACAAGCAACCTCAAGGTTGAACTGCACCCAGCAGGAGGGATTGGGTCTTCATATCTGCTGGGTTGCATTTGTTAGATTATGCTCTGTTGACCCCACTACTATGGGTGTGAGCACTTCTGTGGATTGTGCAAGCAGACAAGCAGTTATGTTGCTATTTGAAAATAATGGGGAAACAAGAAAGGTCTTGCTTGAAGTGCCACATGTGATGGGCGTCGGGATGCAGACTCTTCCAGGAGCATTGCTGCGCATAGCCCAACGGCTGGAAACAGTCAAGTTACGATCTGATTATCGGCAGCGGTTGCTAGTTCTATGCTCTGATGTGGGTCGGGCGGCAGAGGCCAAGGAAGGAAGGTTTGTATATTATCTCTTGGTGAAGGTTGTTTGGGTGTCAGCCCATGCTGATGGTTTCCAGTCTGTTGCAGAATGATCTAGTGTAGCCTGCATTCCAGCCAGGTTTTTGTAGAACAAGTGATCACTGGTGCCTGTGTATGTCATCTCAATGGTGTACACACTGTCTTACTTGTCATACAGGCAACAAGATGAAATCTTATGAGCTTGAGGTTGGTTGACAGGTGTGGAGTTGATTTTCTTGGACCTCTTCTTCCGGCTGTTGCAGAAATATGCTCAGACCTAGATCCAATGCAGGAGGTGGAGCTGCCTCTCTTGAAGTTGTTCTGCAACCTGTGGTTTTACATTGCTCTGTTTGGCCTAGCACCTCCTATACGGAAGGCACAGTCAACACTAATGTTGTCCTCGATGAGTTTAGCCAGCCAAGGAACCATGAGTGGGATACAAGCATTAAGTGGCCCTTATGTGTGGAGCCCTGAGTGGGCTTCAGCTGTTCTCCGTCTGTCTCAAACTACTCCTCCACTTGTGAGTGGACTGACCCATTCTATCTTGTTTCACTAATACTTTTATGTACTTTGCCAGATTTTGAATGGTTCAGATGCATCCCGTGTGGAGAGTAGTGTTAACACCAGCTTCTGTGCAAAAACAGGTTCAGGGCCAGTAATGCTCCTGTTGGAGGGATATGACAACACATTATGTTTTGAAGTATTCTTGATGACTGTGACATGCTGACAGTAATGCTCAATTAAGATCCTCCAATTTCCTGTTATCAAGTTCAACTGTCATCACTGGATGTGTTTACATACAGGTTTTGAGTTCAGTAAAGTGGCTGGAAGTTGAGCTGGAGCTTGATGCACTTCCCAATCCAGAGAGTTCTCGTGGAACTGGCAATGAGAAGGCTGCAATTGCTCATCGTACTATCCTCTCTTATGCATTGGGTGGTCAAGTTGATGTGGCATCAATGTATAGCATTTCTGGTAATGCAACCTTTGAATTTGATTGAACTTCCAGTCAAAGAATTAGTAGTGCTTTCATTCTAGGCTATGTTGCTGTCATTCTCCAGCTCAGCATTCCCTTTTCAATGCACAAGGTGTGTGAATTTGGATTGACCATTTTAGCTTGGAATTGATAACTATAAGTGTTCGACTGTTTGTGCTAACACTGCTAAGACCTTCACATATGAATACAAGAAGTTAGACTTTGGGGAATGTCTTTTTGTATATAAACTTCTGAAAGTAAAGAGGTCTTAATGGGATGCTCAGTTTGTGGTTGATTGTTAAATAGGTGCAAAGGCTACTTACCTCTTGGCAGTTACGTACTTGGAGGTTTTACGGTTCCAGCACAATGGAGGATGCCTCAATAGCAATCAACAAGATGGAAGCTACAGAAGTGCTCTTATTTGTCTATTTGAGTATGTGGAGACCCCTGATTTGGTACCTGCTGTGTATCAATGTCTTACAACAATTGTCCAGCGTGCCTTCAGTGCTGCTTTGATACAGCTGGTACCTCACAAACATGTTATCCAGGCTGGGACCATTTTAGTGTGTGTTCTGCTTTTCAGATTGTTAGATGCATACAATAATACCCATGTATCTTGTTCAACTAGCAAGAATGATTATGAAAGATGCTGAGAAGCATCTGGTTGTCTACTCAAAATTGTGCTTGAGTACTGTACTTCTTTTGATGAATATTGTGGTTTATGTGAACAACTGTGATTGTCCTTTGGATATTCATATGTGGACCAGGGCAGGGGGATGGTTCTGTGACCTCAGATCCCTAAGGTACAACCTGTGCTTGCAGGAGGAGAAGGATTTGTCAAGTGAGGAGGAGGTGAAGCACAAGGAAAGCGTGTTGATACTGCATGCACTATTCTTAATCAACCATACGATACATCCAGATGAAAATGTCTGTGAGATTGCCGACAGTCTTCTTGGACAGCTCAGAAACAAATTCCGGCAGGTATTTATTTTATGGCTCTCCGGATGGTGTATACAGAACAATACCAATTGACATGAGGAATGTTAGAACTCTGGTTTCTTATCCCAATTCTGGTTTTGATGGAGTCAGGTACTCTGGAATAAGCAATGCCTTGAGGCTCTTTTGGGCTTACTGTCTGAACAACCCTCAGTTATGCAGAGTAATGACAGTGGGGGACTTTTGGCTTTTCAGTCACTGACACATCAACGAGCACATGAATGGATAACATATGCTCTGTTATTTGCCCCCTGTACCACACAAGGTCTGCTACAGGTATAACACCATATACGACAACATCATCTACTTCAGTGAGTGAGCTATCACTGAAATGTTTGTCAAGCAGTTAGTCAACATGCCTGATCTTTAGACAGGGATTGCTCAGTCTAGCTCATGGATGAAGAGGACAATCACATTGCAATTCCCTGTGTGGTTATCTGATTGACATCTGGACATCTACATACTAACACACTGGAAGGTGTAATAGTTCTTGGCAACTGACCCAAGTAACAGGAAGCAATTTTTTTGTGGGTGGTACTGATTTGCAGGAGTATATTCGTCAAGTGACCACTTACCAGAATGTGGCTCATTCAAGCAAAATTATTGCACTTTTGTCTGATATTCGGCTGTATCCCAGCACCTTCACCATGGGTTCCATGCCTGCAATTGCAGCTGCAGCAGCTGCTGCTGGGGGTAGTGATGCCAGCAGCTTGGATGTGTTGTCAATGGGAATCACAAGTGCCAATGTGAAATCAAGGTATGCTGGAGAGATAGCTGGCATGAAGCGGCTTTATTCTGTGAGCATGAGCAGTTTGATGTTAAGTGAGGTGCATGGCTTCAAAACACACTCAGGGGGGATGGGCTTAAATGGCATCGGTAGCATCCACAGTGGGGATGATGAAGAGGGCTCATTGCAAAGCATTTTGATCTCCCGTTTCATGCAGCAGCTTCAGCAGTTTGTGATTGATGCACAGCAGGGATGCTCGATCAGTGATGTAAAATATCGTGATGCATGCTTGCAAGCTGCTGCTCTTCTCCTATCTGAAATGGTATGGCCCTTGGTGCCCACCTTCTCTCCAACTGCCAGTGGACTGTAGGAATGTGTTTTGATTGTAAGCTTGGGTGCTCAGGAGAGTTCACTCACCAGTCAGGTGACAAGGAGATAGGTAGTATGATTATCTGCAAGTTACATGAAGCTGCTTCTGTGTTTTTGTAGAGCTCAGGTCATGTGGTGGTTTCAAAAGGAGCTTCACAGCTATTACGCCTGCTATGTTGGTGCCCTGCTCACATATTCACAGCACAAGTGATGGAAACTGGTGTGTTTGTGTGGACCTGGCTTGTTACTGCAGCTCCACAGCTGGGACCACTAGTCTTAGCAGAAGTAGTGGATGCCTGGTTATGGACTGTGGCTAGCAGGAAGGGACTATTTGCAGGAGGCATTGACCACTCAGGTCCTGTTGCTCAACTCCGGCCCCAGCTCAGCCCTGGGGAACCATCAAACTTGCCTGCTCAGGAAGACCCTGTGGAAGGCATTATTGTACATAGATTGTGGCTTGGCTTCCTTCTTGATCGCTTCGAGGTGAGACTCCATTGGATACATGATGGATGTTGCAATATTACTGATAGTGGGGATTGTATTCAGAATCCTCTCCTTGTGGGATAGAATTCCTGCTCTCTCAGATTCTGGTCTTCATCAGTTGTGTCCTGTACTTAAATCCATGTACACAATCTGAAGTAGCTGACATGGTTTGTGCTACACATCTGACCTTGAGCCTTCCAGGTAGGAGTTGACAGTTATGGTTGTATCAATGCAAGCTGCAAGAGCCCTTCTAACAAGTGATCCCATGGATGTGAATATGCAGGTTATGATGCACACAGGAGGTGACCAGATGCTGGTAATGGTTCGGTTGATTCAAGGATCTGTGCACAACCCATCTTCCTTGTCATCTCATCCAGCTGCTGCTGGAACTCTCTTCACACTCCTTCTTTTGGGCCTCAAAGTGTGTGACTGCCTACTGCAAGCTAGTGCACACACTGAACATACTGGTGTGCAACTGCTTCAAGACAGTGTTTACAGGTACATATAACTTATGTGGATGCTGTAGAGTTACTATTTGCTGCTCATGTCAAGAGATGTTCTTGATGGCTATGATGTGGTTAACTGTGCTAAAATGTCTGCTGAATGTGCAACCAGCTGACTGTGAAGCACACATGAGAATGAGAAAAAGTTGTTTAGATTCATGGGTGGTGGTCATGATCTGACTTCAGGCATTTGCCCTTCTGAGGGTATATTTCACAGTTGATTGTATAAGAAGCATGTCCAGCATTGATTGAGTGGTTTTGTCACATTTGCCACATCTGTAAAATTTGGGTCAATAAGCCTCTAACTTGAGTGAGGGAGTTGTCTGTGGGGAGGATCACAGAGCTGCATTTCAGTGGTTTACAGTGGAACCAGGTTGGTATGAAACAGACACAGAGGGCTTTGCACAAGCAGAAGCCCTAGCTGTGGCAATCTTCACCCAACATTTTGCACTTGATCAGCCTATGATCTCCAGTCAAGATGAAGCTTCCATTCCCCTGTATACTGTTAGTGGAGGCCTCAGCGGTCCCCAATTGACTTCTACTGCTAGCATGCAGGTGCGATAGTGGTTAAGATGCATGATCATTCTGGTTTTGCATGCCTCTTGTTAATCCATAAGCTTCTGTTTTCTGGAAGTTACATTGCCAGATTAAGCTCCCAGTGCATACTGAAGCTTGCTCCTGACATTTCTTCACCTTCCTGACATACGCATGCTGCTGATTCCTATCTTGGCAACCAGTAAATGATAACTGACATATCTGATGGTATGGACAGACACAGATTGAGCATCCCATCTGGGCAAAAAGGAAAAAGCAACTATTGCTTATGCTCTGCCAACATGAAGCAGATAGACTTGACACATGGGCCAACCCACTAAAGTAAAATCTGTCACATTTAGACTTGGAGAAAATCATTGAGGATACAAGAATAGTTCTGGTTTTATAACAAATCTGAGTTGCCCGATAACTGTTGTTGGTTTTTTTCTGTCTCATCATCACACAGATCACCAGTTTCCACTTATATAGCCTGAAAGTAACAGCAGTCATTGAAAAGAATGTAGTGCCTGGGAATACCACTTTGGTTTGCATATGAAATATGTAGCTCATCAGCCTGGTTGTCTGATCAGGGTGCAAACAGTACCTCATCTACAGCAAGAGTCAGAGCAGTGGGGACCACATGTTAAGACAGCTTGGTCTGTGGACCCTCAAATTGCTTTAGCACTTGTTGCCAGATTTCCCAGTGCAACTACATTGAAGGCAGAGGTTGCCTCCATGGTGCAGGTGTGTTTCTTTTGTTCTAGCACTTACTCAACAACCTCAACCCTTGCTGGAATATCAGTAGTAAGTCACCAACAAATACGCTAATGCCTTGGTAACATTCAATGCAGGCACATGTCCCAGAGTTAATGAATTTGCCAGAAGCTCTACCCTATTTTGTAACACCAAAGGCAGTGGAGGAAGATTCAGTAGTTTTGCACTGGCTACTCCACTGGAAACCCTGCTCCATCACTTGTGCACTTAACTTTCTAACACCATCTTATAAGGGCCACCCCCGTGTTATTGCATATGTGCTTCGTGTGATGGAATCTTATCCACCAGAACGGGTCACCTTCTTCATGCCCCAACTTGTGCAGGCTCTTCGTTATGATCAAGGAGTAAGTGCCCCATCTCTGGCCTTTTGAGAATTTCAAAAGTTCTCTTGCCAGTTTCACAACTTGTGAATCACCCAAGAATACTACTTGGGCATACATTTTTTAGCATCAACACTAAAGCTTTGGTAAAGTTTCCAGAAGAGGTTATGTGCACTAGTCAAGGAACATCCTGATTGAACCGGTTTCTTTTCCAAAACCATCCTGAGCTGAGCCAAGACTGGTGGGATTTAAACAGCTGCATCCTCAGAATTGGGTTACTCCTGCAAGAATTGGTGCTTGGTTTTAGAGACTGATAGTAAAAAATGCAAGGCAAGTGTCATTGCTGAGTCTGGGTGGAGCCCTGTGGAAGCAGGGGATGTTGGAAGGATATTTGATGGCAGCTGCACAACAGAGCAATTTGTTTGCTCACATTCTGATATGGCAGCTTCAGGTACAGCTTCAGGCACAGAAAATCATTCTTATAGCGCTCCTGTCACTGATCTTTTGCATTAAATAATTCCCAAAAGGGGTAGTCAGAAAAAGATGAAAACCATTCTATACAATACCTGACACTGATCTTCTGGAGTTAAATAATTCCCAAAAAGGGCTGTTGGGAGAAATGAAAATCTTTCTTATACCATACCTGTTACTGATATTCCAGTGTGAAACGCTTCCCAAAAGGGGTAGTTGGAAAAAAGGAAAGTTTTCCAGGTTTGAGTTTCCAACCTATAGAAATCAAATATGAGTCCTTTTCCTTGGGTTATTATTGCAAGTACTAAATATGTACAGGACCTATTAAACTTTTTCTTAAGTATCAAAAATTCTGAAATATTAAAATGGGAGCTGCCACACCCATTTTCTGAAATAGTTAAAACATTTTGGCAGAAAAAACTGCTGATTTATCAGTGGCAGGTATGGTATCAAAGACATTAGTCATGTTCAGAGTTACATTTGTTGCCACAGCACCCACTTTTGAAATAATTTAGCATATTGGGAATAAACTGCTGTTCACCAGAGGAAGGTAAGGTAGCAAGGACATGTTCACAATTATGTTCATGGCCACTCCATTCTTTCTGATTTGACTTCTGTAAATTTGCAGGGAGAGGAGCCACCACCTGCAAAAGAAGCAGGGAAAGAAGAGCATGTCATTGAGGTACTAAACCAAACTTGGCTAATTTACCACATCACTGTTTGTTTCCTTTTCATGCATGTGACTTAAATGAGTTCTGTTAGCTCATGGTGTGAGCAACAAAAGCTCTGTTCATGTAGCTTATGGAAGCTCAATTCTCGGTTATAAGAAAGCAACCATGCTTTTTGATCTATCAGTAGAGGCTCACGATCCTTGATCTTCTTGGAAACCCCAAACCCTAAACCGTGCTTTTTGATCTATTAGTGCAAGCTCAAGATCCTTTATTTCCTGGGAAACTGTAAACCCTTTACCATGCTTTTCAGTTTATTAGTGCAACCTCAAGATCCTTGATCTGCTAGGAAACCCTAAGCCTTAAACCATGCATTTTTGTTTATTAGTGTGAGCTTCAAGATCCTTGATCTCCCAGGAATGCACTTAACAGGGCTGAGTACAATAGGATGGTTGTGGTGCCATTTTGGCACTCTCATTGGTAATTGGTGGTTTGTGGTTTTCCTTCATTGTTGCTTTGATTTTCTTAGCATTTGGGTTGAATTGTAATCTGTTGTCCATCTGAATGGAACTGGCAGGGGAATGTGCTGTATGATTTGGTTCCGAGGGTGAAACAACGCATCATTGATAGTTTCACCCCAGAGGCAAATGATGTTTTTCTGCGTGAATTTCATTTCATTGACAAGGTGACCTCTATTTCTGGGGTGCTATACCCACTGCCCAAGGAGGAACGTCGAGCTGGAATCCGCAGGTTATGTTGGTCTACAAACCTCATTTTGCTAAATGTGAAGGTTTAAGACTATATGCATTTTCATGACCTACAATTTGACCAAATAAGTGTAGGCTTGGGTGTGTCCCAACAAGTTTACAGCCAATATGTGAAGTCTGAGCAGTTGGCTACTTGGAAGCAGCAATAGCAATTATCAACTGTGCAGACTGCTTGTCTTTTCAACGCACATCAATAGTGTGATATGTTGATGCACTTGTCTTCCCATGCAGCAGCATAATTTTGATGGAAAGTTTTACTTTGTGACAGGGAGCTGGAAAAGATAGAATTGGAAGGTGATGACTTGTACTTGCCAACGGCACCCAATAAGCTGGTCCGGGGAATTGAATTGGACAGTGGAATCCCACTCCAGTCAGCTGCAAAGGTGCCCATTATGATCACTTTCCAAGTTGTTGACAAGGATGGCAATCCTGATGATGTCCAACTTCAGGCCTGTATTTTCAAGGTATATCTCATGTTTTTCTAACCTGCTTTGTGCTAAGATGGAGAGAGGAAAACATAAACCTCTAGTATGAAACCTTTTGCTTTAAGATTCTATGTCTACAAGACACATAAGCCAACTCATGCCTAGCTTTACCTAGTGTGTCTCACTTGATCTGCCTCTACAAACTAAATGGTGTCTGCAAGTCTCCACATTCGCCCCCCTAGTATATGAAGCCCACAATGTCTGCTGGAAACTTTCCTGCTGGACTTTCTGGATGGAGGAGCTGCTCATGGTAGGTACACCATGTCATGCCATTCCAAAGGCTATCTTCCTCCATAGATATGGCAGGGATGGCCCATGTGAAACCTTGGATCGTTTTATCCTGCAGCCTAATTGGTTTTCAGGGGAAAACAAAAGGTCATGCCATTTCCTTGTCCAGCTTGTGCTTCATTGAGCAACAAGGGAGCAGGAAGGGTGTGTTGCAGGTGGGAGATGATTGCAGGCAAGATGTATTGGCTCTGCAAGTCATTGCTCTACTGAAGAACATATGGGAAGCAGTTGGCCTTGACCTCTATGTCTTCCCGTATGGGGTGCTTCCAACTGGCTATGGAAGAGGCATCATTGAGGTAAAACTCTCTTCCTCTTCCTTTTGCATTCTGGTTGACTGGTTTCCTCACTTGCTTATTAAATAATCAACAAGAGCAATCTCTCAAAACCAACATATGAGATGACAGACATGGATGCATCTATTTGCTAACCAAAAAGGTTTTATATGCCTGTGCTGCTGATTTGCAATTTCTTTCTGTCTCTTCTATTGTAATATGAAATGTTTCTTGACTAAAAGGTTGTGCCAAATGCACGAAGTCGGAATCAAATGGGGGAGATGACAGATGGAGGGTTGTATGAGATCTTTCAACAAGACTATGGTGCAGTTGGATCTCCTTCCTTTGAACAGGCTCGCAACAATTTTTTGGTCAGCAGTGCTGGCTATGCTGTTGCAAGCCTCTTGCTCCAACCCAAGGATCGTCACAATGGCAACCTTCTTTTTGACAAGTATTTCCTTATTCATCTTCTACTATTTGTCCCTCTACATCATGTTAATTTTCAACCTGCAAATTGTGAAAGCCTTCAGTAAATGCCTTGTTCAAGAAATGGAGGGTGACTGAAGTACCTGTGAATTGGTATGTATCAGTGAAGGACGATTAGTGCATATTGACTTTGGCTTTATACTGGAGACATCACCAGGAGGCAACATGCGCTTTGAGAGTGCACAATTCAAGCTGAGCCATGAAATGACACAGCTTCTTGATCCCTCTGGAATAATGAAGAGTGACATATGGAACTGCTTTGTCAGGTCTGCTCACTCATCTTTGTGCCCCACTTTTCTCTCAGCAATTGTCAAGCAACATGGTCCATCCTTGCAACTAAAATTTTATGAAACAATAGCACTGGTTTGCATTAGCATCTACAGCCTATCACTGGGACCCTACAAAAGACAAGGAACAGTGTGCTGGGGAAAGTGAAATTACAGGTTTTATGAAGTCTGTTACTTGTCATAGTGCTGATAAGAAATTGAGGGGTGTGGGAATGGCAGCTTATGTGTGAAGGGCTACTTGGCAGCAAGGGTCCATATGGAGGGTATAATCAACACTGTTGCTCTCATGGTGGAGAGTGGACTGCCATGCTTCAGCCGTGGTGACCCAATTGGCAATCTGCGCAAACGATTTCACCCAGAAATGAGTGAACGCAGTGCAGCCAATTACATGATCAAAACATGTGAAGATGCATACAATAAGTGGAGTACTGCTGGTTATGACTTGATCCAATACTTGCAGCAGGGTATTGAGAGATAAAGAACATCTGCCAGCCAACTTATTTGCGTAATTCAAATTGTTGCATTCAGCATTGTACTCTGCCAGATTCATATTAGTGGACCAGATTTTCTGCCAAACTAATTCTTGCAAATGTCTACCTAATCAGTTCATTCATCAGTTAGTGCTGTATCACCTAACCTTTTACCACCTCAGGTTTAGTATGAGGATATCCATGGCACAAACCTCTTTGGTGTTAGGTGTCCATAGCAAATTGAGATGTGTACAAAACTATTCTCAGATGAGCTTGCATGGAATCCTTTTTGTACCATAAAACCATGGCAGAAGCTTCTTTTTTCTTGGTGCTCATTTTGTTGTTCATTTTCGATTTCAGTTCTCTTCAGTTGCAATCCTTTGAGGACTGTAAATTCCATAATTTGTGCTGTGGCAGAGGATTTTGTGTATATCTCTTACCACTTAAAAGGCGTGTATGAATGATCCATAAATCCAGCATATATCTGATGAAGTTTCAGTGATGATATCATATGAAGAAGTCCAAAGAAAATTATTCTGCTATTCTGTCTGCTCAAGAAAAATCTTCATTTCTGCAACAAGAAAAACAGACAACCTCAGAAGCATGCAAAAGTCACTTATACACATATGTATAAGCAGTTAAAAGAAAGGCATGATGAGCTAGCTCAATGAAGAAACACTCTTGAGAAGAGACAACAAGAGTTTTTGTCTCTTATCTAAGAATTATGATTCATCACAGGAAAGATCTTCAGGATCAGTCGATCAATCTAGTCTTTCAAAGACAAAATGCTCAAGAGCATGCCAAGTATTGTTTGATTCATCATCACACTGCTGTGATGCCAGCAGCAGGTTTCAAAATAACCCGTTTCTCACTTGGGTCGGTGTTCTAAATGACAACTAGGCCTTAAAGAGCGCTTCGTTGGACCAATCCAAATTTTCCAATTACACGTGGAAGATTCTGGTTGGTTATTCCTCAGTCTAGGCAACTTGGGGGCGATCTGACTCTCCCAAGTGAGAAAATTAAATATCCCCAGAACGGACGACTGAATTGCTCCCACGTGTAATAAAACAACTGGATTGACCCTCATCGCATCATCACGAGTCAGCCAATGGCACACTACGTTCTGCCCATGTTCAGAAAGATCGAACGATCGAAAACTCTGCCTATCTTAGATCTACGGTGCTTACTATTCTGACATTGGTAATTGGTCAGAAATTATGATTAACCGTTTGAGAATTCGTAGTCAATTCCATTCCATAATCCTTGTCTCGTCCTTCTACATCCGATTCCATTCCGCAACTGTCTGCCCCCCGCTGATTCCTTGTTGCCATTCCAGACCAGAATCTTCCCCTGCTACTGCATTCACAAATCCTTCGAAAGTCCATATGAGCGCGGGAAATTAGAGAGACAAAGAGACTGTGTGAGCGCGCGCGCGAGAGCGAGCGAGAGAGAGAGAGAGAGAGAGCGAGAGAAATCGAGAACGAGATCGAGAATTGCGAAGTGCAGGGCGGAGGGAGAAGCGCAGGGGGGTGGGGGGGGAACAGAAGAAAGAGAAGAGCAGAGGCAGGACTACTGCGGCCGTCTGAGGAGTGGGTAATGATAATCTAAATGGAAAAACAAAAATGGGACTGGAAAAAAAAGGACGGTGAAGGTCTTAAGAGTTTTGCTAGTTTGTGCGTGCGTGCGTGCGTCTGTCTTTTGTTTTCCTCCCCCTCATGTGTGAAGGGATTTGTTATTAGAATTGAGATGATGGTGGGGAGGGGGAGAATTGAGATCGGGTGCTGGTTAGCTCTGAGAGAGAGAGAGAGGTGATATTTGCATGTGGGGAAGGGAGAGAGTGGGAGTAGAAGAAGACGGGATGGCGGTGGTGGGAGTGGTCTGAGGAGGGGGGGGGGGGCGGGGGGGGTGAAACACCAACGGACAGGGACGAGGGGGGGGGTGGGGGGCGCGC
>Ga0116228_10002203_pt1 | contig 16757 bp, 15 predicted proteins | sample S1TSphfallax_2_FD_89694 | JGI IMG/M metagenome (GOLD analysis project Ga0116228, IMG submission 89694) | Host-associated microbial communities from peat moss isolated from Minnesota, USA - S1T2_Fc - Sphagnum fallax MG | ecosystem: Host-associated > Plants > Peat moss > Unclassified | place...
AATGTGGATCTCCTCATTGGGGACATCCCCACAAATGTTTCAATTCCATTTATTTTGATTTCTCCATCCATCATTCCCCCTTGGAACAAAAAGGTGGAGAATTATGTTGAGTTAATTTTCATTTTGCAAACTTTAATTTTCAATTTCATAACTATGACAATTGATTAGATAATAATTCTAATTGTAAAATCAAAATTGAAAAAAAAAATGTCAACATATGAAATGATAGAAAATGTTTTGGATGCTCCAAACACAATGGATTGTGAAAATATTATATGTTTTATTGCCCCAAAACAAAACTTTAATCCTTTCGATTATTTTTTTAAAAAATAGGATAATTAAATTTTCCAACATTATTTTATGGCCAATTTTGAAAGTTTTTTTTATATCAATAAAATAGTTCAATAAATATAGTATGAAAAAGGGGTGCTTTACAATTGGCCTTGCAACTGAATTTTGGAGTTGCAATGGACACTTGCAACTCACTATATATACAATACAACTCATTGCAACTCAATTGCAATTCAATCAAAACAATTAATTTTCAACTACTATTCAACTCCATTATAACTAAACCCATGATGTCATGCTAACATCATTAATTATCATCCAACTATTAAAATTTGACACGTGGCATTATGGAGATTTGTTGACATAAGTTTTTTTGAAATATTGATCTCTATCATCCATTATGATTGTTAATGATAGTTCAAGATTGTGACATGTGGCACAATATAAAAAATTGCCACATGGCATACTTTGGAATATATATATATATATAGTAATTAAGTAGGTCATACATAACCATATGTAGGTAGGTTGGTAGGTCTTAATATTTACCTACCTACTTAGGTAAGTAAGTAGGTACGAAAGCATAAAAGTAAGTGCACTAAAAATAACCATGAAATTTTATTTTTTATTTTATGTTTTGCCTTTAGGTTAAGCTTTTTACTAATCCCAAAATGGCACATGTATTTTAATGTGAAAACATAATAATAAAAACCTTGTTTATATAGTTTGTAAAATGGGATTTGAAGACAAAACATATGGGTTAAATCTTTTAATTGTTCATTAATTGTAATTGAGTTGCAACTATAACACTGAAGTGCTCAAGGTAGGTCGGATCCAAGGGGGGGCTCCATTGTTTTTTGCATGTAAACAAAACTTGAACCCCTGATATTGGTGTGTTGAGTGCATTAAAAACCGTCAAAAATGGAATAGAATTGAGAAAGTTATGGCTCTTCAAAATAGAAGGGTTAAGAACTCAAAAAACATACCATCGAACACTACAGAGGCTAGTTCCCAAACACCCACAAAATTCCTCATGTGTTGCTTTGTTGTTGTTAAAAGTTAAACATAATTTGTAGACTTCAAGTGACGTTCCTATAACACTTTAAATCATTTTAAATGAATAAGAAATAAGAAAGTTATGAGGTTTGAAAGTAGGAGGGGTCCCACAAAAAAAAAAAAAAACGTGTTTTGTAAATTGGAAAGCTTATTTCTCTTCTTGTTATTTTTTTCATTACTCATTTTCCTTTGCACTTCAAAGATGATTTCTAGAACTTGAGATAACATTCCCATAACATTTTAAATCACTCAAAATGAAACACATGTGATGAAAATATAAACATATGATGAATATGTATCATTATTAAGTTCTAAATAGTTGTTTTATAGTCATAACATAGTTGAACAATAGTACTTTAGTAGTGGCGCATTAGTGTCCTTACTAATCGTATTAATGGGAATGATAATTGAAAACTTGTTGCAAATGTATCCCATAATGGGTGGTGGAGATGTGGACAAGTAGCATAATCACATGTATGTACATTGTACATTAGTTGCAACACAATTGTTGCTTTAGTGACACATTTATAATAATTCTAAAGTAGTTGCCACATGCAACTACAATGTAACTCCTTCAAAAATCAAACATGGTTGACTACATATGTATGTACAATGTGTATAAATTATTGTATAAAAGACCCATTTTCAACTCACTTACAACTATAATACAACTAATTGATTTTTTGGCATGACAATTTATTTATTAATACACTGTATTTCTATGGGGATAGTTGCACAATAGTTGTAATACCCAAGGGATAGTTGCATAACAATTGTATGCAAATTATTTTATGAGTTTTAGTTGCAGGGTAGTGTGCTTTTGACAAATGCAATATCTCATAGTGATACGGGGTTTTTTTTACAAATATTTCAAACCTTTTTTAAACTTGCAATTAAAATCTCCATCCAAAAAGTCATAAGTTTGAGTTGGGTGTGATAGAACAATAAAAGTTTTTCAAATATGAAATAGACCGGACTTGAATAATGTTTTAAAATCATATTTAAGTTATTATGATTTGGAAGGCTTACACAATGGAATCACAAAATCGAAAGATGAAAATTTCACAAAATCATCATATTTCATTATAATGGAAGAATATAAATATCACAACTTCTACAAAAAAGACTAATATTTGATGACATTATGCATAGAAAAAACCCTTATTTCAACCATTTTTAAATATTTGATAAAAGGTGTTACAATTAGTAAAACTTTTATGTTGAAAATTATAATTCAAAGACTATTACAATCATATAGTAAATACCTATTTCTAGATTTAACAAAAATCAAGCCTTTGTTCATAACATGCACAAGTAAAATTACATTCAATGTTAAACATACATGTCCAACAAAATGTTATCTACTTTATCAAACTCATCATTAAATATGAACAATTGCAATTTGTTGTGATAGATGAAATATCACTTGTTACTATTAAAATGCTTAATGCTAGATATTAATAGGCTAAGGTCTATACAACATATTCAAAACAATTTTTTTGTTATTCTTGGTATCATCATGACATGTGAGTTTTATTAAGTCTATTAAGTGTCCCCTATAAAAGAGAAGGGATCTTTCTAGACATCAAGGATAATGTTAAAACACTATCACTTTGGCAAACATACGTCAAATTTTATGAATTAAATAAAGTTATGTAACAATTCAATATGGACTTCATATAAACCTTTAAAAAAAATCCATAGAACAATAAACCCTAAATCCTAAAATAAATAAATAATAGTAGATATCATGGATAAATTCTAATTAAAATGACAATTTAGTGAAAGCATCACACTACTACCTACTACCGTAGTACCTTGGTGGCTTCGGTAGAAATTAAATTATTTTCAACTTTGCTAAACTTTTTAGAAAAAATTCAGCCCTTTCTGCCAAAATTTTCAAAATTAAAAAAGTAGCTACCAAACCAAAAATTATGGACTAAATTAATTCTTCAGCAAAGAACTACTGCAGCCACCCATATATTATGAAATACAATTACTAGTGACAATTAAATGATGAGAAAATGAAATTGATTTTGTGAAAATTAAGTCCCATTTGAATGAAAATATTAAATGACATTGCATGCAACTTGAATTGAATTGAAACTCAATTCAAGTACATGGAATGGAATCCAAAATTTTATTGAGTTTAGATGCAATTCATTTCAATTCATTTCAAATTTCTAAAGTGGATTGAGTTCAAATTGGATTGAAGTTGAATTTCAAATCAATTCAATCTTTAAAAAATCAAAATACAAAATTGATACACAAGTTACTGAAAATATGCTTGCCATTTCCATCATATGCGACTATGGTGTTGAAAAATAAAACTACTAAAAAACATGATTTAAAAAAGACACCTTTCCATTCCATTCATAACAAATTCCAAATCAAAGTCTATTTTGTTAAAATGAGATGATTACTCAAACCTAAACCCATTTACCCTAAACTAGCTCCTTTGTTTGCATTGTCGCTATAATATAATTTTAGGGAGGATGTAACTTTTGGGCCACAGCCTCTTGTCTTACGAAGGAGGGCCCAGTAACTGCGCACTTGAGAACCGTCGGTTCACTACACACCCGGAGCCCGGGTCTTCCGCAAAACGGCCACCAACCTATATACATATGGACACACAGTCAAGAGAGTTATAACCGCCGGTTCTTTTGGATGGCGGCCATTGCGGTGAGATCAGACCACAGATTTTGTGTTAACGCGACAGCTTTCGTGTGCGAAGCTCGAGCTATGGCGCCTGCCATGCACCTCGTGCTTTTCCGACTCCAGCAGCAACTGAGATGCCCTTTCCTGGCACCAAATGTTTCCATTGCGAAGAGGTTTTCGCCCTCTATCCAAAGACCCAATTTGTGCTCCCAATTCGTGGCAGGAGCAAAGCATGCTTCTTGGAGGCGAAGAAGCCTCGGTGCTGCTGCTGCTGTCGTTGCACACCAGCAAACGCCAGCTGCTGTTGTAGAGCGCCACCACCACAGTGCTACCCCTGCTGCTGCTGTGTTTGCTAATGGTTTTCAGACAGGGATCGGCGAATTGGAGTTTGGTAAGGTTTTGAGAGTTGGGGATGATGAATCTTGTTGCACTTTGAATAAGCCTGAGACTGAGGAGGAGAAGAAGGATGGATTGTCATTGCCTCCGGATTCTGCTACTATGGAGAGTAAGCAATTTCTTTTGTCTCTTTTGGAAGATTTTTTGGAGAGTAAGCAAGGTGTTTTTGGGCCCTTTGGAAGATTTGTTTGAGTGCAAACTTTAATTGTCTTTTTTTGTGGGTGCACTGTGTCTGCAGTATTCTTTTGTGGGTGCAAAACATTTTAGGGTTTGGATCTTTATCCAATGATTTTGCCATGTCTCCGGGTTCTTAGTTGCTCTTCGAAGTTATGGGTTTGCAGATTGGAAGTCGAATGATAGGCTTTTTGAGTGTGTGCAAAGCATTGTAGGGTTTGATCTTTATGCAATGATTTTGCCATGTCTCTGGGTTCTTAGTTGCTCGTCGAAGTTATGGGTTTGCAGATTGGAAGTCACATGATAGGCTTTTTGAGTGCTGTGTTTCGGCTCTTTGGAAGATTTGTTTGAAATGCAAACTCTGATTGTCTTTTTTGTGCGTGCAAAGCATTTTAAGGTTTGGATCTTTATGCAATAGTTTTACCCCGTCTCCAGGTTCTTAGCTGCTCTTTGATGTGATGGGTTTGCAGATTGGAAGTCAAATGATAAACTTTTTGAGTGTTGTGTTTCGGCTCTTTGGAGGATTTGTTGAATGCAAACTCTGACTGTCTCTTTTGTGGGTGCCAAGCATTTTAGGGTTTGGATCTTTTTGCAATGATTTTACCATGTCTCCAGGTGCTTAGTCGCTCTTTGGTGTGATGAGTTTGCAGATTGGAAGTTGAATGATAGGCTTTTTGAGTGCTGTGAAAGGGGAAAACTTCTCAAAGTAGCAGTGCTGGTTAGTGGAGGGGTGGATAGCAGTGTTGCATTGCGCTTGCTTTGTGAAGCTGGTCATAATTGCACTGCATTTTACCTAAAAATATGGTTCCAGGTACTCTATGTTCCCTTTTCTCTCTCTCTCTAAGTTTGCAATTCATCTACTTAACTGGAGTTCTTCAACCTCATGCTGAACATTTCTGCTTTCTTTAACTCCTGATTTGTTCTCTGAAGCCGTGCATGATTCAATTTGGTTTTGTAGGAGGATTTTGAGAATTTTTGGTCAGAGTGTCCATGGGAGGAAGATCTTGAGTATGCACAAGCAGTCTGCAATGAGGTCAGTCCCTGCACAGCTCCTCTTTTCACTTTTCCTCTCACTTTGTGCAAGGTCCATGGACATAGATTTCAATCAGTTCAGATCATAATTTGATGTTAGGGTCTTTGGGTCAAATGTTGGGTTTTGCAGGTAGGAGTGGAACTGCAAGTGGTGCATCTCACTGATGAGTACTGGAAGCTTGTGGTATGTGCAATGGAATCCACTTTGTGAGCTTCTGCAAGAGGAATAATGGGTGAAGCTATCAGCAGTTTCCTGTTGTTTCCTGTTTAGTCTATTCAGGAAATTGGATTTGCATGACTGCATTTTGCAATAACATGATCTAACCTAAGGTAGTACAATTTGTCATGATTCAGGTGTCTCACAGTATTTCTGAAATCCAAGCAGGTCAAACACCGAATCCTGACATTCTTTGCAACTCCCATATAAAGTTTGGTGAGTAGCATTGATTGGCTTTTTCTTTTCACCTGCGATGAAACACTATGTCTCCATCAACTCTGGGCTTTAGACCTTTTGAGAAATTTGTGCACATCATGGAGGAACATCTCAGAAACTCAATGCTAGACTGCTCAATGTGTATTGTTCTCAATGTCTTTGTGGAATGAGAATGATGTGGGGAGCCAGGGGATGGTTGCTCCAGGTGCCTTTCTGCAGAATGTAGAGGATGCCCAGTTTGATCGTATTGCTTCAGGACATTATGCACGTGTGGAACATGCTGCAATCAATGGAGACTTTGTGGGTGCAAGGCTGCTGTTATCTGCAGATCAGGTTGTAAAGCATTTAGTCTATCTCACTACTTTCCCTCAAATCTCTCTCTCTCCTCAATCCATCCTTCTACTGGTCTGTGTAGATTTTGGCTGTAGTGAGAGTATGGGTATTTTGGTTTCCTGAAAACCCAAGAGTTTGGAGAATAGCGCATTAAACCATAATTTCTGGCCAATGGCTAGACCAGTGCATGTTGTGTGTGTAATTTTGTATCTTTGAAGTAGCATGGTTCAGTGAGTATTCTTCTCAGCATATCTGATGTGGAAGTTTCTGAATCTGTGATCAGGTTAAAGATCAAACATATTTTTTATCACATTTGACACAAGCACAGCTGTCTCGCTTGATGTTCCCAATTGGTGGATTGACAAAGGTCAGTAAAGTTGTACTATTCACAGTAAATAGAGGGAAGGAAAAGGCAGTCATTACTGCTGAGGTTTTAAACAAGATTGTTCTAATTTTTCCATCTAGAACCACCATTTTGCTGCAAGACTTTCACATTTGGTGCATTACAAAGTCTTCACTTAAAGAGGAGATGAGATTGATAGGCAGTATCTTGAGTGATGACACTTTAAATGGGTGTCTCTCATCATGACAGTTCTGCAAATGCAGGTGGAAGTGCGGGAGCTTGCAGAAGCTATGGGGCTCTCCAACAAACACCGCAAAGATTCTCAAGGCATCTGTTTCCTTGGCAAAGTAACTATTTTCTCCCTAAGGAATCATGTGTTATGTAGAGACCCATGGCACACAGGCATTAGAACATGGACTGCTGAAGACACAAATTGATGAAACTTTTCTGCATCACACTGATAGCATATTCATGTTTGGTGTCATGGTCCAGCCATATCCACACAAAACCTGTGGTATTCATAGCTTTTGATACATATACAGCTAGCTCTCTGGTCATATGTTCTGTTGTGGGCATTTGCAGGTGAAGTTCAATGAGTTCATTGCCAAGCACCTTGGTGAGCGAGAGGGTCGACTTATAGAAGCAGAGACAGGGGAATTGTTGGGTCTCCATAAAGGATTTTGGTTCTACACCATAGGTCAACGTCATGGCCTGTATCTTTCAAATGGACCCTGGTATGAACTCCTTGCCTTCTCAAGTAAAGCCTGACTACCCATAAAATATCAGGTGCCTCTAGATTTCTGTTTCATTTGCTAATTTCAGACATTGAAAAAGTTTATGAAGTCACACTATCTTTTTCATGCCAGGTTTGTGGTGGCTAAAGACGTGGAAAACAATGTGGTCTTCATATCACGGAAATACTACTCAGAAGAGAAGCAGAGGCGAGCATTTCGAGTGGCATCTTTTAGCTGGTTTTCAGGATATGCTCCAACAAATCTTGCCAGACTGCAATGCAAGGTATCAGGCTTCTAGTTGTAAGGATGTGTGTTCTTTTCAAGGTTGTCTTGTCTGGTGTTTCTGGGCTCATGTGAAAGTTATGCTCTGTGATTACTGGTGAAAAATCTTGCCCAAGATCAATAACATCAATTCTGAGGTGGGTTTTGTCAGGTTCGACATGGTCCAAGATCATACAACTGCAATCTGGAGTTTGAATCCCCAGAGTGTAGTGGGGTTGATGTGTTAGTTCCAAACAATGTTTGCACAGCAATAGTGACTCTTTCAGAGGATGACCAAGGGTTGGCACCTGGGCAATATACAGCATTCTATCAGAAAGAAGTCTGCCTGGGATCTGCTGTTATAACAGAGGCATTGGGTGGTTCTGACCATGCAAGTGTGTCAGAACAAGCATTGCAAGTCTCTCAACAGCCTTTTGACATTGAAGTCTATAAGAGCTCCAAGCCAAAACTTTCTAGTTCCCTGAGGGGAAATGAATCCAACAACAGGGTCAAGCAGAGTTGTGCTTCTAGTTGAGCATCTGAATGTGGGGCCGACACTTCTTCAGGTAAATGAAACCAGACTAGCTTTCTCGAAGAGCAGATCAAGTACTGTTTTAAGATGGATTTGATCATAACAGGAATCATTAGGCCTTCTCCAGCTCTGGTAAAAGTCAACCCCCTAAAAAACCTCAACAGTTTTAGACTTAAAAGATTATGACCTATGAATCATAAGGTACTTTGCACACAACATATGCTTGGCTTGGATGCAGAAGTGCTGCCTTGTCCTAGTATTGGAATGGAAAGTAGCTATTCAGTGGTGTGGATGCTGGTGGGGATGGATTAAGCTCAAGACTGAAAGTGATTCACTCCATCACTCTGGTTTGACTTTTTTCCTACTATATATTGTTGAGTTTTAGATCTTATGAAGATCATTTATTAGAGCTTTTTTTTTCAACGTTCTTGATAGTTTGAACTGCACAGCTCTAGTTTTCAAGTAAATAAAGAATAGGAGGACAATTCATATTGTAAGAAGTTGATTGATGGAGTCCTGAGCCAAAGATTCTGACATTGGTACTTGATCCACAGAATATGTGGGTAATAAGAAAATGATATTGGTAGAGATGTAGGGTACAGACTTGACTCAACATTGATCTTGTGAGACAGCCATGTCTGATACTTTTGTCCAGGAGTACCCACCATAGAGGCCAGGATGATCAAATGTGTTTTCTCAATTGAGATGTTCAATGGATCCACTCATCAGATGTGGCTGAAGCATAGAAAGAAGAATTATTGTAAATTTTGTTGTACCTTGTGTATATGTTTTGTAGATTCATATTGCTGATTGTTTTTGAACTTGTCTTTATAGTGTTATTGCCCAACCTTCACTCATCATTTCCTTTGAATTGTTTTGTGTGCACAGAAGACAGTTGTGGTGCACAGGCTAGAAAGGGTGCTTCAAATTGGAGAACCTTGCTGATGCGCTTAGCTTTGCTGAAACATTGATGGCCCTCCTCAACAGCAAAACCTGTTTTGACTCTTCCTTCTCGAGAGCACAACTGCATTCCTTATGATCTGTGTCTCTCTCTCCAGCAAAGCTTGGACCTCCACGGCATACATCTCCTTGAGCAGCCAACCACGTTGTTTGGTTGAAGTATGCTTACCACAGTAGACCTGAATTAAGCTTAACAATGGTGCCAATCAAATTATCAATGTGGTACATATGGGTGAGCTCATTTTTAGTGAATTATGTTCTTTTGTATTATAGTTCATTCATGTGCATCATTCCTGAATGATAAGGGATATTTTGGGTGGGGGTTGGAGGGCATGTCACTTGAAAACCCTAAACCTGTGACAATCAGGGGTTTTTTTTATCACATTCCTCAAGTAGGAAGGATCCCCAGCATTAATCAGCATTAAATGTTAATTTTCGTAGGTGCGCTGTAACATTTTTTTAAAAGTTTTGCAACTTAGGTGTGACTAGGAAGTGCGTATAGGTCTAGATGTGGCTGATTTAATTGTTTTTATTTTGAAAAATGGTGAAAAATTCCCCACAAGTTACAATTTTTTTGTGTTATTTTTCATTTCTGATAAAGAATTCGCCCAACAATAACACTGACTGTATGCACCTGAAAATAGTGTAAGAAAACCATATTAAACATGTTAGGTATTGTTACTATACCAAGAGGCTACTTAGGTCGAAATTGCAATGTACAAAAGTGCTAGCATATGCTTCAAAATTTGTGTGTTGCTTTATTTTTTATAATAAGACTGCACCTCATATCAGAGGTTTTTTAATTCCTTCCTACAATTTTTTGATTTTACCAAATTGGTATTTTATGAAGAAAAATATATTTTTCTCAGATTTTCTCCGAGATGGTTAGAATTTTTCAGCTTTGGTGTGGGTACCCAGGTTAGCCAGGTACCCATTGTTGGTTCTGGTTTTGATTATTTGAAATCTAACTGGACCTAGTTCCAAGATGTGGAACTAGGTAGGAACTAGAACCAGGGTTAGGGGAGGTTCAAGGGATTGGCTAGGACCCTCCTTCCCTTGGGTACTTATTTGTTAACGAAGAACTGGAATTCGGTCCAGTTCTTAAGCGGCCTAAAGAATCAAAATCACACCAATTTTTGGGGAGAATTGGGGTCCAACTCCAATTTAGGGTTAGGGGTTTTTTATTGGGGGTAAAGGTTGGCAGGTTGTTGAAGGTTGAAGGTCAAAGCTTTTCTTCATGGTTGTGTTCTTTTCATTGCTTGTTGCTACTTGCTATGCAATTGCCCTTATCTTCGTGATTCTCTTGTTGTGCCAATGCTCAAGGTGGTATTTTTTGTGTTGTAGCACACATTGGTGGTTAGTGGTTGTGGTGTTTTTTTTTGTTATTGCAACTTGCCATTACCCCAAGTACATCATCATTCTCCTCTTCTTCATCTTGCTATGCAATCACCCTTATCTTCATGATTCTCTTGTTGTGCTAATGCTCATGGTGGTACTTTTTTTTGTGTTGTTGCTCATGTAGGTGGTCAGTGGTTGTGGTGATTTTTTTGCTCTTCTTCATCTTCTTATGGTTTTGGTCATCATCATTATGGTCTTCTCATTGTAACAACCAACAATTGCCTACCATCACTGTCCTAATCTTACCATCTCGTGGTCCTAGTCATCATGGTTGTCATGGTCTTCTCATTGTTCCATATTAGTAATTGCCCACCATCACCTTCATGATCTTGTGGTCCTAATCATCATGATTTTCTAATTGCTACAACCATCAATTAACTGCCATCAACTTCATGATTTTCATGATATTGTGGTCTTGGTTATTGTTTTGGTTTTTTCATTGTTACAATTAATCATCTACCATCGCCTTCTTAATATCGATGATCTTCTAGTTCCACTCGTTGTGGTCTTCTTGTTGCTGCAGCCAATAATTGCCCACCATTGCCTTGTTGTTTTGATGTTGATGTTGTGGTATTGGTCATCCTTGTGGTCTTTTCATTGTTGTAACCAGTTAAAGGCAAATTAAAATAGATGAGGATTAATTAGGACAAATGAGTAAATTTGAATTGTTTTTTGGCAATAACATTTTAATATTTTTCCATGAAGATTTCAAGAGAACTTTTGAAAAGTACTTTATGTAGAAATAAGGAAAAAAAAATCATAAAAGAATTTTTTTGGGATTTTATTTTTTATGCGTATAATTTTTTATTTTGAATGAAGAAGATTGGTGCAAACTTATGTCTTTGAAGTATAATTGTGTGTAGAAACTATAGAATAGATGTTGCAATCATGAATTTATGCAATTTTGTGTTCTTTTTGTAGAATTTAGAATGTATAGATTAAAGTGAAGATTATATGACATAGTCTTAGTATAAAAGATTATTGAATTTAATACTTACCATTTGGTGACCATCCCTGGAATGAATTCAAAAAAAGAAACAAAAAAATTTACATTTTGTTGATCATTTTTATTTTATTTTTTTAAAACAATAGCATAAGAGAAATGTTTTCATGTTTCTATAGATTTTGAATTGATTAGTTTGTCTTAGGGTTTAAATCTAAAAGTGGTGCAAGAGAACGATGGAGGTATTATGAAAAATTGAAGCTCAAGAAATGCAATATACCATGTGGATGGTAGAGAACTAAAAAGAGCATCAACTATGGTTCATGTTTTTAACCACCATTTCATTTGCATTTGACTCATAATCAAGCTTGATTGAAAGTAGTTCAAACTAGGACTAGATACACTAGAATAGAACACATATGGTGTACAAGCCCAATGCCTACAAATTGGACAACCCAACCTATGCCAATTACAAGAATACTTGCTCATATTAATGTATCACCAATTGTACAAATGTTAAGATCATCCTTGGAAATAATAGCAATGGGAGCAACTACAAAAGTTGTGACAAGAATAAAATCAATTATAACTACTTTGGATTTGTACCCAAATGCAACAAGGGATGACAAAAAAATTATAAGTTTTGTAAAACCAATTACCTTGTTTCATTTATTTGTTTATAGACCCGATTGTAACTACCCATGGGACTTATTCACGTGCTAGGAGAACAATACCTGTTAATTTTATGTTAGTTAAACTTGTGGTAATGGATACCCATGGCACAATACTAGTAAGGAACCCAACAACAACAACATTTGCTTTCACAACGTTACCACTAGATCCAAGAAGAAAACCACTTGACGTTCCAAGAGGTTATATAATAGTAGTAGGGATATTTGCAATACCATATGTTTAGTTTTACCAAAATCCATTGAATTATTTTGAATATAAAAAGCTCTATAATCCGGATGTTCATGTTTGAATATTTGAAGCTACCATTAAAACTAATGGTGAAACACTAGATGAAGAAATAACAAATTTGTTCAGTTTCACATTCAAGGACAATGTATCATATTAGTGCAACAACTACATGAAAGATTTTCCAAGTTGCAGATTTGTAGATTTGGACAAGCCTCTTGTAGACAATACCAAACAGTGTAGAATGATGAACATGTATACTTGCAATCCTACTTACATATTTCAACTACAATAATGAAAAAGGTGACATTGCAACAGCACAAGGAATCAACATTGTCACGCAAAGAAGGGATTTTAGAGCCTAAAACATAGAATATTTTCTTAACACCTCAAGTATCAAAGACCACAGTGGTAACCACAACTCCAACTTTAGGAGGGAAACCAAACATGTATTATACTAATTGCCACAACATTAATCACAATGTGATTTGTGTCAGAATAAGAATAAAAAAAAACCAACTATGCTTGTAATAGAAGTCAATGAATCAAATGGCTAGACCAATCAAACCATTGACATACCTTTGCCACATCTACAAAACTATTAGACATTAAATGACTACATTTTCAAAGTTTGGTGAATTGTAGAACACATTTAAGGATGAAGGAACAATATTGATAATAAGAAACTTATAGTTGATGTAAAAGTTACCATTGCATTTGTGAATATGGTGGGTGTTCATGTAGTAACCACCAAGAGCAAGGTTTCTAAAGTATATGTGTTCAAAGAATAGGAATTGAAGAAAAACAAATGTGCAATAGATTGGGAAGCAAAGGAGAATATGAAGAAAACCATGGTGGAAATTATACAACAATTCCAGGTCAATAAACCAACTATGGATATGCCCCCTACAACAATAATAGATCGAAATATTAGCTAGGTTGGAATGTTAGATTTAGTAGCATCAAAACCATAAGAAGCACCTTATGTTCCCTTGATAAACTATGCAGAGGAAATTTTCCAAAATGTTAGTAAGTAGATGTTGGAAACAAGTTATATTATGAACTTTGGACATTTACTCAAGACAACTCTTGACCCTAAGTACTTGGCATAAGTTGAAACTAAACAAACCATTGGGATGTCCTAAAACGGTATTAGATAAGTTGATAGTTTCTTTTGCATTTGATATAAACACAACTCTAATTGTTATATATAACCATATGGCAAATATTCAAGTACAAATTGAGAAGAATACCATATAGGATGTGCTATTAGATGGTGAGTCGGATGTGAACATCATTACAAAACAATTACGAACTAAGTTAGATTTACCTAAACTTAAACTTGCACCATATAACCTAAGGATGGCAAATTAAACATCTACCACTAAACCAATGGGATAAATCCATGATCTACAAATATATATAATTTGCAAACCTTATGTAGCTACATTTACTATAATATAGAACAATGTGGTGGACTCTAACTATTCTATGGTGCCACGTAAAACCATGGTTAAAAGGATGTTAATGTAGCACATGACTAAGGTCATTATATGGTCATTATACAAGGCAATGGGACAATCAAAACCATAGCTATCACCAAGCATTTGGATAGTAATGTTAAACAACATGAGGTATTGTTGTGTTATGATTTTTAAAATGGAATAATAGATGAAGAAGAATATGTTATGTTTGAGTTTGAACCTAAGTTATTCGCCATAAGAACTATTAGCTTACCTATAAGAACAAAATTATCCTATATAGTCAATCAACTAAGGAAAAAGAAACTAGAGAAACCACATATATAGTTTCAATACCAAAAATAGTATAAAACAACAATGTGGTGTCAAGAATAGGAATGTCACATGAACTTGTAGTCGCCTTGGAAAACAAAATGTATTTTGAAACTTATTACCACCACAAACCAAGAAATATACATATTAATGAAACATTTGCAAAGGTTTGAATATAGAAATTGCAAATTACTAGTTGGTTATTAATTGAGGAGAAGCATTGATTAAATTCAATCTGGGAACAAGGGATGATCCCCACCATGTTAAGATGAATGCACATTTGGAGCATGCCAATATGCATTCATTGGAACATTTGTTGAGGTGGTAGTACAAAGACATTTTTGCCTAGACATACAAAAACCTTAGAAGAATACCACTAGAGTTGCCCTAGCACATTGGGTTAGGTACATGATGAACCTTAACTATGTTATAGCAATCGAACAAGATATTGACAAGTTGTTGGTAACTGTATTCATTCAACTTCATGTGGAAGAAACAACCTATATATCCTCAATCATAATGTTACTAAAGAAGAATGAAAAACTCAAGATTTTTGTAGACTTCAAAAAATTGAATGCAACCACAAAAAAACTCATACCTTTTACCCTTTATTGATGATGTATTGAATACAATTGAAGGCCATGATGCTTACTCACTTTTAGATGGATATTTTGGGTATCACGAAATAATTATAACACCAAAGGACAAATACAAAACAACCTTTGCGATAGATTGGGGAGCATTCACATAGGTAGTTATGCCTTTTGGAATAAAAAATGGACCACCAACTTACCAACAAGCCTTTTAAATGGGCTACAGATAGGGGGGAAAATGTTTTTTGTTTCCCCCACAAATTGGCAAGGTCAAGAGATTTTTGTCTCTTCTGTTGAAGCATTGTGGGGGCCTTTGTGGAAGGAGAAGAATGACAAGTTTGAAGAATTCTTGCAAGGAAGCATGGATTTAAGGCCTTCTTTGGAAAAATGTTCCAAATATGGGATAGGAACCACAGACTACAAGTGTGGTTCCCATATATAGAGAGAATGCATCCTCTCGATTTGGATTAGCACATATGTGTCAACACTTTTGTTCTTGATAGTAAGTCTAAGCTTGTAGAGCTCTTCACAATGATGACAAAGTTCAATAAGTAATTTTGCATTCCCCTCACATTTCCATCTATTTTTCAATTTGAGGATTTAAGAATAAGACTTACCTTTATGTCTTTGTTGCAATACAAGTCCATTGAATTCAACCATGTGAAGCCATCTCATGTCCATAAGTTTTTTAAAAATGCAAAGTATAGGAATGATCCCCTTGTAGCAATTTGAGGAACTCATCTTGAAAGAACAATTTAAGAAGTGCAAGGTGTAGACAAGGAAGACTTGGTATAGCCTCACACATAGGTTTTTTTAAATTACATGTACAAGGTGAGTCCAATTCCTTCACATATTCCAAAACTAATAGCATGCTTTAAAAGTTAAATTTACTTTCCTAACTATAACCTAATCTCAATTGTGCAGAGGGAGTTGGATGTGGTAGTTGATACTGGCCATCAACTCTATTACTTGGATGTTGTCAACCAAACTATGAAGGACCTGGACGAACTAGAGACATTGAATAACAAGGCAATGGACGTAGTTTAGAAGGAGCACACGACAGCTTTCCACAAATGGTTGCCAATATGTGATCCTTCACTAAGCCCAAAGTTTCTGCACGAGGTTCAGATACATTATAACATGAATCCAGAACGTGAGATGTTTATCGAAAAATTTCAAATTCTTGTGTTAACTTGTGTTACCACAGACCATAAACTTTTTTGGCTCAAGCAATGGAATCAATTTGGAGTTTTGAGGGGAGTTCAAAAATTCCCAAAGCAAGGATTCTTAGTTGCAATGTTTGATAAATGGTTTCACAGAACATTTTTTAGCACCATGTTTGATTCTCAATGTAGTTCTTCATCTTGTTTTCGAATTCTTTTCTAAAATGCCAATCAAGTTTAACTTTATTGTCATCTTCATGGAATTTTACAATTTGAAGTGGATGCAATTAAGTTGTTTGATTCCATAACACGAAACTTGAATGCTGCAATTGATTAATCTGTGAAGGTCCCCTCTCTCATAAAGTATATTCAAAAGGTGGAAACTAAAGTTATGGGAAATGGCTTTCTATCGAGAATTCAAGGTAAAGGTAGGGATCATGCAGAAAAAGACATGGGAGCTTCAATCTGAAGCAAAAGAGGCTTTGAAATGTGTGCTTTACGAGTGAAAAACCTTATGCATTCATGAATAATTTGCATTGAATCCTTCAATTGTTGAACTTAGGAATTAGTAAGTGTTGACTAAAGTCTTGAGAAGGACCCCACCACTTTTACTAAAAGTTAATCAGTCCCAACTAAGATGTATTAAGTTTTCAATAGGGGCTCATTCAGTGTCGATTACGATCCATTGATAGTTTATAAAACATAGTAGTCAGTTGGTGCTGACCAAGGTTTCCAAAAGGACCCAA
>Ga0116228_10002205_pt1 | contig 16751 bp, 13 predicted proteins | sample S1TSphfallax_2_FD_89694 | JGI IMG/M metagenome (GOLD analysis project Ga0116228, IMG submission 89694) | Host-associated microbial communities from peat moss isolated from Minnesota, USA - S1T2_Fc - Sphagnum fallax MG | ecosystem: Host-associated > Plants > Peat moss > Unclassified | place...
AACATTATACAAAACTTTTTAAAATTACACTAAAATTTTGTAAGCCAAAAGATATATCCAAAATTATTATATGTATAAGTATTAAAGTCAATGCAAGATATCTTAAATCAAAAGTCTTAAGCCCTGAGCCAAATGTCCTTGGCTTTAGGCCAAGTGTCTTATGCCCCAAACCAAATGTTTTAGGCCTTAGGCCAAAATAACATAGGCCTTAAAGTCACAAGTTTTAGGCCTAAATAAAAAAATCCTAAACCCTAAACCCAATCTCAAGTGGTAAGCCAAGTTCTTGGGACCAATGTGAAGCAATCTTAGACCATAGATTTTTTTAAAATGTGAGAACCAATATGTTTTGGCCAAGTGTTAGACCCTAAGCCATGAAGTTTAACCCCAAGCCAAAGCATATTTTGGCTTGGGCATTTTAGCCTTGAGTTGGAATATTTTTAAATATTGGCTTAAGATTAAGATATTTTTGGCATCTTGGTTTAAGGTTAGAAGATTTTAAATCTTGATGTGATATTAAAATATTTTTTGAGATTGTGGACTAAGGTTGACCGCTTCGGCCTACTCATAGAATCATGTATGGTACAAGGTAGTTGCAAGTTAGGGTGGTTCACTTTTTGCATCTTTATGAACTTTTTACAAAGTATACTCTATTCAAATGTCACAAATGCCTTGTAAAATCATCAATTTGACAAAAATATTTATAAATTAAGTTTGTCAACTTCAACAAGAATATTTGTAAAGGGGTGAAATTCAATGAATGGACCAAACCATCTTTTCTTGAATCCCACATGTTTTTTTTCCCTCAGGAAACCATAAAACATAATCTCCAAATTGGAACTTTTTCTCAGTATTTTTTTGTTGACTCCATAGAAATTTGCTCCACTAGTTGGTGGCTCCCACATAGTTTTGAACTTCCAATGTGTTCTCCTATAACTTTTCCAAATTTATAATTTGTTATTAGCACTTTGGTTGGTTTTGCATTTCTGTGGTCCACACTAATAGTCAATAGAACATATTCAGTTGGCATTAAAGCATGCAAACCATGAACAAATTAGTAGGGTGTATAACATGTTACCACCTTGTAAGTAGTTTTATACGAAAACAAAACTATAGATAGATGTTCATGCTAGTTTGTTATTTTCTTATGAACCAACTTGATCAATAGTCTATTAATGACTTTGTTTGTAGACTCTACTTGTCCATTTCCTTGTGGATAATATGTAGTAGAATTAACATGCTTCCATAGAAATTGTTGTATTAGATGTTTTATTATGTCATTAATGAAATGTACACCTTAATTTGTAACTATGGTCAATGGACATCCAAATTTAGTCATAATATACTCATATAGGAATCTGGTTATAACTATTGCAATATTGGTTCTTAGTGCCTTTGCCTCTACCCACTTGGTTGCATAATCTATAGCTACCAAAATATATTTGTTTCCTATTTGTTTTCCTATTGGTTTGATTGGACCAATAAAATCTAGACCCCACTTCATAAAAGGTTCCTCTAGAAATGTTGTTACCAACTTGGCCAGACTTTTTGTTTTTAATCCTCTAATCTTTTGACAATTGTCATAGCTTCTACAAAAATTATGAATATCCTTGAATAAAGTTGGCCACCAATATTTTGCATCCAAAATTTTCTTTGCAATAATATCTATAGCAAAATGTTCTCCAACCATTCCTTGATGCAACTCCTTAAAAACAATTTGTGCTTCTAAGGTGGTAAAACATCTATGCAATTTGTTGTCTTGTCCCACTCTGTACATAATTTCCTCTTTCAAAATCAAAGGTTTTATTTTTTTAGCTAACTTTTGTTTTTGAGCCAGGTTTAAACTTTCTAACATCTAATTTGTTTCTAAATAGGTTTTCATTTCCTACATCCATATAGGTTCTACAAAAAATAATGACACATTGACACTCTGATCTGAAACACCTAATGGTTTTGAAGTGTTTAATAATCTAGATAAAACATCAACAATTACATGTGTTTTACCAAGTTTGTAAACTACTATGAACACATACTCCAAGAATAACAACCATTTTGTTATCCTTCCCAACACATGTGGTTTGTTGACCAAGTACACCAAAGCCATGTGGTTTACATAAAACACAAACCTATTTCCCAACAAAAAATGTTTAAACTTATGCAAAGCATAAACCATTGTTAAGGCCTTTCTTTTTGTAGTAATATAATTTTGTTTTGCTTTATTGAGTAGTCTAGAAGCATATACTATAAAGTGATCATACTTACCAATTGGGTTATCTGCTAACATTGCACCTACTGCCAACAATGATGCATTTGTGTGCACATGAAACTCCAATTGCCAATTTGGAGGTATTAAAATTGGTGCTTCCATGTACTTCTATTTGATCTAATCCCAAGCTTTTTGACACTTTGTGGTCCAAATAAAGGATTTTGTTTTCATCATCAACTCAGTGATTGATGCCATGATAAAGGCAAAGTTCTTAATGAAACATCTATAAAATTGAGCCATACCATTAAAGACCTGAATCTGGGTTTGTAGGCATTGGCATATTCACTATTGCCTAAACCTTTTAGTGTCTAGTATTTTTCCTTCCTTGGAAACTATGAACCCCAAAATGAGTCCTGAAAATACCATAAAACACATTTTTTTGGATTGAAACTGATTCTACATTCTTTATATTTTTGAAAGCAAAGTTTAAGCTTCATTAAATGACTCTCCATATCACTATAAACTATGAAGTCATCCAAAAATATCTTCATGAACTAGTCTAAGTACTCTCTGAAGGTTTTGCTAACTACTTTCTAGAAAGTTGGTGGCCCATTTTTAACACCAAATGGCATTACCATCCAAACAAAAACTCCCCAATCTATTATATAAAAAAAATTGTATCTATCCTTAAGGGCTCTAGAAATTTGATGGTATCCTAAATATCCATCTAGAAATGAATAGACTTCATACCCTACTATAATGTTTAGTACCTCATCAAAAAATGGAAGGGATAAGGGTTTTTTTTGGTTGCCTTATTCAACTTTTTAAAATCCACACAAATTCTCAATTTTCTTTTCTTCCTAGGCACTACCATAATGGGTGATAACCATGTAGCCTCATTTACTGGTTGAATAAATCCAACTGTTAATAATTTGTCAATGTCATGTTTGACAACTGTAGCATAATTTGGATTTAATCTGTACCTTGCTTGACGTGCTAGTGGTATTGAAGTATTTAATTCAATTATATGTTGAGTTAAATCTGGATGTATGCCTTTCAAATATTTATAAATCCAAGCAAACACATCCTTGAACTCCTTAAGTAACATCTAAAGCTCCTTAGTTTTCTCCTTTGTCAATTGTGATTTAACTTTAATGTATTGTGGATTTGCCTTTACACCAAGATTCAACTTAACAAATTGTTGTTCTTTAGTTAAAGTCTAACTTGTTATCTGAAGATTCTGTACTTGTATTTTTTGTTGGTGTCTCATCCACTTGAATATCATCTTAGTTATGATGGTAATAAGTTTTCAAATAAACTTTGTCTTACAATGACACCTTTGGTCTGACACAAAAGTCTTTTGATTTTACTATTGAAGGCACCACTTCTCCAACTGTTTGATTTAATGTTCCTTGCTTTGGATTAGAATCCTTGGTGATTTTGATTTTTGACACTCCAACACTCAACAATGAAACCGTTTCTTTTAAGAATGTAATTGTGCCAATTGAGAACAATTATGGTTCTATCTCAAAGATCAAATCTTCCTATTCATCTATCAACCCTTCCATCAAGTCATAATAAACAAGTATTTGGGGCCTTTTGGTTTCTACTCCCAATTTCTTATTAATTAATATTATGATGATTGTTCCATTACGTTGAATAATAATGACATTGTTACCCCAATCATGTGTAACCTTTACATCTTTGAGCTAAGGTTTTCCTAGCAACATAGAATAAACTAGAATCCACTACACTATTTTTCAAAATAATAAATGTGGCTATATATGGAATACCATGTGTGTGAATCTTTAAATTTTTGATGATTTTTAAAGGTCTGTTCATACTTTGATTTGCCATTTTGAGGTGGTATGGAGTTGGTTTTAGTTTGGGTAAACCTAATTTTGTTATGAAGTTTTTTGTTATAATGTTCACACTTGCTTTTCCATCTATGACGTGCTCCCAAGTTCTTAGTTAGACCCAAGATGGGTCTGAGTTACTCAAACATTGGAATGGTGAGGAACTCGAGGCACGTTCCCAGCTCTCAGCACTAAAAGGGGTATAGGGGCGTGCTGAAGCTCCGGGATGGGACTAGGAAGAGTGACAAGCTTTAGTTACTTACTTGAACCTGCATCAAACCAACCAACAAGTTGGTTAATACAATTTCTGGAGCACCCTCAGTGCTAGGACAAGCCATGGGCAACTCTGGACTCACAAGATTCACCATGGCCCGGATTCGGGAAAAGCCACCACCTTCCCCCATATAGTATTTTCTATGCCTCCCCACGGCACTCACATCCGAATGGCTTTTTGTCCCAGGACTCCCAAGGAGGGGTCCTGAAATTGCCACGGTTTAAACTCCCGCAACTTTGCGTGACTATAACTCTTTGCTCAAAACTCCGATTGGGACGAGGTCTATAGCAAAGTTGTAACTCTTGTCAAGAGCTTTCCAACTGTGTGTCGGACTCCCCCTACACACATCGGGGTTGGGTCGATTCTTGACTTTTAGTGGTCGGGAGTCAAATTGCCAGTTTGCCCATTTTCGACATCTACACTTCGATAGCTTTTCAATGATATAAATAACGCTCCAATGCAAGGTGTTTTGACCCTTGCAATCGAACTCTGAAATTTTGGGAGTCCTGGAGGACTCCCAAATCCCCATTTCGGGAGTGTGAGTCTCATCCTCACACTCTTTCAAAGTAAAGTTGCGACAATCTATCAAAACATTTTCAATAATGTTCTTCCCAACTTGTACTTAGATAACTGCCATTTGGTTATCTACTTCTATAGTTGTTGTGTTTAGTTCAGAATGTGTTTCAACCACTGTGGCTATACTAGGTTTTGATATTTGCTTAATAGTTTTTTTTTTTTTTTCCAGCTTTAGTTTCTGCCACATATGTTTTTTAAGATCTAGTGTTATTTTCAGCAATTGACCTAACTTCAAAGTATAGGTAATCTCCAACCTTTGTTTACTGATATCTTGGAATATTTGTTCCATAGACATAACTTTGTTGATAGGATTAGTAGACAAACTTTGTGACACAATGGGTTCTGTGGACATCTCAAATTCTAACAATCTTGCCCAACTTGTACTCCATTGTGTTTTCTCCTTTGGAATTAGATTTTGTGGTGGGTCTTTTGCTTACATCTCCAAAATAGTCTTGATAAAAGATTGTTCTAATCTCTATTCCTCTTCCTAGTTAACAGCAAACTTTTTCTTGGTTGGCTCTTTGTCCTTAAACACTTGCTCTTTAGTAACCTTGTTCCTGGTGATGGCCATATTCACATCCACCATACGAACTGAAAGATTTGAAACCTTGGGGTCTACCAAAACTTGTTTTTTTGTTGGCTTCACTCCTTTGTTCTTAAACATATTCTGCATATCATTGTATTTAGGACAATCTATGATCTTATGTCTAGTGTCACCACAACTAAGATAGGAATATCTCATAGGCCTCTGTATTTTAATCTGTCGAGTAGTAACCTCATAAATTATAGGAATAAGGTTTTCTTTTCTTTTGACTCCATAGGTTTCAACATTATGATTTGTCATGTGACAATTTGTATAATAAATTTTTATTTTCTCTTGAGTTGTCTATGTTTTCTAAGCTCATATTATCTTTCTACTCTATGGTACTAACAAATTGTTTATGGCCTCTACTTTAAAAATACTTCTTCACAAACCAAAGTTGCTTCCTTATGTTCTTGCAGAGTTTCTCTCTTCATACCTACTGCCACTACATGTAGATATGGTTGTAATCCAAATTTGAAAATAGTAGTTAAGAAACTATTTGTTATGTTGTGTTGAAGACTAGTGGCCAACTTTAGTAATCTTTCATGATAGACTTCCACTCTTTCATTCTTCTCTTGCTTCATGTGTTTCAAATACAGGTAAACTTGTTCATCATTTTGAACTTCTCGGTACCTTTTACAAAAAGCCAACTGTAATTCTACAAAAGTACAATCTAGGTAATCTCCCATATAATTGTTACACCAGTGAGACACAATATCTCTAAAGGTAAAATTGAACAAATTAAGAATTTATGCATCATCTATTTCACTATTTCCTTTAATGGCAACTTTAAATATTTTGACATGAGCATCTAGGTCAGAATCCTTGACATACTCAGGATAGTTAAATGACTGACAATAAGGTTTGTTTGGTGGTAATGGTGGCCTACTTGAATGCACCGTTGGTAACCCAAAATATCCTAGAGGTCCTAGTGGATCTAAGCCGCTTCCTCTTTGATCTGATGGCTAATTCACAAAAAAATTGTTCACCTTTCTAGGGATATCTTCATGCAAACTCACAAATTATGTTCCCCTTGGAATGTGTGGTCTAAATCTGATACCAACAATAGTATTAACTGGTGCTGATACAAACAAAACTTCAATAATTGTAATTATAGACTAGGGCATTGCCAATATAATGGCACAGATCTTATTGGTTCCATTATGAATTTGAAATTCCTGCATAGGTAATTCCAATATTTTTTTGATGTAACAAATTTTGTACAGGAGCTATAGGGATAAGTATTACATCTACCATAGTCCAAACTCTCATTTTTACTTATTATCTTTCTAGATTTGTTCTTTAAATCTATTTGGAATTTTGACCCTCTCATGGTACAGATTCTCTGGCTCAATATGTCCATGACTCTTTACTCTTGCAGGTTTTAGATTTAAATTTTGGAAATGCTCAGCAAATCCTTGCTTCACATTATTTTCAATAAATGGACATTCATTGATTTGATATCTAATTTGATGACAATATGTGCAACGTGGAGAATTTGGTCTTTGAACTTTATTTACACTATGAATTCCTCTACTCCAATCCCTTGGAACTCCATTAACAATGCTTCCATTGTGCTAATTAACTTTGGGTTCATTGTACCTCACTCTTATAGCCATAGGAACACCTTCTATTACTATTAGTTTTACTTTTGGTAAAACTACAATTTCTTGTCTAATTACAAGCACCGACTCAACTCCTCTTGATATTATAATACCCCAAGTTGTGACTTCTTGCTCAACAACATAATGAATCAAAGGTTCAAAATTTTGAGCTCTTTGTTCAAACTTTTCATTCTCTTGGCCTTACCAATAGTAAGGAGGTGAAGTAGATTCGTACCTTGGTACCACTTTCTCCCTTTTTGACCTATTGAATCTTTATTTTTTGTCTTGAATCAAAACATTAAAGTCATGTTGTTGCATTAAATCTATTAATTTTAGCATAGCTCTTTATTGAAGTTCAAATTCTTGACTCCTACATGTAAACTCAACTTGTGAATCCACATTTTCAAACTAACATTCTTCTTTCTTGGAATTTTGTTGCAAATTACTAGTGCACCTCTGTGTTTCACCAATTTGCACTTTACGAAGAATAATCAGTGCTACTTGAGGCATTATGTGGTTTGTAGGATTCTTTTTTGTCCATGGATGTTTTTGTTTTATTGAAAAGCTCTTCTAAGTGTTTCAAACCTCTGATCTACTTTATCTACCTTATTTACACTCAAATTGTTATTAATGGCATGCCATTTTCCACTTGTTTGTGTAATATAACTTGATATACTTGTCTCCTCAAACTTCTAGTTACAATTCCTTTTTCCATCTTTCCACATCCTAATTCAAATTTGAACATTTTTTTGCATTAGAACAAAATCTTCACAGTTAGTTATTATGTTTAAATTTACCTTTTGACCAAAAAATTATGATCAAGATTTGAAAAAAATGCAAAAAACGAATTGAAATTCATTAACTATCTGACGCGCTCCTAAGTCCCTTGTTGAACCCACTTGGGGGTTCAACTATGTGTAACTGGAAAGTTGGGACTTGGAGGGCGCTCCCGACTTCCAGCACTATAGAGGGGTAGAGGGGCGTGCTAGAAGTCCCGGGATTAGACTAGGAAGAAGGACTAGATTATCAAGCTTGATTCTGCATCCAAAACCAACCACAAAAGGGTTAGTTCACATTCGGGACACCCTTGGTTGTTGGGACAAGCCACGAGCACTTTGACACACAAGACTCACCACGGCCCGGACTCGGGGGAAGCCACCACCTTCCCCCATATAGTATTCTTTGCAACACTCCGCGGGGGCTACATCCAAATTGCTCTTTTTCCCGGGACTCCCAAATTGGAGTCCCGAAATTGTCCCGAAACTGTCCCAGTTGGAGTCCCGGGACTTTGGGAGCTCATAACTCCCGACTGCAAAGTTGGATCGCAACGAGGTCTGAACTAAAGTTGTAACCCTCGTCAAGATCTTTCCAACGCTATGTTGCACTCTCAATTCGGAGGTCGGGAAGAGGTCGATTCCCGACTTTTAGTGGTCAGGAATCAAATTGTCAATTTGACTCCCGGCCCTTCTTTTGCCCATAACTTGGGCTGCATATGTCCAAATGACCAATGCGAGACCATTTTCGATATCTACGCTTCAAGACATTTCCAATGACACTAATAACACCTCAATTCAAGGTGTTTTGGGCCTTGCTATCGAACTCTAAACATTCGGGAGTCCCGGAGGACTCCAAATCCCCAACTTGGGCTTCACCCCCACACTTGGCCAAAGTGGGGTTGCGACACTATCTATAAAAACAAAAAATTCAACAATAGGACATAAATGACATTCTAAAATTCATTTTGAATTTAGACCTTCGGATGGTCACAAAATGGTAAATATAGAATCTTATATATTAGTTTAAAATTTGGACTAAAATATAATAAAACTAATACTAACAAAGTCTACTCATTTAGATCTACTTAAAACTAGTTTTAAAATTAAAATCCAGTAATGAAAGTATGAATTAAAACATCAAAATAACAACTTTAATTATGGAAATAATTTTTTTCTAGAAATCAAAACATATTTATCTCATATTCCATTAAAGCTCCATATTCTATAATGATACAATGGTCCTCATTTCTTTCTCTTCTCCAAAAAGATACCTCAAAAAAACAGTCCTATGTTCTATTCAAATTCAAATGGTGATAAAAACTATGTACTTTACTATTAATTTTTTAAAAAAGTAACTAGGTAAATAGACATATATTAACTAATAATTACCACAAGTAATTACTCCCATAATAGGTTGAAAGATTAGAATGTAGGTTTCAATTTTTCATCTCACTTTTACCAAGTTTCTCAAATAGATTTGAATACAATGTTAATTGACCCATTCAAAAAAGTTTTCTAGTGTGACTTCCAAAAAGGTCCATTGTAGTGTGCTTTTACCCACTAGTAGATTAAAGGATGAATGGTTTGTAGGTAATAAGTGATAGTGAAGCCCAAGACTACGTGCCCAAACCTAGCAGGCTCATAATTGGCATTCCTATAGAAAGACCAAATGCCAAAAAAAAGTAATTGTCATTAAACAAGCTTTTTGGTGCCCCTACAATAGATTCTGGATTAACAAAGGAAGCTTTAACTATTCATCCATATGACAACAAACAGACAACTAGTTGAAAGAGGAAAGATGAGCGATCTCCAAATGACTTTATGGCTTATTATGTAACCAAGAAGGGTAAGATAATGACTAGATGAGGTTTTCAACAAAAGAGCTCTTGGACTTACAAATCTACGCTCCAAGTGGGTACAACATTTTCCTAACCCTAGTGAAGTGTTTTAATTACAATATGTGACAAATGTGCTAGCCATAAGTTTGGTTATGAACTATTTGAACTTGGTTGACCCATTGAAGATGCATAATTCATCATGTGATTAATGCCTTGATGTTGTTTCATTGTTTTGGCAGATGTGAGTAAAAAGAAAGCCATTTGATCTAAGTTGCTATTAATGTGAAGTAAACCCCACACATCAACCAAACTATGATGGTTACTTAATTATACATCTTGCTTATAAATTGTAATTGTTCTCAGTTGTGCTAGTTCTATTTCACTTCAATAAAATAATCTTTTATGGCCTTTCACACAATTGTTTCAATCTTTCCCATTAGTCTTTGTTGGTTATCAAACACAAAGTTCTTAGGTGTGGATGGCTCATTAATGATCAATAATAAGCTCTCTATATTGATATGTTTTATGGGCTTTTAGGTAGAAAAATGTACACATAGTCAACTAGCTCATTAAGTTGGATTCTCTCAATTTGCTATAATGATGTTGTAGAAGGGCCCATTATATTTGCAAGATCCAATTGGTAGGGAAGGTTCCTATGGTTTAATGTTTGCGAGTCGGACAAGAAATCAATTGTTGCTAGAGAAAGCCAAAGTAACATGTGATGTGAAATCATTGGCAACTTGAGCTTGCCAATCATGCCTTTGGGCTTGGGAAGAAATCACATAAATCTTGTGTAGATTGCTGGTTGTTTGTGTCATCAATAATGTCCTCCAATTCTTTGTCTTGGTGATAGGTTTTTGTTTTTTTCCTTCTTGACATCTTTGTTGCCTATAAACTACAACTTACTATGTCTATGGAGAAAACAAATAATTATAGTTGCCACATGAATTTGGGTTGTTGATTATTCAAATGATGAGCAATTGTTGATTTGTCCTTTTCTTTGTTTCCCTTTTCTTTTCTTGTTCACTATATTGTTTGTTGACATATGAAGTAGGCTTTTGAAGGAGGGGCAAACCAATTTGATTTCCTTTGAAATATAGTCATCTTGGGTGATTTATGTGGCCATATACATGGAAGAATATGGTAAGTCCACTACAAAATTTATTATTATTCTTGTGTCATTTGAATGGGCTGAGGGTTTTTTGTGGCTTTTCAGAAAAAAAAGAAAAGGTGATGAATAATTAAAGACAAAAAATATGTGTTTTAATATTTGATCCTTCAATGTGGTTGTTTGCTGTAAAATAATTATGTTTGCAATGCTTTAAAATAGGTTGTTTAACACTTAGGATTTGAGCCATCCATCATTCATGTTGCCCAAATCCATGTTGCCCATGATGTAATATTACTAACATGAATTCACTTTGGGAAATTATTGTGGGGGTGTTGGATGCATAATTCACAATTAGTTCAAGAGATTGATTAACAATTTCTACATGAGGTATGCTTATTATTGATATTTTACCTTGAATGACTATATGCTACAAAATGTAAAGGATTGTATTTTTAACTTAATTGTTAATTTCTTTCCATAGAAGGACAAGTACTAGACAACTTGTTTGGTGTCAACTCAAAAGTCAAAACTATGTGTACATCAAAATTTTATCAACACCATTTGATTAAATTCTTCAACTTCAATTCAAAATTCTATCTACACCAAATACTCTTGTTGTAGCACTCTCACCCAATTCCTTTGTTTATCAACCACCTCCAACTATGAATTGACCTAACCTAGCTAGTCATAGTTGTTGTTCCACTAGTAATTCCTTGTGTTTATTTTCAACATCCTTTAGATCTGCATTAGCAATGTGTATTAGTTGATATTTATCATCTTCATCCTCACATGCTTGTTTCAACGACACTATGAAATGAACATGTGAGCATGAACATGAACATGTGAGTAGGAATGGATATTTTTGGACTATGATGATGACATGGACATAATATTATTAGAATATCCCTATGCCATGTAGGAATGACATGGAAAATATTTTTCCACATGTACATGGATGAAAGTCACAAATGGATGAAAAGTTTGGATTAAAGTTGAACATCAATGAACTTTTTGGATGATAATTACAAGTTGATGAATAATTTGGATGAAAAATTTAACATGTGTCCATAATCTTCCACTACCCATGGAATTCCATCTGAATAAGCATAAGACCGTTCAAGTGTCTAGAGTTATCCATTGTTAATGTTTAGGTGGGTTTTGTATCTGCAAGATTCCATTTAAATATTCCATCCTAAATATCTCCATATTCATTCCTAGTTGGTGTTTGAAGCTATTATTAGTCATGTTTTTGTCTATATATGTAGAATTCCACTCTACTTTTGAATTTGTAATTTGTTGTTATAACCTATAGTCAAATTCCAAGATATCATATATTGTTCAGATTTGGTTTACTAAAGTAAATGAAGCATATTTAGGCCTAGATATGAAATGCATTTTGAAATCATTTGCAATGTTAAAATAAACAAAAAAATTCCTTATAGTTGATACAAACCAATGGTCTTTATTTGCCAATGAGATCAAGTTCAATGTACCAATTTTCTATAAAAGCCCTCAAGTGTCCATACATGTCCATAAGATTCCATCTAACATAATGTAAAAGTTATTGACTGTTGTCTTTAGGTTACCTAAATAGTGAATAATGTGTCCACAACATTTTAGACTAGAGATTATTTGTAATGTGTAATTTGTTGTTGTAACTTGCATTTCATTTTAGTTCATACAAAGTGTGAGATGATAAGATTAAATAAATGAATAAGTTTGATGACAAAGTGAAATTTTAGCTCACATGTAATGTCAATGCTAATCAAAAAATTTATTTCGACCTAATTCTAAACAATTAAACATCTTTGTTTGGCAAAAAATTCAAATTCTAAATACAAATCCCATTTTTTTGTAAACATCTTCAAGCCTCCAACTATCTACATACAATTCCATCTAACACATTGTCCATAGATAATGTTTGGCTAGGGTAGATAGGTTGTTTTTAATGAGTTTTGCCCATATTGTTTTCAATGTGTAACGTACTATTGTAATTTGCATTTGATTACAATACAGAATGTGAGATGACAAGATGAAATATAAATGAATAAGTTTTTTGACAAATTGACTTTTTGAATGTCCATGTAAATTGTAAAAGTAAATGAGAAGTTACTTTAGTTTGAATTGTGTCCATAAGAGTCCATCTAACAATTGATGTAAAAAATTTCAACTATCCATAAGCAACACCTAGCAAGTCCTATACATGTGTAAGTTGCTTTTAGTGAGTTCTATGTCCATATTGTCTTCAATGTGTAATTTGCTACTATAATTTGTATTTCATCAAAATGTATAATGTGAAATAACAAGTGGAAATAATGAATAGGTTTAGTACAAAATAATCTTTGGAACTCATAGACACTTTGTCAAAGTAAATGATAAGCTTTAATTATAATTGATACAAAACAACATAAATTTTGAATTCTTTTGCTTTGTCAAAATAATTCAAATAGAATTTACTTAAATGGATACAAACCATTTTCCTTCCATTTGGAAAGAAATTACCTAAGGTATGTACTAGAATGTTGCCATTTACATTGAAAGAATTAAAGATAGTGGTCTTAAACTCATCCACAATGCTAGATTAAATTAAATAAAAATTGTTAGACTGGATACACTCCAATGATTTGAAACTATTTATATTGAAAGAGTTCACGGTATGCACCAAAATTGTGGTGGACACATCAAAAGGCTTCAAGACAAATATTTTGAAATTATTTGCAATGTTAGACTAAATGAAAATAAGTTTCATAAGTTCATGGATGTATAGGTAATTTGCTTTACATGTAAAAAGAAATTAGTTGATGTACATGTACTAGAATTTTTTCACTCAAAAGAGTTCAATATAAAGATTTGAACTTTTATGCAATGTTAAACTAACTCAAACAAAAGTCATTAGAATGGATACAATCCACCATGACCTAAAACAATTGATTTTGAAAAAAAATTTAAGTTATGCACCAAAATTATGCTAGACACATTAAGAAGCTTGAAGACACATTTTAAGCTCATATGCAATGTCAAAATAAATGAAAAAAAAATCCAAAAGAGTCTATTGAAGCTTTACTTTACATGAAAAAAGAAATCAAGGTGTGTACTAAAATTTTGCCAGTTGACACATCAAAAGAGTTAGAAAACCAATACTTTAAACTTTGTTAAACACATAAAAAAGGCTCAAGATAAATTCAAAATTCATATGCAATGCTAGACTAAATCAAGTAGATTAGAATTCAAATTTCTTGGCACTCTTGTTTTGTGAAGTGGATTTTGTTAGTCCATATGCTTTAGCACAATTTGAACTGCATTTTTATGGATATTTAAAGTTAAAACACTCTATGTCAAATTCTTGACATTTAGACTACCAATTTATAGAATAAGGCTTGGGGGAACTATAAGCTTAGCTTGACCAACGCTTAAAGACAAAAAAAATAAATTCATGGATATAATTACAAATAAAATTTTAAAATGTAGAATGGATTATTCTAGAAATTTACCTTTGGAAAAGAAAAAGGATTATCAAAACTACAACTAGAGTCTAGATGGAATGGCTTCCATTGCCCAAAAATTGAAGGCACTTCCTTAATGTAGTAGATTCCCCAATTTGTGATTACAAATAAGAATTCCTAGCTACTATTTTCAAAATTTTCCAACTTGCCCCAAAATGCCCCTTTCTGTCCACCTACAAAGCAATATTTTAATTTAGAAGGGAATTGAACACCATCTACCACAACCCCTTGCTATTCTTGAATTTCCTATCTATGCATATAATTCACATTTAATCAAATCAAATGTATAACATCAATTATATTACAACATATTTGACATGTCAATCATCCACCTCCAAAGACGCAATAACTTCATTAATGCCTTGTAAAATGTCTTTTGGTAATTCATACACAACATCATTATCACTAACTCAGTGATTCCTAGGTGGCATAAAGAACTTCACTACCCTTCCCAAATGCAAATATACATAAACAACATGTGAATATTTTAATAACACATAGGAGGAATCATTATTTCCCCATTTATGATAATAAAAATTTGTTACAACATCACACAACATCAAAACTTGTCCCCCAATTATTTGTAAATGCCTCTTTTACCTTGTGAAAAGCCTTGGTACACAAAATTAGGTAAAACGCTAGACCTTTTTTATTGCCATCCTCGGCATTAATAACCAAGTTGTCACAAATTGTTAGGACACTAGCCAATTCATCACTGCAAATTCCAACCTAATGTTGATGAATTAGGCAGATCACCACTACAAAAGTGGGGTGTAATTTACTAGCCTAAATAATTATGGGACCTTAAAAGTGAAATAAGTTCATTGCATTTTATTGATTTTACCATGATGAAAGTTATTTCACTATAATATCATATGTAAACATCATGTTTCAATACAAGTTAACATAATTCACTATTATAATTTATTATAGTAAATAGGTTTATTTTTATGTTTAAAACAAAATTTATCTATGCTACTTTATGATATACCCTATATTATTTTAAGCTACTTTAATTATTGTAATTTATATTTTATGTTATTATAAATTATTGTACCCTAAACTATTATACGTTATTTTCCCTTAAGGTATGTTAATTAGTTTATTATAAGCTTTTAATTTATTTTAAATTAAATTATTCAACTAACTTTAAGTTATACCTTAGGTTATTTTACTTTAAATTAATATATGTTATTTCAAGTTATATTTTAAGTTATTTAAAATCATTATACTTTATGTTGTTATAAATTATTTTATCCTAAGTAAAATAATTTAAAATAAAATATAATGACCTAGGGTAAAAATAACTTAAAATAGAAAATAATAACCTATGAAAAATAATTTTAAATACCTTACAATATAATAATTGCCAATAGCCTATGATATTATAACATAGAATATCCAACAATAATTTATGATACACTAATCACCAATAGTTGTAATATAACATATAATAACAAAAAAAAATTTATAATACAATAACCATTAATAAAATAGCCACCAATAACCACTAATATAATAACATTAATAACCACCAATATCCATAATAGAATATTCACTAATAACCATTAATATAATAGCCACCACTAGCCACTAATAAAATAACAATTAATATCACCAATATCCAATAACAAAAAATCCACCAATAGCCAATAATATAATAGCCACCAATAGCCATTAATATAATACCAATTGATAACCACTAATATTCACAAATAAAATAGTCTTTAATAATCATTAATATAATACCAATTGATAACCACCAATATCCACCAATAGAATAGCTTTTAATAATCACTAATATAATAACCATTAATAACCACCAATATCCACCAATAAAATATCCATCAATAAACATTAATAAAATAAACACCAATATTCAATTATATAATAACAACCAATAGCCATAAATAAAATAGCCACCAATAGAATAACTACTAATGGCCATCAATAAAATAGCTACTAATAACCATCAATAAAATAACCACTAATAGCCATCAATAGAATAACCACTAATAACCATCAATAAAATAACCACTAATAGCCATCAATAGAATAACCACTAATAACCATTAATATAATAACCAATAATAATCACCAATAGCCATTAATAAAATAACCATCAATAGCCATTAATAAAATAACCATCAATAGCCATTAATAAAATAACCATCAATAGCCATTAATAAAATAAGCACCAACATCCATTAATAAAATAAGCACCAACATCCATTAATAAAATAAGCACCAATAACCATTAATAAAATAAGCACCAATAGCCATTAATAAAATAAGCACCAATAGCCATTAATAAAATAAGCACCAACATCCATTAATAAAATAAGCACCAATAGCCATTAATAAAATAAGCACCAATAGCCATTAATAAAATAAGCACCAACATCCATTAATAAAATAAGCACCAAC
>Ga0116228_10002206_pt1 | contig 16743 bp, 14 predicted proteins | sample S1TSphfallax_2_FD_89694 | JGI IMG/M metagenome (GOLD analysis project Ga0116228, IMG submission 89694) | Host-associated microbial communities from peat moss isolated from Minnesota, USA - S1T2_Fc - Sphagnum fallax MG | ecosystem: Host-associated > Plants > Peat moss > Unclassified | place...
ATCCCACAGCATTCAAGCTCTGAACACTCATATCAATTCTAGTACTAGTGTAGAAGAAGCTACAGCTAGACTGGAGATGTCATTCATGCCTGCTTGCTGCAAAATCTAGATTTTGTGTGGAGCCAGTGGTGAGCAACAAGTTTGCAATTGAGCAAGGTGATGAGAACATCTACCTGGTTGGAAGTAGCACTAAACCAGGCATCATAAACAGAGCTGCCATGCCATGAAATAATTGAACTGTGTTGATGGAGGGATCATGAGCTCATCACACTTTCCACAGGAAAGGATGCAAATGGGTGACAGCTATCTTAGAAGAGCTTTGCACAACACACTTTCCATGGGAAAAGATGCAAATGAGTGATAGTTGTCTTCATATAGCTTTCCATAGCAGGCTTTCCATGGAAAAGAAGCAAATGGGTGATGGCTATCTTAGAAGAGCTTGCATAACATACTTTCCATGAAAAGAATCAAGTGGGTGATGGCAACTCCAATGACTGGAAACCCCATTCTTAATGCTCATGATTGAAGTCAACCTAAGTTTGCAAATCATAAATAGAACATGTGGGACCCTAATTGCTCATTCATCTTGTATGTTGGAAACAGCTTATCCATTTCCATATTCAGCATGAGTGGAGGGACATTACCCTTAGTTGGTAAGAACCAAATGTGAAAATCTTTGAATTTGCTTCCTGAACCATGAGTTGCTTGTTGACCCTTGTTCCTACTTATTTGCTTCACCCATGATTTCACAATCTGTGGCATCCACCTCTGAGTCTCAGAAAGAACTCACATAGCACATGCCAATCTCATTGCACCACCTTAATCACAGAACAATCTACCATCTGAAACTTGAAAATTGCAGTGAAGGCATCCCACTGATACCTTGTTTTCTTGGCTGTGGACAATCATAATCCTATGTGCTCACTTCAAATCCTTGCTCAAGGGCTATATCAATACCATTGTGAAAGTACACCAATGCCGATCTACAGTTGGGACATCCATACATCAGCCACAAACAAACATCAGCCACCTAGCTGAGGAGAAAGAAGAAAGATGGATAAGGAGATTGTCATATGCTTCACACAAATCCAGTGAAAAAAGAGCAAAGAAAAGGACTCACAAAAAGAATCACATGACCCCTCAGATTTCCATGACTTGTGCATTGACATCAATTTTAGATATCTTTTTTACTTTGAAATGGGTAACATTATAAAGCATAGGCCCAAATGTAGTCATACTTTAAAATTAGTGGGATATGAATTCACCTTTCCAACCATAGAGGGAGCTGAGGCAGCCACCCTGCCAAGGAACACCATGAAATGGCTCTAGTTGTCATTTTGGCAGAAGTGCTTGCATTATCTTGTTGTGAACTAAAGGTCTAAAAGCTGGAATGCTTGCAATATTATATGGTTGAAGGAAATACCACAAGAGAGGCCCTTTGATCACTTTCATACAGTTTGTGTTCTGCCCTGATACACCTGGAGGAGCAAATACAGATTATCAATTCCGCCCTAAAACACCTGGAGGAGCAAATACAAATTATCAATTCCACCCTGATACACCTGGAGGAGCAAATAGTGACCTTGTTGTTAGACAACCCAATGCAGGTCATCATCACCATGCTAACATTAGTATATTAAATATAAGAAAACCCAATCATCTTACAACATATCTGATGGTAATGATTTGAAACAACTGACCAAGAATTATTCTTCAACAAAGCAAAGATGAATATACTGCCTCTGGCAATCATCCAGGTTTGAAAAGGTGAGCAATTAGAACAAGTGAACAAGAGTTTCACAGCAATGCATTTTGAAGAACAATATGCATATCCAGGCTAGAAAAAGGAGGGTAGAAACCAGAAACCTTACCTCATTAAACTCCAGCTCTTGCAAAAATAGACAAGACATAGAGGCCTTAATGGTGGAAGAGCTTGCATTGCACCCTGTTTCATATATTAAACCAAATTCTGGCTTCAACAAAATACATTTTTCCAGCCTAGAGGTATTCCACATCATCAAGTTAGTAAGGTGTACTTTGCAGTGGTAACTAACAAACATAAAATAACAGCCACTCTCCAACAAGATTTCAGCTCAAAGAAAAAAATGGCCTCAGACAATGAAATGGATAGGACAGGAGTCTATGAATTCTACAGTACCCAAGATAATAGTGTTGCATACCACTTATTATTATGCCCAATCAGCCCCTAGGCATTTATTGATTATTAACAAACAGATGTTTGACCTAACAAAAGAAAATCTTACATCTGCGCTATTATGTCTCACATCTCTCATGCACAAAAGCTCAAAGAGTTCCATATGAGCCTAATTTTCCTTGATGAAGTTTGCAACCTCTGGTCCATTGGCTACATCAAAACTGTATTACCCAGTAACAGAACAAAACATTTACAAAAGGCTTTGATCAATCTATATGTGTCTACAAACCACTATCTGCAATGACTGACAACTCCACCAGGTTTTCTGTCCTAATCACACAAGACATTGAAGTAAATTCCCCTATCACCACAGATAGAGGTCAAAACCATGCTAAAGCTCATACATAATTTCCAGTCATCATTCTTGCCATCGTATGGCTTGCAGATTTCATCTTGCCACTTGAAGAAAAAAATCCTTGACACCAAACTTGATATGTGCACATAATGCATTCTGAACCCTCAATGATTTCGCAAAGAAAGACTGCATGTGTTGCTGAACACCTACAGGTAATTTAGATGGACCATGCATCAAAGAAGCAAATCCTACCTAATGTCAAATGCAATGTTACTACTCCTATCCACAAAGTTTACTATGGGTACTCTGGCTTTTCCAATGACCTGCAATAACACATGAGAGACCAAAATTAAGTAAATAGTAACTCCTTATAAACTAAAGTTTGATACAATTATGAATAACCTAGCACTATGAAATTTTTTTAAATGTCCATGTCCTACAAGATCAGCTGCTCCCTTGGGCGTCACAAGTAATTTAGGCTGGTTATTGAAACTTTGCATTGACCAATATTTACAAACAGTTCCTGAAAGGTGTGAAAACCAAGTTACTCTGACATGAACTATGCATGTGGTACAGTAAGGTTATGTCGATGATAGTGAGCCCATCAACTTGGATATTCTTTGCTACTGCATTTCTCGTCAATGCTTTGGCGAGGGCCTTCAAACCATCTTGGCGCACTTGGCATCCCGAATCCAAAATCACCACCTGCAAATATCAACTAAACAATGTCAGAATAACACCATTCCTATAGTCCACAATGCTGTAACAATGTCGTTGTGAGCACAGAAAAATAAAAAGTTACTCTTTCATGCATCTTCTTGTGGCACAAGAAAGCTTACATCAACGTCACTCGTCGACAAGTAAAGACCTAATGCAATTGAACCAAATACGCAAACATGCAAATATGAAAAAGTACATTGTAAGAAACAATGAAAAGGTTTGAGGCCCTGAGCCTCAAACATATATTGACCCAAATTTTGGTTGGACTTGTTCATAGAAATAGGGTGCAAGGATATACCTGACAAGAGGGCCAAATTAATTTCACCACAGCACTGACTCGTTCAGGACTCTCACTAGTCTTGAGATCTCTAATAAGCAATCGCCCTCCCATACCACTAGGGTTGAAAACTCCATATAAGAATAATCCTGGTTCTTCTTCTCATCCTTGCGTTTTTGGTATCTTCTGGTATTACAACAGTGAAAGAGCACTGGTTGTTACATGTCCAAGCCTGTAGAGCTTACACTAGCATTCCTGTAGGCTGCTTGTTATTCCCAGACTCTAATATTGATTGAGCCCTTGCATTTTCCCTTCCTTCGTTGCTTATTAGCGATTCTTCCAATTTTGAACTCGTTGATCCATAAACACAATCATCTTTATTGAACACTTTGAACAGTGACCTCAGATTCTTCTTCTCCTTCAGTAGTACTATGTCTGCAGCTTCTTTGACCCATGCTGTCATATCTGGACCAGAATCCAGTGTTTGACGGTTGCTCCTCCCTCCTACAATTCTAGAACCAAAGGAGAAATAATAGAAAGACAATTGCCTAAAATGAAGGTTTTTAGGTACAAATATCAATCACCCACCGAGAAACAATCTTTGCAGTCAGCAATTTTCCTCCAATCTCCAGTCTCTCTAATACGTGAGCAACAGCAAACAAAGTAACAAGAGAAGAAAGAGAAATTTCACACGACAAACGGAACACAATATTGTGGAGTAGAGATATTTGCAGAGTGCAGGAGGAGGAGCAAAAGATGCAAAAGATGGGAATGAAGATGTCTGCAAAAGATGGGAATCGTGAGCGAAAGATGGCTGACAGGGAGTGCCATACATAATTTCAAATATTGTATGGCTAGTCTTCACACAGATTCCTTCCCGAGAGTGCCATACATAATTTCAAAAAATGTATGGCTAGTCTTCACACAGATTCCTTCCTGGGAGTGCCATACATAATTTTCTAATCGATTTGTTACTTATTAATGTAGCTCATCATTGTTTGGACCATGTCATGCACTTCTTCGCATGAAATAATCCTTGTACCTTGGTTATTGGACAAGTGTTCGAATGAAGTCATTAGTTGTTGTATTATAGAAATCAACATTTTTTTTGCTAGCTTGCATTGACCATGCATGATGCACAATTTTTGCTAAATTACAAGTTGACATGGTGGCATCATCTTGCAAGTCCATGATCTCTACAAGAAGAGAATTTACATGTTATATTTAGACACCATAAAAATAATATAATTTGACATGGGGAATTCCAAATATTGGATAAAAAACCATGTGATGAAAGGATTAAAAAACTAGGAAGTGGAACATGAAAATGGTGTTCCAAGAACTCTTTCTTGAAGGGCCTGTAGCAATTGGATGTTCATGGGTCTTAAAATGGATGCAAGTTCGTGTCATGGTTTTGGAACAGTGCAAAACATAGTACATTCTAACCAAACACCTTGTAATGCAAATTGGTGTAAACTTATAATGTTTACAAACAAAGGTTGTATCTATATTAGGTTATTCTCCTTCTTTTAATGGATTTTTTGTAACTCCCTCCTAATTAGTTTCATTGCAAACATTTTTTTTCACTTAATAATCACATTGCAAGTTTTTGCAAGACACATGGCCAACACATGATGACCATCTAAATGTCAAACCATCACCGTTCTTGATGTTCGTAGTTTTTATTTTACACTAGGGTTGAGTATTGTGTTTCTTGTCCATGCTTTACATTAGACCTGCCAAGCCATTGAAATGTTTTGTTGGTGGCAATTTGAACATGACATTTCCATCAAACTTGGAAGGTAGATATTGTTGAGAATTCAAGCTCAACTAGTTAGGTTTCATTAGTTATTGGAGTAGGAAAGGAACTAGGTTACTTTCACAAGGTTGAATTACTTTTTTTACTTATTTTAGTTTGGTTATTTGTGGTTTGGTCTTGTTGTTAAATACCTTGGTGTTGATGGTTTGTTTCTCTTTTTTTTTCATTACACAAGTTTGTGTATTTCATGTGACAAGAACCTTGAGGAGTTTTTGATGTTATGTTTTATGTTGTGAATATCATGTTATAGTTTCCTTTCAATAAAGTTTTATGTTTGCACTTGAGTAGATATCCTATTTGTTAACAAATATTGCATTATCATCTTGGAAATGACATCATAATTGAGATGTTGCAATTCACTTTTAAGAACATCTACAAATTTCAATCGTTTTAAACATTCAATAACACTTGAAATATCTTAAATGTCAATGTCTAACATATGTGAAAAAGTTTGATGTGACACTAATAATGTCTAATCAGGATTTGAGACCTCTTACACATCTTCATTTATAAAATCATTTAATTCAAATATCACTAGCTCTATTTTGATATTGGCAAATTTTGATGCATGTAATTGGGGCTGAGACTTATATCTCTCTTTTCCAAGAACTTGGTACCTTCCTAGTGAAAGATGTTATTATCTTCCTATAAAATTCTAAATGGGCTCTTACAAAATGGCTCATGTTACTTCCCCCATAAAGTTCAAAACTATTTTTTCAAAGGAAATGGAGCTAATATGAAGTTTGAACTCGGTTGAAAGGGTCAAGTCATGGACAATAACTATTGCATCTTTCACACATAAGACCAATGGAACTAGCCCATTTCAAGGAAGATTTCAACATCCATGGTGTTTAGTGGAAAACATGGAATAGAAGAAATTGTGAAGTGTGAAATTGATGGAAGAAATATTAACCAACAAAAACAAATAAAATGTGAACACTATCTACACACACAAAAGAAATTTACACAACATTGATTGCCACATTCAAAAGAAACTTGCAAAACACTTATCCACACACACAAAAAAAAATCTACAAAACATTTATCCACACACACATGAATGCATCTATTGGATATGTATATCACACCACCAAAATTAGGTGATGGGAAGAAAAGTCATAAATTGAAACCCTTTGTAAAAACATCACTAATTAACAACTATTTTTTTAATTAATGAAGTTTAAAATTAAAGAATGGTGTTACAAGAAACCAATTTGATGTTAAAGATTTAAAATGATGAGTTTTGGAACTTGGGTTTCGAAAAAAATGCCAAAAAATGCATTTTGGAAGAAACATTCTAGACATTAGCATTATGGCCATGGTTAGTAAGGCAAAATTGTCAAAACTTATAAGAGATGTTTTATTAATTAACAAACAAACAATATTCATGATTTGCACATTAATGTGAAAGGAAGTAGGAGCTTTAGATTTCGTTTGAGGTTGTGATGTTTTTATTAGTTTTAGGGAATTAATGATTCCAAAACATATTCCAACAATGTCTGTTTAAGTATTAACACCAAAATGCCACCAAAAGATTACGGCCATCCTTCTAACAATATCTAAATATTGTGTGTATTAATGAATCAATTAGAAATATTATCTATCCACTTATTAAAAATATCAATTTCAAATGGGCCGTTGGCATTTTAGTAGGAATATAAAACAAAATTTCAAAAGTTTGTTTCATAGGTATTACAAAGTGATTTATTTTTTGTAAAAATTTGTGCCCAAGTGCAATTAATGGATGGTTTCATTTTGTGAAATAATTTTGGCCATTGAATCCTATTTTTTTGTTTTCAATTGTGTATATGTTATATAGTCATGGACCATTATGATTTTAATGATAACAATGCCAAAAATGGGGGGAATAAAATCAATATAAAATTAGATTTCAGATGTGGGTTGTATTTTGTTATAAATTATTTAAGAATGAACCATCATGATTTTAAAGACAAGAATGCCGAAATGGAACAAATTAAAATTAAAGAATCAGATTTCAGATTTGGGTTAAATTTTGCTTCATATTATACACATATTACATAGGTACATGGCCCATTATTATTTTAAAGACAAGAATGCCAAAATAGATGCAATGAAGTAAAAAATCAAATTTTAGACTTGGGTTAATGTTTGCTTTTATATTGTACACATATTATGTAGGCAAAAGGACCATTATAATTAAAAAAACAAGAATGCTGAAATGGAAAAAAAATTATTTAAAAGTAAAATTTTAGATTTGGTTTATATTTTGTTTTAGATTCCACATATATTATATATGCATGGACCATTATGATTTTTCTTTAATGCCAAAATGGGTAAAATCAATAAACAAATTTTAAAAATCAAATTTCATATTTGGCCTATATTTTGTTTTAGATTGCACATATATTATATAGGCATAAAAGACTTTGATTTTAGAGACAAAAATGCCAAAAGAAGATATTTTATTTTATTTTATAATCAGAATTCAGATTTGACCAATTTGGCATTTTAGAGGCCTTGGCCTTGGCCTTAGCCTTTTGCCCCCCTTTCTCCCCAACCTATGTGCCTTAGGCTTTTCTTAAGATGGGTCTAAACTCAGGACCTCTTTGGGGGGAAGGGGAAGAAGCTAAGCACTAAGCCACTTTATTGCAAGTGTAACAATGACATTCACTTTGCTAACATTTTGAAATCAGTATATTGGATATGGTTGCATGTGGATGAAAATACTTGATGAATGTAATGGATGATGAAAAATAAAATAAAACCAAATCATGAGCCTATGTTTACCTCATGGCTCACAGCTCATGACCTAGCTGCACTCAGTTGCCAATGGGTGAGGTGGGCTATTGTTTCCAGGTAGTTGAAATACCACTACCAAAAAGACCATACTCCTCACAACCAAAAACCAATGATTTTTTTTTTCAATTGTGTGATGTTGCTCAAGTGGTGATCATCCATGGATATATTTAGCCAAAGTTGACAATATTCAAAATATGAAAGTAGAAAATCTTAAGCACCCTTTCATATTGTAAGCAATTGTGACAAAGTTTGGCAAAAAAACATTAATTCTTTTTTAGAATTTTTTTCTAAAAAAACAGGGAATTTGTGATGAAATATACTTTTTTATATAAAAAAATTGCAAAGCAAGGAAAGTTCACAACAAAAAGAATCACTGCCCACAACCCTGCAATGGACGGTGACAAATTCAAAAGGAAGACAATAAACATTGCCATAGGAAAACAAGAGACAAGAGATAGGCCACGGCACATTAGCAAGTACAATGCATTGTTAACCTCTGCATATCTATTGTGAAATAACCTTCTAATAATCTTAAATTTGGTCACACAAAATGTGCACAAGAAATTTGACACCAAAACCAACAACATTTTTTGAAGTTCTAGTGGTACTTGGTAAAAGTTTTCTGAACCAGCAATATTTGTGAAGTTCTTCATTTTCTTGGACCACTAAAATATAACCTCTACAAGCTTGGGTCATTGGGTAATGGTACTTCTTCCTTCTTATTGTTAGTGTGATTAGAGGACAGGGTTCATTGCCATTGCCATTTGACACATGGAATTTGTGGCTCACCAAACACTCACACACACATTGGGTCATGCCCAACAATTCTACTTTGATTGCTGAATCACCATTATTATTACACAATTTTCTTAAAAATTCCTCAACAAAACCAAGTGGGCAACTTATGGAGGCCATGGCAACATGGCAAGTGATATCTTCTTTACAAGTTAAGCTTAATGGAAACTCTTTACATCGCTCCAAGAAACCCGAAATATCTAGAAATGTTGGGTTACCAGCCTGTGTCTGGTGGAGGGCATGTTTACCCTACCTATACATGTGTGGTGGGTGTGAGTGGCAGAGTAACCCAGGACCCAATCTTCACATGCAGGAAGAATCTAAGGATTGAAGATGCATCTCATAAGAAGCCAAAATGACAGTTATAAATTTTCTGAACCCGAGGAGACCAGCGGCATAGGGCACCAGTACTTCACCTTTACTTCAGTGCACATGCCTATTCATGTGGTCATGCTCACATATCTGCCAATGTTTGCTGTTGGGTTCAGCTTTTCGGCAGCCAATAAGCAAAGTGCCATGACTTTCTCTCTCATTCCAATTGCCCATCATAATCAATTCCAACCCCTCGGAATTCCAAGGCATGATCAGCAGCCCAGCTGGAATTGATTCCACCCTCTTGAGAATTTCACCTTGCAACTTACAAGCCCCTAAATCCCAACACCCATTTTACTCAACCAAGTCTGCAGGTCAAATGTGCTACATCTGGTCTTTCCTCACAAACTTTACCAGTACCTGACATATATTTCTAGAAACAAAGACTATATGATGCATTGGATCAAATTCAAAAGGACTAAATTGAACTCAGTGATGGCTCAGTGGTATATATCCTGGGACCTCAAAACAGGTTCTGGGTTTCAAACCAGTGTTTTGCTCTCTGGCGAATTATCACCAGATTTCTATTTTTCTAAAATCCTGACTACGATTACAAAGGGAAAAAGAGCGGTTTTTCATTTTAAATCGCCTAAAAGCGACAGAAACTTGTTTTGTTGTGAGGGTGTCGGGACTTTTATGTCTACTGGCTGCAGTTTTAAGAGTTCCTAGAAAATATGTTGCCAACCTAGCGAAAATAGGTCTCAATCCGCCTGGAGATGCTCGCCACCATGTCTGCATCAGGGAATTGAAAATTCAAACATTGACTCAGTGTGCCGGTGAAAGTTGTGCTGATCCCTCTGCCACTGAGCTTGACTTGGGGGTGCCAACAGGTTGTCACGTTGGGCCTGCTCTTTGGCTTCGAATACAACAAAACAAAAGGACCAAATCAAACGGTGCTGCCGAGAAACAGGATAAGGACAGGCCAAGGATCATCGCTCAGAAGATTCATTAGTGTAATTTCTCAAATGCGCTATTTAATTGGGTTTCCCAGACATGCATTGCAAGCGGTTGTGGGGTCACTGGTGAAGGATCTAAAGCGTGGTAATCTACAGCCACCGTTCTGCAAATTCTTCTGGATCTTCTTTGTCCACATGGCCTATTTGATATGTTTATTCTTCATTTTGCATGATCTAGTTGATCTGATGGAAATTTCTTGAGTTGCTTGAATCAGATTCAAGAGCATCTATGATCTGCCCATTGCTTCACAAACCAACAACGAGCCTCACCTTTTGCGTTGATTGGGTCTTATGATGTGAAATTATTTTACCTGTACTAGATGGAATGGCAGTTGTTCTTCAATTTAAGACATGGACATACAGCATGATGCCCATTAGGAATATCAAGCTCACAGCATGATAGATTGCTGGCTAGCTTGCAAAAGGTTTGTGTGCTCAATTCACAATAGTTATATAGGGATCATATTTCTTCATGCTACACATAACGACCTAGCTGTAATAGGCCTTGCCAAGTAAAGTAGTTGCCCACATGTGTTCATTGTTTGAACCTATTGATTGTTGAGTGCAAGATTAGCAAAGAATATGGTGCCTCTTTTTGGGTTAAGATGGGTAGAAAGTGTTGGTTAGAAAGACCCCTTTGGTTGGGGGTTGATTTGGGCTAGTTTTAAGAAACTTACAGCAATGGGAGCAAGGCAATGTACAAAGGTGTGAACCTCACAATCACAACATTGGCTGAACAAGAGGCAAGGCAATGGGTTAAAACTAGAATGTGTGTAATAGGACACATTGCAACAAGGTTGCAACCTTTCTAACATGAATATTAGGGGAAATTAATTCCATTTTTTTTCAAACAACATGAAAAAATATAAAGTGCAACTTATTGAAAAGAACTAAATTTTATAATTTATTGAAATCTAAATAAGGTTTTTAGAATTGAATTATCATAATACACTTAGAATATATATATAATATTTTCAAGTTTAATAGAATATTATTTTAGTATTTTATTATTTTCAACTTTATCAAATAATACCCTTTTATTTCATGTGTTCTATAAAATGTACAAAGAATAACTCCCTATCATGTATAACAAAAAAACACAAGGGCATAATAGGTAGGGGGGAGAAGGCCAAGTAGACACTTATGTCAACACAAGAAAATGATTAGGAAAAAGCCTATATATTCACGGTCTCAATAATCCCAAGTGAACATTAAATAGGGTTGTTGAGTAAGAAAACACATGAAACACCAAAAAGAATGCCTGCTATGGTCCCCCTATTTTTGGGCAGAAATATTCTCCAGAATTATTTTTTTAATGTGGAAACAAATAAGATTTTTTTTTTTAAAACAATCATTATGATGCAAGAAGTTAATATCTTCTTGATCAATCCTTTTAGCCTTATTATAGATTGTTGTAGAATGTGCAAACCACCTCCACCATTGTGAGTTTATTTCCAGAATTGTTATTAGTTTCCATGGCTTCACTATGATCTTACAAGTAGATGAAAAAAAAAACTGAAAAACTATAGTCTTCTATATTATTAAAAAAACAGATTTACTTGCAACAACACAGGAGGCATCTTCCTTGATTGGACCACACACACATAGCTTGCATTCCATAATCTCTAAGTACAGTTCTTTTCCCAAATTCTTTCAAAACCAACCAAGAGATAATGAACCCGCAAAGAAACTCTCCCACCACCTATGGGTCTCCTTGTTTTCTTCTAGATTTTCTCACCATATCTTCTCAAATTCAGTTTATCAACTCATTTTTTATAATTTAAAAATATATCTTAAATTAGTGAGAGTATTTTCCATTGACTCACCTTCTAGAAAAATCACTAAAAATTATCTTAAAATAGTGGAAGTAATTTTAAAACATTCCTACCTAATTTATTGAATTATCACAATATTTTTTTCAAATCCAAACTTAAAATTTGATTATTCTATCCTGGAGATAATCCAAAGATGATAATTACCATCAAGTAACAAAAAGGCCATGAAAAAAAACATCATGATCAAAAAGAAAAAGAAAACATTGCAACCAAACACAAGAAAAAAAGAGCATGATCACAATCACAACCAGCAACAAGAGGTGCTTGAAGAGCTTGATGGCTATGACATAATGAACTTAAAGAGCTTCGCACAACATTGCATGATCACAACCCATAGTAGGATACGGCATTTGCTGGAATATAACCACCACAACCCACATACTCACATGACAATGCTTCTTAACTTCCAAGGGGTTAGGGGTCATGGAACTTTTGGACACCCATATGGTTTGATTGCTAAGCCCTAGGCTAAACTAGATCTATGCTTTTGAAATAAAATTGAACATTAGAGTTATCAGTAAAGTAAGAAAAACACAACACCAGAACCCCGAGTTTGGTCATACACAGGGTAAGATTAAAAAAAACCTGCAGAAAAGTACAGTAGCATTCAACGGGGTATGAAACTCAGAAAACTATGAATTTTGGTGGTAAACTGAGTTTCATCCTGTCTTTCCTTTTTCCTGAGCGCCTCCACTGCTGCTACATATATTTTCAGTGCCCCTAAGTGTACAACTACTTTAATTAGTCTCGAACCTTGTGCATTTAATGCTTAGTATCAGCAGTTCATACGGAGTTGGAGCATTTCATATTGAGATTATTAAAATATCTTTACTTTGCGCATACCACTGAAAGAGGGGATAGGGGGTGAAAGGAGGCCCAAAGACAGGGTGAAGACAGGGTTACTTTACGGATAACTCTACTAAAACCCAGTTTTCTCCTCTTGGAAAAGGGAGGTTGAGATTTTTCCTGCATTTTGGTGATTCCACCATGTTCTCGGTGTGTTCCCACCAATTTCCCAATGCTCTCACTGTGTTCTGCAAATTCCCATGTGCTTGTCAAGTTCCCAGGAGCGCCGCACTTTATCCCATATCCTTTCACACAAAATTTTATCCTTTAACCTATCTAGCTAGATGAAACGGAAAGGTCCATTATCTTGTCTTTTGGGAGTGTGCATGGTGTGCGCTGTTTTCTGGGGTTGGGCCAATCATACTTTGCAAATTTCAGCAGTGGGTCCCCCAGGCTGGAGTGAACCAGCAGCCACCAATGGAGGATGAGGCCGTTGAAGCTGTTTTGGCGATGAACCAAAAACACATCCTCCCCTACCCAAAGTTATTTGTTTTTTCAGCCTCTTCTCTACCCCAAAAAATTTCCCTCCTACCTACCTCCCTCCCACCTACCTCCCCCCTCTACCTACCTCACATGATTTTGCATTCACTCCATCGCCAAAGCTTGGGAGCGGCACCAGAGCTCAAGAGCAGTTGGAGTAGGAGCAGAGCCATGACAACGTGCTTGAAGCGAGCCCACGAACTCCATCGTGAGAGCACTTGAAACATGACCCAAAATGAGAGCTTGAAGGTAAGCTCCCTCCCTTAAGCCCTTCTCTTTTGGTTTTGCTACAGCAAAGAATGCGACGGTAGTGAAAGCTATCGTCACCTTCTTGTTTTTTTTTTTTTTTTGCAACCAAGAAAGCAACGCTGCCATCACCTTCTTCTGTTTTGGTTTTGCTGCAGCAAAGAAGGTGATGGCAACTTTGTTGCCATTGCCTTCTTTGTTTTTGTTTTGTTGTAGCAAAGAAGGCAATGGCAATGAATCGTCGTCTTCTTCTATGGTTTCGTTGTAGGGAAGAAGAAGAAGACGACATCTTCCATCACCTTTTTCGATGGCTTTGTTGTAAAAAAATGGCAACCTTTGCCTTTTTTGGTGGTTTTGTTGCAAAGGTGACAACAACAATGTCATATCCTTCCTTTATGGTGGTGGTGTTATGAAAAAAGCAATGGCAATAAGCGGTTTTTTCGTTCTTTTTCTTTTTGGTCCTTTTTGTTTAGTTCATTAGAATTGATAATCAATAATGAAATGGTGGTTTTTTTTATGTTGAAGCTTGTAATGGCTATAGGAAGGAAATTGAAAAAAAGTGGTGGTGATTTGGAAGTTCACAAGCAAAATGTTGTTTCATAAAAAATGAGAATTGAAAATTGATGTACTAAGTAACCTATGTGGATTAGAGTTGACAAGGATGATAATTTGCAATATAGATTGAGAATTTTGATCGAAAAATGATTAGTTAGATTGTTTTAAAACTTATGTACATTATATTAAACACAAATAAAAAAAATTGTACAAGTTTTTTAAAGTTTAATTAAATCTGCACCTTCCACCATTTAATGGAAGGTGCGGGATTTTTTTTGTCAACATTTTTTTATTGCAATATTTGAAAGCAATTAAAGTTTATAGGAGTTATATCTAATCGTGTGAGTTTATCTTTTGCAATACTTGCATTTTGTTTTTTTAACTCTTTATGTGTAAGGCTTTAAGGTTAGGATTTTTTAATTACAAAATAATGATTTTTTTTAAATATTTTTTGGTTTAGGTCCAGAACTTGAAACCAATTAAGGTTCTCAACCATCACACCCCCTTGTCCACCTAATTTGGCTCAAAAAGACAAAAAATGGATGAAGGTTGGGTCGAAATGGAAATTTAAAATTGGCACTTACATTGTTACATATTATGCCAAATGGTTGTTGACTAAACATTTCAAGGAGGTGCATGGCTTGGTGGCAGAAAAGGTTCAACCTAGGAGGCCTTCAACTTCTAAAAGAAGTCCTCAAATCAAAACCATACTAAAATGAATGTTTACATCTTGGGAAATGCCATGGTCGTGCAAAGGCAGAATGATCAAAAGGTTGTTAGTCGCGCTAAAGCCAAAGCACAACAAGAGTGGGATAAATTAATAAATGTTGCAAAACAATGTCCACCATTCCTAAAACCTAACGCACTCTCAATCTCCTTGATAAACTCAAATGTGAGTTTAACATGAAAATAACAGAAGAACAAGGAGTTGGGGACACATTCCCTAGCTTGTAACACTTTGGGGGTAAAAGGGGGTGTTAAAGCTTTGGGATGAGACTAGGAAGAATGACAAGCACTTAATCACTCACATGGACCTACACAAAACCAAACAACAAGTTGGTTAGTGCATAGTTGGAGCACTTTTGGTGCTAAAACGAGCCACAGGTAAAATCGAACTCACAAGACTCACCACAACTCGGACTTGGGGAAAGCCATCACCTTCCCCCTTATAGTATATTATGTGCCTAGCCATAGGACCAACACCCAAATGTCATTTTTTCCAGGACTCCCAAGTGGGAGTCCCAAAATTCCCATAGTTGCGATTCCTACTACTTTTGGGGGCCCATAACTTTGCGTGAAGACCTCCAATTGAGATGAAGTCTTAAACAAAGTTGTAGCCCTCATCGAGAGCTTTCCAACGATATGTTGCAAGCCAACTGCACGCGAGGAAACTGGGTTGATTCCCGACTTTTAATGGTTGGAAGTCAAATTGCCAATTTGACTCCTAGCCCTTCTTTTGGCCATAACTTGTGTTTCAAATGTTCAAATGGGTCATGCGAGCCCATTTTAGACATCTACATTCCAAGAGACTTCTAATGATATAAAGAACTTTTCAATCCATGGAGTTTTGACCCTTGCAATCACTCCTTGAAGATTCAGGAGTCCACCAGAATTCTAATTCCCAAAGTGGAAGCTCCATGGGGAGTGTGAAGGTTCATTCCCTCACACTTTCCTACATTCTTGGGAGCATGAGGTGTGACTCCCAGGCTTCCCTCTTGGCTTGCAACCTTGCAAACCCTCACCTTGGTCGCAAGCCTAAGGCTAAGGTTGTGACAAAACCAGCTTTGGTCAAATTAGCTTCAGAACAACTGTTGTAGGTGTTGGGTTTCAATGTCTAGGGCATGGGAAATGTTCCTCAATATGCAACATCACAAATGGAGAAGGATGAAGATTTACAAGAGATGATTCGATCCACTTGTTGTGTATATGCACAACAATTAAAAATGGCGTGGGATGTTAAAAATTGGGATCGAGAGTCTAGTAAAACAAGTCGGACAAAACAATTAACAGATGTATTGGATTTTCATGAATCTATAATGATTCATGGAAGGTAAGAAATAATAATAATAATTTTTTATTTTTTTATAATTTTGTTTCATCCAAGGTGTGTTAGGGTTTAATTTGGTGGTTTTTGAGTGTTTATATGGTTGAAGAAACAATAAAGGAAGAGTTTGTTGCAAATGTAATTCAGGTGGAGATGCAACACCACCATTTCTACATTGTTTGTCATGCAACAAGGGTTGCAAATGCAACAACTACTTACTGAGCCAAACACAAGATTATAAATATTGATATGGTTTAGGGTTTTCACTTTATATAGTTAGCTAAATTTTTTCAACCATTTTATTTTTTGGACTACCCAATTTTTGAACTTTGGCCCTATGATATGTTATGGAAAATCATTTTTTTTCATTGAATTTTTTAGCAATTTTTCATCCACCCATTTTTGTACATCTTTTATCAATATAATATTTTCTTCTAATCACACTTGTTTGATGGGTATATGGTTAATCATATATGTCTTCTTTATCATAATTTTTTAGTACTTAAG
>Ga0116228_10002207_pt1 | contig 16742 bp, 17 predicted proteins | sample S1TSphfallax_2_FD_89694 | JGI IMG/M metagenome (GOLD analysis project Ga0116228, IMG submission 89694) | Host-associated microbial communities from peat moss isolated from Minnesota, USA - S1T2_Fc - Sphagnum fallax MG | ecosystem: Host-associated > Plants > Peat moss > Unclassified | place...
AACGTCATCCGCGGACTTCCAGCGTCAGCGCACGGGCTGAATGAGCAGCATCGGCGCACGACAGGCTTCGCGCAAAGCATCGGATGAGCACGCGCGCGGCTGCGAATCGCCATGTTGATTGCGATGCCGCGCCGTCGCGCCCAAAGGCAGACACAAGGACGCCGTCAGCAGCCACGTCGTCAACAGCCGCGCACCGTTGCCGAGACGCTTGTAGAAGTTGCCCGCGAGGCCGGTCGGTTTGGGTGTGATCCGCATGCCACAATCGTAACTTATCGGCGGCTTACGTGGCTCGCCACAGGCGCGTCGCGGACCACGTGCTCCAGACGATCAGCGCCAGCAGCACAACCTGAAAGCCAAGCCTCGCCTCCAGCACCCACGGCGCGATGTGGAACACTTCCGCCTGCTGCAACATGAATACGTTCGCCGGCGTGACCGCCACGACCAGCAGAAACAATCCCACCCCGGCCGCCCGGCGCACGGACGGGATCAACATGCCGGCGGCGCCCAGCCATTCGAACACACCGCTCACCAACACCATGGCGTGCGGCCAGGGAACATACGGCGGCATGATGCGCATTTCGGTCGCGGTGGCCGCAAAATGAAAAAAACCGCCGATCGCGAACCATAGGAACACGAACACGAAGGCCGCCCGCTTCAGCGCCCGCTCATGGCGTATAACCATCATTCTCATCCCACTGGTTATCCGTGGCGTAGTCAGGATCGGTCAGTCGGCGCCTCAAGACGCGCCTCCGCCGCCAAAATCGCGCGAGGCGCGGCGTCATCGTCAGCCATTCGGGGCTCAACCACAGTGGATTTTTTGGGTCATCACCCAGCACTTGCAACGCCAAGCCGACCGATTCCCGGGTCATCTGCACGACGATGGGAGGCACATCACGCCACGCGCTCACCACCTCGAGGGCGCGCTGCACACCGCTCTGCAGCGCCGCGTCGGCTTGCGGCAGGGCTTCATGCCACGCGGCTTCATCAGCGCTAGCGGGCAAAGCCTGCAACATCATCTCCACCAGCACTCGCGCCGCCGAGGTGGGGCTGTCTACATTCGGTGGCGGCCAAGCACCCAACATTGCAGCTCCCGCTGGCGCAGCATCAGGGGTCGTCCCGCCGCCGCCCGTGGTGACTGCATCTGCGGTGATGAGGATACCAGCCGCACCGCCGGCAGCGCCGGTCACGACCACATCACCCACGGCAACCACATCGCCTGATACGGGTGCAACACCCGCTACGGGCACATCACCTGAAAGTGGCACATCACCTGAGACGGGCAAATCACTTGAGACGAGCAAATCATCCGCGACAACACCGCCGCCCGTGACGATGACGCTCCCCGTCTCAATACCGCCGCCCGTGTCATCGTCAGCGGCGGCGGCGCCGCCCGCCTCGATCAGCAGCCTGACGAATGATTCGCGCACCTCGGCGATCAGGATTTGCAACGCGGCCGTCACGTCCAGCGGCTTGATGTCTGCACGATCGAGCGCGGGAGCAGCACCGCCCGGCGGCGGCGCGCCGCGCTCAGGCGTCGACGCCACGGTGCGGCTTGGCGTTGCCGCGGGGGCCTTGTTGCCGACGTCGGGCGGCGGGGACACCATGCTACGGGGGCAGATGACGGTTGAGCAGGGTCACCATGCGCTCGAGGGCCGCGCTGAACGCATCCATTCCGACATCCGGCAAGTCTATGTAGGTGCTGTCGGTGCCCAGCAACGGTTTGACGCGCGCGGTCTGCTCGATGATCTCGTCGTGAGGCGCGAACACGATGACAGCCGACTTCAGAGACTTGATTTTCTTTTCGACGGCGTAGCCGCAGGCGGCGCGAAAGGCGGCGCCGGGATTGGCCGCCAACACGTGTTCGACGAAGCGGCGCTGCACGTCCGCCAGATCATAGGGCGGCTGGCGGTACGCAAAGCCGCCGCGCCAGGCACCCAGCACGTGCCCCCCCTCGGTGGCCGGCCGCAGCGGCTGCTCGCTATATTTTTCCATCTGCCGTTGTTGTTCTACAGCGGTGAACAAGGGCATTCCGACCAACGCCAGCCTGCGCACCTGCGAGCCCAGTTGGTTCGCAATCTCGATAGCCTCGATCGAACCCGTGTGAATGCCCAACAGGTCGATTTGACCCTGCATTCCCGCCGCCTTCAATCCATCCACCGTACTTTGCGCGTATTGCTCCAGCGACAGCGCCCAGGGAGGCGCATCGGAATATCCATAGCCCAGGCGATCCGGCGCATGCGTGGGCCGCTCCAAACGTTCCTGCAGCGTCTCCCACATGGCTCCTGAACGCGGCGACATGTGCAAGAGCACCAGCGGCACGCCTTTGCCCTCGTTGCTGCGCAAGTGAAGCTGTCCAAAGCGCGTAGGGTAGATGCGCCGGATCATCAACAGGCGTCCAAAAATGCCTCGATCACCGGCGCGACCACTTCAGGTCTTTCTATGTGCAGCATATGACCGGCGTCCGGAATACTGGCGAGTCGCGCCGTCGGAAAGGTACGCCGCAGCGCTTCCTGCGTACCGTCCTCTCCCAGGCGTTGCAGATAGTCGGACTTTTCTCCCAGCAACATCAGCATGGGTGCACGAATCTCCTCCCACGTTGCTTCAGCGTCCTCGCGCCGATACAACACCGGATTGACCCACTGATGTCGTGGATCGGCGGCCAGCCGCACCCGCCCGTCCTCTTCCGTGACCGCCCAAATGCGGGCGATGAACGCCGAAGTTTGCGGCGAGAACCGCGGATTGCGGAATTTCAGCACAGCGGTCAACTGGTCGAATGAATTATAGACGCGCTCGTTGGTGGGCTTCTTGATTTGATCCAACCACTTGCGCATTCGTGGGGGCGCCTCTTTGGGCGAGGTGCGCCCCAGTCCGAAACCCTCCAAATTGACCAAGCAGTGCACCCGCTCAGGCTTTGACCCCGCATACAGGCAAGCAACGTTGCCGCCCATGCTGTGACCCAAAATACGCGCCGGCGCGTATGGCGAGACCTGGTCCAGCAACGCGTCCAAGTCCGCGATGTAGTCATGGAAGAAATAGCCGTCATGGGCCCACTGGCTGAGGCCGAAGCCCCGCCAATCCAACGCCACGATCGGCCGTTCTTTCTTCAGCGCATCGACCAAGAACTGGAACGTACCGCCCGCATCCAGGAAGCCGTGGAGCATGACCAAAGGCGACTCCCCCACTGCAGGCGCAGGTCCCCAGCGCGTGATGTGCATGTCGAGCCCGCGTATCCGCAGAGTCTCGTGCCGTGCCGGACGCAGCGGCTGATACGCAGGGGCTTCCAATCAAATCTGGTGCATGAAGTAACCCACCACCAAGGCGCCTATCACCGCGCCGATGATGCCACCGATGATGCCACCGATGATTCCGCCGTGAGTCCCGCCTTTCTTCGCAGCGACTAACAGTTCCTGAGGAGGCCGAAGCTCAGTCATGCGATTTTCCTTTGTTTTTTCGGAAGTGAAGTAGACATGGACCGGTCCTTATTCTGCAACAAGACGGACCGGCGTTTGCGATTATCCGGTGCCCGGGCGCATGCTCCGAGCCATGTCAGATGATCGCATAGGACCTTACAGGGTACTGCGCACCTTGGGTGCCGGCGGCATGGGCGAGGTTTACCTGGCCGAGCGTGCGGACGCGCAATTCGATCAATTGGTCGCCATCAAGGTAGTGCATGGCGGCGCGCTGGGCCGTGGTGTCCATTCGCGCCTGAAAATGGAACGTCAGATTCTCGCCCAGTTGGATCACCCAAACATAGCTCGGCTTCTTGATGGCGGCTCGATGCCCGACGGCACTGCGTATCTCGTCATGGAATATATCGACGGCGTTGCCATCGATGCCTACTGCGACGAGCACCATCTGGACGTCAATGCGCGCCTGAAACTATTTCAGAAGGTTTGTGCCGCGGTGCACTACGCCCACCAAAATCTGATCGTCCACCGGGACCTCAAACCGTCGAACATCCTGGTAACGCCCGCCGGCGTGCCCAAGCTGCTGGACTTCGGCATCGCCAAATTGTTGGACGAGCGTCAGTCGGCTCAGCACACCATTGCCGTGACACACGCCGATTTCCGCGTGATGACGCCGGATCATGCCAGCCCGGAGCAGATTCGAGGACAACCGATCACCACGTCGAGCGACGTCTATGTCCTCGGTGTCTTGCTTTACAAGCTTTTATGCGGGGCCAGCCCCTTCGTCATCCCATCGATGCGGTTGACCGAAATCGAGCGCGCTATCTGCGAGAAGGACCCTATATCACCCAGTCAAGCAGTACGGGTCGATGATTCGCAGTCTTCGCAGCAGGTCGCAACGGCACGCGGGATGAGCGCAACCCGTCTCCGGCGCACCCTGCGCGGCGACCTCGACAACATGATCGCCATGGCCATGCGCAAGGAACCGGAGCGCCGCTACGGGTCCTCGCAACAGATGGCGAGCGACATCCAACGCTATCTGGAAGGCAAACCGGTGATCGCCCGGCGCGACACGATGTCGTATCGCAGCGCAAAGTTCATCAAGCGCCATTGGCTGCCGTTGTCCGCGGCCACCGCCGTGGTTTTTCTCATCATTGCGTTCGCTACCACCACCTACGTTCAATCACTGCGCATCGCAGCGGAACGCGATCGCGTCGCCGAGCAGCGCGAACTGGCGGATCAAGAACGAGTCCGCGCGGAGGAAGTTTCCGGATTTCTGGTCAACCTTTTCAAACTTTCCGATCCTGATGAGAATCGCGGCAATCAAGTCACCGCGCGCGAGTTGCTCGACGTGGGCGCCCAGAGACTGCGAGCAGAACTGGTCGATCAGCCGGCCACCAAGGCGGCGCTGCTCGAGACCGTCGGTGCCGTCTATGAGAGCCTCGGGCAATACCAGGACGCGGTCGGCCTGTTGACCGAGTCCTTGGCCTTGCAAACGAACATCGCAGACAAGGCGCGGATCCAAACTTTGCTGCAACTCGGGCATGCGCGCTCCGGGGCCGGCGACCTACAAGGTGCCGAGGCGCCTTTGAATGAAGCATTGCAGACCGCGCAACGCTTATCGGGCGCCGAGAGTCTGGACGCCGGAAAAGCTCTATGGGAACTGGGACGCCTGCGGCTGCAGCAGGAACGGCTTCCCGAGGCGCGCGATCTCTACAAGAGGAGTCTGCAGATTTTTGAGAGCGCGCAGGCTCCGTCGACCGATATCTCAGCATTACTCGACGATCTTGCGGGTGTGTATGCAACGGAAAAGCAGTGGGTGTTGGCCCGGCAGACATACGAGCGCGCATTGGAAATAGACCGCCGCATACTGGGCGATGATCACCCGCGGCTCAGTGAGCACCTCGGCAATCTGGCGATCGTTGTTCAGAACTTGGGGGACCTGAAACAGGCGGAAGTCCTGTATCGGGAGGCCATCCGCCGCAGGGAGAAAGCCTATGGAGTGCGCAGCGCGCAAACCGCCTCTGCGAGCGCCAACCTTGGGCTGCTGTTGCAGCGTGAGGGACGCCTCGATGAGGCCGAACCCCTGCTGCGCAGCGCCGTTGCCTCCACGCTGGCGAAATGGGGGCCCGATCACTACCTGGTCGGATGGCAGCGGGTCAGTCTGGGGATGGTGCTGCACGACAAAGGAGACCTCGCCGGTGCGGAAGACGAATATCGTCAAGCGCTCGCCATTTACGAGAAAGCATTGCCGGCGAATCATCTATACCGCGCCGCACTGCTCAGCCATTACGCCCGGCTGCTGGTCGACCGCGGCAACCCGGCGGAAGCGTTGACCATGAGCGAGCAGTCCTTGAAAATCTGGAGCGAAACTCTTGCGCCGACCAGCCCCACTGTGGCTCAAGCACACGCAATCCACGCGTACGCACTCGAGCACCTGGGAAAAAGTCAGGAGGCCGCGCGCGAGATCGACGCCGCATTGCCGGTTTTGATCAAGGCACGCGGCGTCGATGATCCGCTCGTGCGCCGGGTGCAACTCTGGGCCAAGGCCGCTGCATCGCCGGAGGCGCAAACTCAACTCACAGCACGATCACCGGCTTTGACGCGCTGAGCACATCCCGTGACAATCGCGGCCTGGAACTGGGCGCGTTCCCACCCGCATCATCCCCCCAGAAAAATCTTGTAAGCCGCATTGTCGGTCTCTTCCGTATACGGGTAATGCAGTTCGTTCAAGTGCAACAGGAAATCGGCGCGCGTTTGCGCCGGCACCTGAATGCCCGCCAGCACGCGACCATGATCCGAACCGTGATTACGATAGTGGAATAAGCTCACGTTCCAATTGCTGCCGATGGCGCGCAAGAACTTCAGGAGCGCCCCGGGACGCTCGGGAAACTCGAACCGGAACAGACGCTCATCGCGCAGATCGCCCGCCCGGCCGCCCACCATGTAGCGCACGTGCAGCTTGGCCATTTCATTGTCCGTCATGTCATTGACTGCGAAACCCGCCGCCCGGATGTTGGCGCACAACTCGTCGCGCTGCGCGCGGCCTTTGGTGAGCGCCAGACTCACGAACACTTGCGCATTACGCGCATCGGCATACCGGTAGTTGAACTCGGTGACGTTATGTTGGCCGAGCAATTCGCAAAATCTCAGGAACGAGCCCGTGGTTTCGGGCATTTCCACGGCGAACAATGCCTCTCGCTGTGCGCCGATGTCGGCGCGCTCCGCGATGTAGCGCAGCCGGTCGAAATTCATGTTCGCGCCGCAGTTGAGCGCCACGAAGGTGCGCTGCGAACAATTCTCCCGCGCCACATACTTCTTGATGCCGGCCACGGCGAGCGCGCCGGCCGGCTCGGCGATGGCACGCGTATCCTGAAAGATGTCCGCGATCGCGGCGCAGATCTGATCGGTGGTCACCAGGATGACGTCATCCACGTACTGCTGCGCCAGGCGAAAGGTTTCCTCACCGACGCGCCGCACTGCGACACCATCGGCGAATATCCCGACGCGCTCCAGCGTGACGCGCTTGCCGGCGCGCAGCGACTCGTACATGCCGGCGGCATCCTCGGGCTCCACGCCGATGATCTTGATGCGTGGATACAGCGACTTCACGTAGGCTGCGATGCCGGCAATCAAGCCGCCGCCGCCGATGGGTACGAAGATCGCATCGATGGCATCGCCGTGCCGCTGACGCAGTATCTCCATGGCGATCGTGCCCTGACCGGCAATGACATCGGGATCGTCGAAGGGATGCACGAAAACCAAACCACGCTGCCGGCCCAGCTCGACCGCATGCTCGAACGCCTGGTCGTAATCGTCGCCATGCAGCACGATTTCACCGCCCAGATCGGCCACGGCCTGCACTTTGATCTCGGGGGTGGTCTGCGGCATGACGATCAGCGCCGGGATGCCGCGCGTTCGCGCCGCGAGCGCGACACCTTGCGCGTGGTTGCCGGCCGAGGCACACACGACGCCGCGTTGCGCAGCGGTTGCGGACAGCTGCGCGATCTTGTTGTATGCCCCGCGAATTTTGAACGAAAAAACCGGCTGCAGGTCTTCTCGCTTGAACAGAACTTGATTGTTCAGCCGCCTCGAAAGGCGTGGTGCGGGATCCAGCGGGGTTTCGACGGCGACGTCATAAACCTTCGCTTTGAGGATGCGGTCGACGTAAGTTTCTTGCATGAGCGCTCTGATTTAACAGGCGTACATTAGCGTAAGGGCTCCGCTTTGTGGTCCATACTGTGAGCCCCGGCACAGCATCGCGCCCCCGGGCGGCGGAAATGACGGCCAATTCGGTACCATACGACTATGCGCAAATCGATCATCGGGTTGCTGGGTTTGCTGCTCCTGTCGCCGGCCGCATTGCCGCTGGGCGGCAAGGTCGTCGCCTCGGACAATGTCAAGGCGCGACTGGTCAGTGAAGTTGGCAGCCTGAAGGCCGGCCAGACCGCGTGGTTTGCGCTTGAACTGACCATCCGCGACGGCTGGCACACGTACTGGCGCAACCCCGGCGACTCGGGCGAAGCCACCACGCTCGCGTGGCATCTGCCGCCCGGCTTTACGGCGGGCGACATCGTATGGACCACGCCGCATCGATTCGAAGTGGCGCCCCTGGTGAATTACGGCTACGCCAAGCACGTCATGCACCTGGTGCAGATCACCGCGCCGCCGGACTTGAAGCCGGGTACGGCCATCGATCTGCAGGCGAAGGCCTCATGGCTGGTCTGCTCGGATGTGTGCATTCCCGAGACGGCCGATCTCACCCTGCAGATTCCGGCGAGCGCGCAGGCAGGTGGCATCGATCCCCAAGATGCGGCGTTGTTCACCGAGGCACGCAGCGAACTGCCCAGCCCCGAACTCGCCGCCACCAGCGCCCGCGTTGTAGGAGACAAGCTCACGATCTCCTTGGGCAAGGAATGGGGTGCGACGCTCTCGCAGATCAAATCGCTGGCCTTCTTTCCCTACGACGAAGGCATCATTGAATACGCCGCACCGCAAGACTTGACCCGCAGCAACGACGCCTTGCAACTGTCGATGAAAATTGGCTATCAGCCGCCCAAGCCCGGCGCGATCCGCGGCGTGCTGGTCGCCACGGAACAGACGGGCAACGTCACCACGGCCGTGCCCATCGAGATCGCCGCATCCTTTGGCGGTGCGGCTTTGGCGGCCAATGGCGACGCGTCGCTCACCGCACCGAGCGCGACTAGCACGACGAGCACGACGGGAACCGGGTTGCGCCGGATCGGCGCTGAAGCCGAGCACTCGCTGCCGGTGCTCATGCTGTTCGCCCTCGTGGGAGGTCTGATTCTGAATTTGATGCCCTGTGTCTTCCCGGTTCTATCGATCAAGGCACTGAACGTCGTCGAGCAGGCCAAGACGCATCCTGCCGCTGTGCGCACCAAAGGCTTGGTGTTCGCCGCCGGCGTGATCGCATCGATGCTGTGTCTGGCCGGCGTGATGCTGGCGCTGCGGGCCGGGGGTCAGCAAATTGGTTGGGGCTTTCAGCTGCAGTCACCGCTGTTCGTGACCTTCCTGGTGTATCTGTTGCTGGCGGTCGGTCTGAACCTGTCGGGCGTTTTCGAGGTGGGCGGCGGCCTCGCCGGGGTCGGTGACAGCCTGACGCAGGGCGACAGTTACAGCTCTTCGTTTTTCACGGGCGTGCTGGCCACGGTGGTGGCAACGCCGTGCTCCGCGCCGTTCATGGCCCCGGCTCTGGGCGCTGCCTTGACTCAGCCGATGGGGAACGCCCTGTGCATATTCGCCTCTTTGGGCGTGGGCATCGCCCTGCCTTATGTATTGCTGTCATTCGCACCGTGGATGCGGCGGATACTTCCCAAGCCCGGCGCTTGGATGGATACGCTCAAACAACTGTTCGCGTTTCCGGTGTACGCAACGGCGGCCTGGTTTTTGTGGGTGTTGGCCGCGCAGACCTCGCCGCTCGGCCTGGGCGCGGCTCTCGCCGGCGCGGTGTTCATTGCCCTGGCTGCCTGGGTTTATCAGAAATCGCACTTCAGCGCCGGCGGCGGCAAGGCTGCTCTGCTCGCGACCGCGCTGATTTGCTTCGCAATCGCTGTAGGTTTGCCGCTGCGCATCGCGCAGGCGGCGGGCGGCGCCACCGGCACGTCCGCCGCCGCGCACAACACGGCGCACAGTGATGATGATTGGCAGCCTTATGACGCGGCGCGCGTCGCCGAACTTGCTGCTGCCGGCCGGCCTCTGCTGGTGAATTTCACCGCCAGCTGGTGCCTGACCTGTTTGGTCAACGAACGCAACGCCTTTGCCGATTCGGCGGTACAGCAGATCTTTCGCGACAAGAAAGTCACGCTGATGAAGGGCGATTGGACCAACCGCGATCCGGCCATCACCAAGGCTTTGGCTGAATTCGGCCGCGCCGGCGTTCCGTTGTACGTCGTCTACAACGCGAGGCACGGGTCCAGCGAGCCGTTGGTGCTACCGCAAATACTGACAGCAGGAGTGGTGGAAAATGCCTTCGCCGAGGTGCCGGGGCAATGATCTAATGGCGCATGCTTGAGCGCTCGCCTGCCGTAGACGCGACGACCCTTCCCGTCCTCGATTACCGTCGGCGCAGCATGATTCTGCAATGGCACGCACTCGGCGGCACCTGGACCCCCTGCGAATTCCCGCCTTCACGGGTGCACGGCATCGCATTGATCAGCGCGACCGGTCCGAACATCTGCGTGTTCGGCCAGGGCGGCCGCCTGCTGCTGCAAATCGGGCCCGATCAATACGGGCTCGCGGAGAACTCGCCGCGCATCATCTGCCGCTCCGGATTGATACTGCTTGGACTGCGGCGCCGCTTCATCGTCCGCTCGAGCACTGGCGAAATATTGTACAGCCACCGTTATTGGCTGAGTCAGAACGGCGATTTCTTCCACTGGCTCGCGAAACATGCCGGCAATCCCGACTGGCGCCGCACCTGCGGCCGGCAATGGTCGGAAGGCATCGAACCCTCCGCCTTATCTAGGGAGTAGTCCCTGAAGTTCACTCGCGGTCAGGTAACGCCACTTGCCCGCCTCGAGATCACCCAGCTTGACGTTCATGATGCGAACCCGCTTCAAGCGCTGCACCTTGTAGCCCAGCGCGGAACACATGCGCCGGATCTGACGGTTCAAGCCCTGCGTCAAGATGATGCGAAAGCTGTTCGCGCCCGTGCGGCTGACTTTGCTGCGCTTGGTGGTCTCGCCCATGATCTTGACGCCGCTCGCCATCATGCTCAGCGACAAATCCGTGATGGCCCGGTCCACGGTCACCAAGTATTCCTTCTCGTGATTGTTTTCCGAGCGCAGGATCTCATTGACGATGTCGCCGTCGTTGGTCAGCAGAATCAGGCCTTCCGAATCCTTATCCAGCCTGCCCACGGGAAAAATGCGCTCGGGGTGGCCGATGAATTCGATGATGTTGTCGGCGATGTCGGGTTCGGTGGTGCAGATGATGCCGATCGGTTTATGGAGGGCTATGTAAATCTGCTTCTTCTTGGCGCCGAGCCGCTCGCCATCCACCCGGATCTCATCACCTTCCGTGACCTGTGTGCCGAGCGCCGCGAGCTGGCCGTTGCACGTGACGCGGCCCGCTTCGATCCATTTGTCTGCCTCGCGCCGCGAGCACACGCCTGTTTCCGCGATGAATTTGTTGAGGCGCATGTCTTCTGAGGCGACCGCACGCGGCGAACCGCTGAACTTAAGGCTTCCCGCTCAAGAAGGCGGATATCTGCTCGACCAGCAACTGCGGCTGCGTGTCCGGCACATCCACGAACGTGCCGTTCGGCAAGGCCGCCTTGGCTCGCGGCAAGCCCTCGGCGCCTTCCAGCCGGGTGCGCATGACCAATGCTTGCTGCTTCACTGCAGGCAGCGGATCGGCCGTCGGAATGCCGACCAGCACCAAGCGCCGCACCAGATCCGGCTTCGCGGCCGCGAGTTCCAGCGCAACGGCCGCCCCGGTATTCATACCGTACAGATCGATTTGCCTCAGGCGTAAGTCGCGAGCAAGATCGGACACCGCGCTGGCGGCCTCGCTCACCGAAGCGTTGGGTGACGGGTCCGATTCTCCGCATCCCGGCAGATCCGGAGCATAGACGGAGCGCACATCGGCTATCTCAGGCAAAAATGTCGCAAAGCACCGGCTCGAACTCTGGCCGCCGTGCAAACAGAATAGCGTCACTTGCTCGTCGAAGCCCCCGGTGGTCGGAAATGCAGTGCGTACATGCAGCTGACCGTGTTGAAAGTCGAAATACGCGCGGCGCGTGCGTACCGCGATGGTCGGCGACGATACTTTGGAGGGCTTGGCCACTTCATGGTCTCCAGCGTTGTTTCTTATTCTGTTAAGGATACTTGAAGTGGGCCAGGAAGCCCGAGAGCCCGGTTCACGCCAGTTGTTGTGTTTTTGCTACATTAATTTTTGCATTTCTTTGCAATTTCGCTGGCATCCAGTCTAAGTCGGGGCTAGAGTGTTGCTCGCGCGCAATAGAATTCGAGGGAAGTAAAAAGACCAATCATCGCCACAGCGCGACAACAAGCGCCGCGGAAGGCATGGGGACTTGAAAAGGCCGGGCTACGATGCCCGGCCTTTTTATTTCGGCACTCGATCCCACACTCGCGACAATGTAAAGCCGTTCGACCGGCCGCTCTTGAACACCACGACTTCAATCAAGCGCATGCCGTCTTCGGACAGACTGTAATCCTCCTCATACGCCGGCCGGTCATCATCGGCATCGCCGCCGGCCACCACCAGCGTACGCTCGGACCAGCCGCAAACCGGCGGCAGCGCATCACGTCCCGCCGGCGAATCGCGATCGTGCGGATCCTCATCATGATGCCGGTGTTTCTTCTCCGCACCCGGCTGACACACTCGGTTGCGTCCATCGGAGGTAAAAGCCACGACGCCCGCAACCTGCTTGATCTGCAATGTCTTGCCCGGCCAGCGTAAGGACGCACCCATGATGCCCATCGACGGAGCAATTGGACCCGCATAGCCGCCGCCCGGTGCGCCGCCACCCCCGCGACCACGGCCACGGCCTGACGCTTGGGTATTGTTGCTGTTGGCCGCGGTGCCGTTGGCCGCTTGCGCCAGGTGCTGGGGATCATCGCTGTCCGCGGCGTTCAGCGTCCACGATCCGCTGAAATCGACGCCCGCCGGCGGATTGGCCGCCAATTTATCATCAGCGCATGCGCCCAAGATCAGCATTGCCACGACCGCGGCGCCAGCCCGCATAAGCTATGATTCCCGTAAAAAATCCGGAGCAGAATATTACAACGAAGGCCGGCTGGCGGCTCGCAGATCGTTCGGGCCCGCAATCCACACGCGGCCCTCGAACGGCTGAAAACAAACCCGGACCACTTCGACGCGCCGCATGGTTTGCGCGCCGCAGATGATTTTGCCGTCGGCCAGATCAGCCTGAATCAAGTCGACCAGGCTGGCGCTCGGCTCATCGTCGCCCGCAGGCGGCAGCGCATGCGCCAGGATCCGCGCTTGTACGTCGTCGCGCTTGGCGGCATTGCCGATGACGGCGCGTTTGAAGCGGTCAAGCACCACCAGAACGGAACTCAGGGTGTTGTCGGTGACATCGCTTGGGCGGCCCGTGCCTCCCTTGAAGCGCAAATGCAGCAGGCCGCCCACGCGCCGGCCCTCATCGTGCAGGCAGAGCGCGAGTGCGCCACTCAATTCGGCGGTCAGCAGCAGAGGTTCGGGTGAGACGTGGTATGTGTCCGGCGCCACCGAAACCTCAGTCAATTCTTTAGCCACCGTCTGCGTACCTTATGTAACCTATGCGATGCTGCGCCGAATGCCGGTTTGCCACTGCCGAGCCAATCACGTTTCTTGCCGGGGCAGACACCGAAATGTGGCGTCATGAGCTCATGTCGTGAGGTAATTAGCATTTCGTCGGTTGGCCGAAGTAAGCTGGTGGGCTATGTACAGGTATGATATCGCCGACAAAACGCTGGTACGGGAGCGTGTCGAGCAGTTCCGGGATCAGACCCGGCGCTTTCTGGCAGGCGAACTGAGCGACGACGAATTCCGTCACTTGCGCCTGCGAAATGGTCTCTACATCCAACGACATGCTCCCATGCTGCGGGTCGCGATACCGTATGGATTGTTGTCTTCCCAGCAGCTGCGCACCTTGGGAAAGATTGCACGCCGCTACGATCGCGGCTATGCACACTTCACGACGCGTCAGAATCTCCAGTACAACTGGCCCAAGCTCGAGGAAGTGCCCGACCTGCTCGCCGAACTTGCCGAAGTCGAGATGCACGCCATTCAGACCAGCGGCAATTGCATCCGCAATACCACCTCGGATCATCTCGCCGGTGTGACTCCGGACGAACTCGACGATCCACGGCCGTGGTGCGAGCTCATCCGGCAATGGTCGACCTTTCATCCTGAATTCGCCTATCTGCCGCGCAAGTTCAAGATTGCCGTCACCGGCGCGCCGCAGGATCGCGCCGCATCGCTGGTACACGACGTCGGCGTGCACATCGTGCGCGGACCGGACGGCGAGTTGGGCTTCGAGATTCTGGCGGGCGGGGGCCTCGGCCGCACGCCCATCATCGGACAGGTGGTGCGGGATTTTCTGCCGCGCGAGGACCTTCTGTCCTATCTCGAGGCCGTGCTCCGCGTCTACAACCTCGAGGGACGCCGCGACAATTTGACCAAGGCGCGCATCAAGATCCTGGTGCGCTCACTCGGCATCGAGGAATTCAGACGGCGCGTGGAAGCGGAGTGGGAGCTGATCCGCGATAAGGGACTGCGCATCGATCCTCGCGAGATCGAACGGATGCGCGGCTTCTTCGCGCCGCCTCCCTACCGGAAATTGCCCGATAGCGATCCGTGGGACGGCCAACCGTCGACAGATGCGCCCGGCAACGATCCCGAATTCCGCGCCTGGTACCGCTACAACACGGTCGCGCACAAGGTGCCCGGCTATCGGGCCGTGTACGTGTCGCTCAAGAAGCCCGATGTCGCGCCGGGCGATGCCACCGATGCGCAGATGGAGCTGGTGGCGGATCTGGCAGACCGTTACAGCTTCGGCGAGATACGCGTGACCCATACGCAAAATCTGCTGCTCGCCGACGTCGAGCAAACGACCGCGTTCTCGCTCTGGCAGACCCTCAAGGCGGCGGGGCTCGCAACCCCGAACATCGGCACGCTCACGGACATGATTTGCTGTCCGGGACTGGATTTCTGCAGCCTCGCGAACGCCGGTTCGATCGAGGTCGCAAAGATCATCAACGAGCGCTTCGAGGATTTCGACTACCTGTACGACTTGGGCGAAATCGACCTGAAAATGTCCGGCTGTATGAATGCCTGCGGACATCACCACGTCGGCAACATCGGCATCCTCGGCGTCGACAAGGGCGGCGAGGAGTGGTACCAGATCACGATCGGCGGTGCCGCGGGGGCCGACGCATCATTGGGCACCGTCATCGGCCCCTCGGTCGCCAAGGCGAACGTGCCCGAAACCCTTGCCCGCCTGCTCGAAGTCTACGTCGAGATGCGCGAACCCGAAGAGCGCTTCCTCGATACCGTGCGCCGGCTCGGTATCAAACCTTTCAAGGAACGGGTATATGCCACGCCGGCTGCTGCGTGATCGCGCCATCGTCGCCGACGACTGGCTCTATGCCGCCGAGTTGACGGCGGGCACGGATACACCCGCGCCGGAAGCGGCTGCATCATCAGCGCCCCGGGTGATCCTCGGTCTCGATCAATGGTTTGCGGAACGCGACGCGTGGATTGCGCGCGCGGTCGCGCTCGGCGTGGTTTTGCTGCCCGAACACACGGTGGAACGGCTGGCGCCGGATCTTGCGCGCTTGTCGTTGGTGGCTTGCAGCTTCACGGGTCCGTCCGAAGGCCGCGGGTATACCCAAGGTCGGTTGCTGCGCGAGAGATATGATTTCCAGGGCGAGCTGCGCGCCACAGGCTACGTGCGCACGGACCAAATATTCTTCCTGGCGCGCTGCGGCTTCAACAGTTTCGAACTCGCGGACGAGGACTTCGCAGCCGCCGGTGCGGCGTTCTCGACGTTTACCGCCGCCTACCAGCCGGCGAATGATCGCGGGCTGGCGCACAAGTTGCCGCATCCCTAGACAGTCCTTACACATGGCCCGCGATTGCACCGCTGAATCTCACGCCGCCGGGTACACCTGCCAGCGCCTGAAGCGCACGCCGACCCTCTGCCCGACGCAGAAGCGCTGATGTTCGAAGCGCTCGCGGCTGATTTCCGCCTCGAGCGGCTCATGTAACGGCTGACCATCCGCGCAGATGTCCACGCGCACGATCGGGCCGATGACGCGTACCGCCACCAGTGTCCCGGGCCAATTCGCTGCCGGCTCCCCGATCTCGATCTCATGCGGTCGTATCAAGGCGATGTGTTCGCCATTGCCCTTGAGGGTGTCGGCGGCTGCGCCGATGTCCAGTGGGCCCAGGTAAGCGCGCCCATCGCGCACCCGCACGGGCAGCTCGTTGACCTCGCCCAGGAACCGGTGCACGAAAGCCGAGCGCGGGACATCGTAGATCTCGCCCGGAATACCGGTCTGCTCGATGCGGCCGCGGTTCAAAACGGCCACCGTGTCCGCAACTTCAATGGCTTCCTGTTGATCGTGGGTCACGATGATGCTGGTGAAATGCAGCTCATCGTGCAGCCGCCGCAGCCAGCGCCGCAATTCATGACGCACCTGGCTGTCCAACGCGCCGAAGGGTTCATCGAGCAACAGCACCCGTGGATCCACGGCCATGGCCCGCGCCAGGGCAACGCGCTGCCGCTGGCCGCCCGAGAGCTGGCCGGGAAAGCGATCGTGCGTCCAACCCAACTGCACCAGCTCCAACAATTCGAGCACTTTCCTGCGGATCTCGGCGCCGGCGGGCCGCTCGCGGCGGCGCTTGACCTTCAGGCCAAAAGCCACGTTCTCGTAGACCGACATGTGCCGGAACAGAGCATAGTTCTGAAACACGAATCCGACCTTGCGCTCTCCGACCGACCAGCGCGTCGCATCTTGCCCATCGAACAGCACCTCACCCCGGTCCGGTCTTTCCAGGCCCGCGATCAGCCGCAACAAGGTGGTCTTGCCGCATCCCGAGGGTCCGAGCAGCGCCATCAACGTACCGGTGGGCACGTCCAGATCGATGTTCTCGACCGCAGCGAACTCGCCGAATTGCTTGGAAACGCGCCGCAGCTGAATGCTCACATCTCCCCCCTCGACGTACGATCGCGGGCGTGGCCGGTGCGCCGCAATTCCGGCTGGCGCCACTCCAGAAAGCTCTTGCCTGCCAGGGTGAGCAGCGCCAGCAGCGCCAGCAGCGAGGCCACCGCGAACGCGGCCGCAT
>Ga0116228_10002209_pt1 | contig 16740 bp, 12 predicted proteins | sample S1TSphfallax_2_FD_89694 | JGI IMG/M metagenome (GOLD analysis project Ga0116228, IMG submission 89694) | Host-associated microbial communities from peat moss isolated from Minnesota, USA - S1T2_Fc - Sphagnum fallax MG | ecosystem: Host-associated > Plants > Peat moss > Unclassified | place...
AACTCTGTTGCAAAAGTGCATTTCGGCCCCTCCCTAAATTATTGGCGATGGTTTTTGTATTTTTTTTATTTAAAAAAAAGAAAATTTTGGTTTTTTTTGGAAAACCTTCCCCCATTTTTGAAAACCAAAAAAAAAAAAAAAGGAACCCCCCCCCCCCCCCCCCCCTCTTGAATATCAAATGGTAAGAAAAAAGAAAAAAAAGAAAAAACTCCATACCTATTGGTTTTCAACTATACGCCCATGCAAAATTATGGCTCCAGGATTTTCCCTGTCTTGGCCTAGGGGCAGTGCCCAAAACTGCCCAAGGCCTACTGACGTCCATGACCTCCTCCGAAAATTCAGTCGCCAGTTCTGGCGACGCCGGCCTCGAATAAATAATGCCTTCATTCCCTGACATTATTAACCACGGTTAAAACATCCAACTACGGTAAAACAGCCTAGGTTAAAGCTTGGCGTCGTCTCTAGCCAGCAGCCCTTACGGATCGGCCCTTACTGCAGCACTAGAGGTACACTAGTGCCTTATTCAGCGACCTTTCTTGACTCCATAAAGCCTGTCGCCCCTTCCCCCCTCCTTCAGGAGGTTGTTCTTCCCGGCTGCTCCGCTACCTTGGTGGTCTTCGTCTGCTGCTGCTTCGTTGCGTCGTTGCGCGATCGGCTGCGGAGTCCGTGAACATTTCGAACTCGGTAATGTCTCCCGATGCTCATCCATCGATTCACGTAACTCCGCTTTTTTTCGTTGTGACTTTATTTGTGAATAGGTGGGACGGGAAAGAAGTTGTTTTTTTTTTCGGTTTTCTTTTTGTTGCTGCTTTGGATGGCGTTTGCGTCGTTGCTTCTTTATGTTTCTGTGAAAGTGAGTATGATTTTCTGGGAGCAGATGGAGCTTACTTATCAGTCCGTGTGGTGTTTTTTCGTAGCTTGGACTCGTGTGTCAATGGCGCTTGTGTTGTATTGCTTTCTCTGATCTGAAGCTTTCTCGAGCTCATATGTATATAATTTTTTACCTTCGATTGTTTTGGAGCTTGCAGGGTCGATAGACGTCGACGGCGAACTCGGAAGGAGACCTTATTACAACCGTTGTCTTATTGCGTCGTTTTATTGATTTGTGCATTGGTTGATTGTTTTTGTTAGTTTTTCACCTCAATTCTTCTTCTTATATCCTCTCATGATTTGTGCTCTCGTACGTGATTGCTGATTTCTCCCTACTACTACAGCATAGGGATTTGTTCCGTTAGTTTCTTTCGTTTCTGAGTAGAAGAGTCTGAAGTCTGCTTGCGAGAGAGCCTGGCATTATCGTGTTTCTTCTTCCATTTTCTTCGGATTGTTTGCATTCTTTCTCCAGTACTCTGGCTGCCGTTGCTTTGTGGACGTTGGCGATCTGTTCCAGTTCCTGTCTCATCATCGCAAGCGTAACGAGTGAAAGACCGAAAGATCGAAAGATCACGAGGGCGAATACATACTGCTGGAATTTGGTTCGTTTTCTCCTCCCCTCTTCTTGTTGTTTTTTACGCTTCTCGTCGCATTAGCCTTTATTCTCTTCTCCTCTCATTCGTAGCGCAAGGAGTGAATGTACGGTTAAACTCACAACAATGAAAAGTTGTCGTCCTGTTCCTTGCGAATCCACGATCATACGGTTTTGTTTTGTTTTGTGTTGCCTGTGAATAATAGTATTCGGTCACTCTGTAGGCCTTGGGAAAAAATAATCTTTCTTTCGAGTCTTCTTTTTCTTTGAACTTGAAGAGAGCCGACTTGTCTCTCTCTCATGGAGAACCAGCCTCGTTAGTAATAGCATTGGCACGGTAATGGTCGATTGCTTATTCGCTTCAGCACATACACATGCTCTCTGGTTTCTTTCTTCCGAGCACAAAAGCGTGACGCGGGGTCGAGGAGGAGGGGGAGGAGACGTATCCTTTTGGTCGATTCTAGCTTTTGTTCTTTTCCTCCAAACACTTGCAGTCCGAGGTTAGAATAATATTTTTTCTCAAGACTAGAGACCTATTTTTGTCTCTATTCTGTCGTGGCATCGAGGAAATGTTTTGTCGTGAGTTGCCTTTGTCGTCTCTCAGCTTCGAAGCGTCCTAACCTCTAGGTCATAGCCTTAGAATCCATAGCTTTCCTCCCGTCATCCAGGCGACAGACACTCCATTTTTTTTCTATGCTCGTTATGCAGTAGTCCATGAACTGGAAGGCGGACGGTCGGTTGCCGTCTCTCCGCCTTGAAGCTGACATTGTGATCAAACGCTTCCCGTAGGCATTAGCAGCAGCATACCCGCAGCACTCCTGAGTCCGAGCAGGAACTGAAAGCGGTATTGACACAAGCAAACCTGAACAAAGAAGAAGGTGCATCTCTAACGGTCACCGAGATCTGCAACTCAAAGCTGCTAACCATGAAAGACCCAGACAAGAAAGCCGGTCTGGAGGCCATCAACAAGGAGACTGTGGACTTGGTAATGACTAAAGGCCTCTGTGCGTAGCTTTCACTAGATCAAAGGTTCTGGCAAATGCTTTCTGGTTCAGGAAAGATCACAAAATACTCATATTATCCAATAGTGAGGATTGTTGAAAGAGGGGAGAGGTATCTATGATCAAGTCATGACCTTTTGATTTATGATTGCAAATTTGCTTGATTGCAGGAAAGGATTCCTATTGAAGAGGTATTCCAGCAACTCCGGTGCACAAGAGAAGGACTCTCTTCAGAAGAAGGAGAGGAACGGTCCAAGCTATTTGGCCTCAACAAACTTGAAGAGAAGTCGGTAACTTCTGAAAATGCTCTACCACCACCACATGACTTCCAGCTCTTCTGAATTCCAGCAGGGATCTGGGCAGTCACCATATCATCTCACATGAATCTCAGTGGTTCTTTTCTTGAAAAGACCTTCTGAGTAGTCACTGTTTGATTTTTCTTACTTCTGTATTTATTTTTTGGTTCTGCAGGTTTTGATATACCAATTCATCACCTTCTTCCCAGAATAGAAGCTGATGTCCAGAATTTAGAAAAAAAAAGAAAGACTCGATAGTCCTCGTCTTCACTAAGGAGGATGGTATTCTTGTGTTCACGCATTGGTTTTTTCTTGGGTGCAGGAATCTAAGTTTCTTAAGTTTCTAGGATTCATGTGGAATCCCTTGTCATGGGTGATGGAGGCTGCTGCCATCATGGCTATCATCATGACCAATGGAGGGGTGAAATACCATCCTTTGCTATGAGATCAAACAGATAATTTATGGGTGGCTGTTGCACACTTAAAAATGTGAAGTATTCTGGCTTCTGTTATTTGTGGTGTTGTCTCCCTTTCATCAGAATATCCTTAGTAATGCACAAACAGAAGTGCAATTCTAATTTGCCAGAACTGGCAACCTGTTTTGGTGCAGGACCGTCCACCAGACTGGCAGGACTTCGTGGGCATTATGACGCTCTTGGTAATCAACTCTACAATCAGTTTCATAGAGGAAAACAATGCAGGGAATGCTGCAGCATCTTTGATGGCACGCCTTGCCCCCAAGACTAAGGTTAGCAACATCATCTACATAAATGAAGATCATCCCTGTTTAAAAGGAAACTTTGCTTCAATCTGGACCTTCAGAAATCTAACAGCATGCTGTCATGATCTTATCTCAGCTGTTGATAACCAAGTCAAATTTCCCTTTTTGAAAACCTTAATGGGAATGATTATGTGGTATTGTTTTTGTGAAGCATTTTGGTTATTTAGTTTCCACTGTGGATGAACCCTTATAAACAGGCCTATGAACTCCAATTTTTCTCTGTTATGGGATTAAACAAGTAATGTGCTTTATCTGCTCTCCAATTTGGTGTTTTGTAGAAACACTTTGCCAACATTTATCAGTGAGCTATTGCAAATCCCACATTGCATCTTGTGACTAGCACACTAGCATTTAGAATAAGGGGATTGCTCAAATTACCAGAGGTGACTTCAGCCTGAGGTTCAAGATCTTTCCTAATGTGGTAATTATTAATCATGGAAAATGTTAAAGCTTGATGACAGTAGCATGTAAAATGAGTGATCGTTCGAGATTTCAGTTCCCAACCTTTAGAATTGCAATTATTGTTCACTGTTCTAAGCTCAGCAAAATCAAGGAATGATTTAAACCAGTTCCGTAGTTCCTCTTGACTGACAAATTCTTTTCAGGTCCTCCGTGATGGTCAATGGGGTGAGAAAGATGCAGTGATTTTGGTACCAGGTGATATCATAAGTGTGAAGCTTGGTGATATTATCCCAGCTGATGCACGTCTTTTGGAAGGAGATCCCCTAAAGATAGACCAGGTAGAAGCTATTTCAAATGTTGTGGATTTTGGAAATTTCAGAAAGATCTTACTGGCATGCTGTCTGGCAGAAGTCAAATGTCATGTGTGAGTACCTCCTGAAGTATGGTACCCACAATCTTCTGTCTTACTATTTTTCCTTCGATTCATTGATGAATGAGATGTAAAGGTTTTTTCTTTGAAAGAGCAGTCAATGAGAGAAGTGGTTCTCTGCATAGATTGCGAGGGGTAAAATGGGATCCACTTCCACCATATCATAGAAGTTTTTCTAAGGATTCTGAGGTCTGCAACCTGATTGCCTTTACTTTGTCTCCTGACAGTCTGCTCTTACTGGTGAATCACTTCCAGTTACAAAGAATCCAGGGGATGGAATCTACTCAGGCTCTACTTGTAAACAAGGGGAGATTGAAGCGGTGGTCATTGCAACTGGTGTACACACCTTCTTTGGCAAAGCTGCTCACCTTGTTGACTCCACCAATCAAGTTGGCCATTTCCAGAAAGTATGTTAATCTTCAAGTTTAAGCATGCACATCTGTGATATAGGGTAGAAAGTGATGAAATACTTGCTTGGTGGCTCACTTGTGGAGGGGCAATCCATGACATCATGTGTGAATGTGGGATGGCATATATAAGTGCATTGCCTACCTTCTCTTTAGGAGAGGTTTTTGTTCTGAGAATCTGAGATCTTCATGGCCTTTGTGGCTTGGCCTTCAATGCTGGCACTACCTGAAAGAACTGTGAGAATGTGGCATGCTGTCATCTTCCTATATTAGAAAACCTTATTATATGATGATTTGATTCTGGGTTCAGTCAACTCCTTCAATAGGCATTGCATATACTCTAAGTGAACTCTAATTGTTCTTAGAATACACAGTGAGTAAGATATCACCATGATTATTTTAATTAATATTGCAGGTTTTGAAGGCAATTGGGAATTTCTGCATTTGCTCAATTGCTATTGGAATGTTAGTGGAGATCCTGGTCATGTTCCCGATCCAGCACCGTAAATACCGCACAGGCATAGATAACCTGCTGGTTCTCCTCATTGGTGGTATTCCAATTGCTATGCCCACTGTCCTCTCGGTTACTATGGCCATTGGCTCCCATCGCCTGTCACAACAGGTAAGGCTCAAACTCTGTGCTTAACTTGGTTTACAAAGTAGTTGGTGCTTGCAGAATTCTATTCAGGATAGTCTAATTCTAATTTGAGTGATTCAAATGTGAAGCTTTGTTATTATTTTTGGCCTGAATTGTTCTGCACTGCAAGATATCCAAAGGCAATGAGCTCTCTAGACATGGCCATTGTTTCTTGAATGGATTTTGCTTCCAAGGGAGACTTTTGTGACTAAGCAAAATGATTAACAAGCAAGAATGGTACTGAATTTGTGCAGGGAGCCATTACTAAACGAATGACTGCCATCGAGGAAATGGCTGGCATGGATGTCCTGTGTAGTGACAAAACTGGGACCCTGACACTGAACAAGCTTTCTGTGGACAAGAACCTGGTCGAAGTAAGTAACTGTAAACCAGCTGCCAGCTGAAAGGACTTCTTGAGATATTTGTAGGCAGTTTTGCATGGAATGTGTCTTGTTGCCCAGTTTGCTCATGTTTGAACCACTCTTTTGTTTCATAGACCTGTGCTCTCTTAAGCAGGAAACTAGTGTCTCATACAGCTGCTATCATGTTCTGCACTTTTCTTGCTTTGTACTGACCAGTACTCTGTATGATGAAAGTCAGTTCTACAATGTTTCCTTTGGGGTGGTCTTTAGCATTCTACCCAACAGAAACTTCTCAAGATTTTACATTACACAATATTCTTTGTACTTGTCCATGAGGAAGTCCATATTACAGTGGTTATATTTCTAGTTTTAAGTCTTTCCGGTGACATAGACTCTTAGATTATAGTCTCACATTTGACTTTCCAGGTCTTCACTAAAAACATTGATAAGGATATGGTCGTGTTGCTGGCTGCACGAGCATCCAGAATTGAGAATCAGGATGCTATTGATGGGGCTGTTGTTGGCATGCTTGCTGATCCAAAGGAGGTAAATTCATCTTTTCTCTCTACTGGATCTTCACTTGGTGCAATTGCTACCCCAGTTTGCAAGACAATTCTGGACTTGAGGATATGGAAAAAAGGGTGCAAATCTTTCTCAATATGGTTGTGGAACCAGGGATGAATTATTAGCAAGTTTTGGTACAAAGCCAGAGAGAAGATCAACTTGGTGGATGTTGAATAGCAAGAAAACTTTGAAATCTCTAATGAAAGTAGTTTGTTAAATTGCAGGCCCGTGCTGGATTGCAAGAGATTCATTTTCTTCCATTCAATCCAACTGACAAGCGCACTGCCATCACTTACATTGATAACAGTGATGGCAAGTGGTACCGTGCTAGCAAAGGAGCACCAGAGCAGGCATGAACAAGACATGGGCTCCTAACCAGTTGAAACAGGGCTGATCATCCAGTTTCATTTCAATGCATTTATCTGTCAGCATGTTAGTCCTGAATCATGAGGATGTGCATGCTCTCTCATGTTCATTTCTGAATTGTACCATGCTTCAGTTGCTGCTAATTTAATGTCATATAGGGCAATTGTGGGATTATTCTTTTATCCATGTAATTTTCTTGTGCTCAGATTCTTGCACTTGCTCAAAACAAGGCAGAGATTTCTGCAAGAGTCCACTCGGTGATCGACAGGTTTGCAGAGCGGGGTCTCCGATCTCTAGCTGTTGCCATGCAGGCAAGAATTACTTCTGTCTCTGTGGAGCTTTCTATTGGTCCATATCAGTTGATAAGAATTGCAGATTTGGCTTGTGCTGATGGGATATGGGTATTGCTCTTGGTTGTTCTTAAAATCTGCAGGAAGTACCAGAAGGGACAAAAGAAAGTCTGGGTGCGCCATGGCAGTTTTGTGGCTTACTGCCCCTGTATGATCCACCCAGGCACGACAGTGCTGAAACTATTCGGCATGCCCTCAACCTTGGTGTTAATGTGAAAATGATTACAGGTTCACTTCCTTTGCCTTATTGTAATCCTGGCCTTTGTGAGCTCACTGGCAGCTTAACAACTCAAACTTGATTTCCAATGGCCATCACTTGCTAAGAATTGCAGAAGCAATCAAAAATCAAGTATCTAGGTAGCATTGGGTCTAGTGGAGAAAGTGTAATTTACTGATCATGAAACTATAGATGAACCTGCTGTACCCTAAATCTGATTACTTTTTCTGAACAGGAGACCAATTGGCCATAGCAAAGGAGACAGGCCGCCGTCTTGGGATGGGGACAAACATGTATCCTTCATCTTCACTGCTGGGCCAAAATAAGGATGAAGCAATAGCCTCGTTACCAGTGGATGAGCTCATAGAGAAGGCAGATGGCTTTGCTGGAGTCTTCCCTGGTATTCATTTCCTCTCGTTACTGGAATTTTTTCTGTGAGTTAAAGATGTTTCTCTACATTATCCACAAATGCTACAAGACCATAGTGCAAAGAGAAAAAGTGTGCAGGAGGATTTACAGTAGTACTAGTCCTCAAAGACTGAAAGATGGGAAATTCATCTGTGGAGAATGGAACCCCTACTAGCTCTAATTTTCTTGAGGACCTCTCTTTGACTGATCTGCAGAGCATAAATATGAGATTGTAAAGAGACTCCAGGAGAAGAAGCACATCTGTGGAATGACCGGTGATGGTGTTAATGATGCACCTGCTTTGAAGAAGGCAGACATTGGAATTGCTGTTGCTGATGCTACAGATGCTGCAAGGAGTGCATCAGATATTGTCCTCACAGAGCCAGGGCTCAGTGTCATCATTAGTGCAGTGCTTACCAGCCGTGCAATATTCCAAAGAATGAAGAATTACACAGTAAGTTTTGTAGCCATCTCTCTGACATTACACAATAATGGATGAATACTCTGTTGCTTGGAGATGATTTATCCAGGTAGGAACACCAATAATTTACACTGATAACTGGTCAAGAAACATTGTAGCTAACATCCAAAGGCAATCCATATGTGCTATGTGCAATTCTGCTGCATTGCTGTTATTGGCCCAGTGTTGAATTTCTTTCCTTGTCTAGACTCAAAATTTGGGTGGAAGTTGTGGGTGCAGTTGTGTGTGAGATTGTAAGTTTTTTCTTAATTATTGAATTGCTGATGTGCAGATTTATGCTGTATCTATAACAATTCGTATTGTGGTGAGTCACAAGCATTTTCTAGTCTTATGCAATTTCATCAAATGAAGTTTGGCTAACTCATCCGCCCTTGTCTTCAATTATACTTCACCTTTTTTAGTTGTGAGGTTTTTATGAGTTCTCAAGGTTTGCAATTTCAATGACAGTGGCTGCTACACTATTTCTGCAGCTGGGTTTTACCCTGTTGACTTTGATTTGGGAGTTTGATTTTCCACCTTTCATGGTTCTGATCATAGCAATTCTCAATGATGGTAAGTTTTTTTTAATGCAAACTGGTTGCCTTGTGAAATTTTTGAAATACTGGTACTAGTTCAAGGATCTGCAATTACAACTGGTTTAAAGATTTGGAGTTATCAGGATCTTTCGAAAGGGAATGGTTATTCGTAGAAGAGCTAAAGTTGGTACTTGCTACCTGCCAAGTTACAGGCAAGAATTACCCAGTAGACTGCAAGGTGTAAATCTTTTGCATGTGCAACATTCCAACATGTTCTTGTGTTCATTCTTGGCTGTGAAGGTACCATCATGACAATCTCGAAGGATAGAGTTAAACCATCACCCTTGCCTGACAGCTGGAAGCTGCCTGAAATTTTTGCAACTGGTGTTGTGATTGGTACATACCTTGCCATTATGACTGTCATGTTTTACTGGGCAGCTACCAAAACTATGTTTTTCCAGGTACATAGTTCAATACTCTTGCCCCACTGATCCTGTGACTTTATTTTGTGTAGAACAGGCCATAAATCTGGGCTAGATTTGTAACTGTTGTGAGGAACAGCATGAACTAAGCGAACTGGCCGGACACAGAATAAGACAAAATTTGTTTCAGCGGTTCCTCCTTTGGAACTGGGTATTTTGGGACACCCTGATTTTGTCAAGCTACTTATGCTCCAGAAACATTAAGAATAATACATTCTCCATATCTACATTGTTACTAATGGGGCTGAAAATGGTGTGCTTCAGCATGTATTCCATCTGCCAGACATTAGGCATGATCATGACCAACTGGTGGCAGCAGTGTATCTGCAAGTTAGCATTGTTAGCCAGGCACTTATTTTTGTGACGCGATCCCGGAGTTGGTCATTTATGGAGCGACCTGGGGGCTTTCTTATGTTTGCCTTCTGTGGTGCACAGTTGGTGAGTCTAAATTTCATATCTGACATAAATCTTATGCAGGATTGCAGGAATTTGACTTGCATAGATGTATTATTGTTATCTGCATCATTCACATAAGATGTCTGCCACATGCTTATGATTCTGCCTGACACTATTATGTGAATGCAGTAGCTGCATCAGAATTGTGGCAGATGCACATGAGCATTAGAGCCTTCTGAGGGTGACCAAATAATGACCAGGTGCTCTAGCACCTTGTGGTACCCTATCATTTGTCATTTAAACGCTGATAATCCAATGTGTCTAATGTTGATGCAGATAGCAACTGTCATAGCAGCAAAGGCCAACTGGGATTTTGCCGGTGTAAATGGTGTTGGGTGGGACTGGACTGGTGTCATATGGCTTTACAGCCTCATTACCTACCTTCCTCTTGATGTTATCAAGTTTGTAGTGCGCTATACTTTGAGTGGCAAGGCTTGGGATCTTGTAACAGAACAAAGAGTATGTTTCTTTTCGTGGAAATCATTTTTAGCACTTTTATTTGGTTAGTGACTTCAAAAGTTTGATGTCCTGTTGATGTCACATTGATATCAATGAAGCCAATAAATGATGGTGTGCTCCTTTACACAGACGGCATTTACACGGAAAAAGGACTTTGGAAGAGAGGCACGTGAGGTGAAGTGGGTGCAAGCACAACGCACACTCCATGGGTTGCATCCAGCAGATGATAAGCTCAGCGTTGAGAGAGGCCCTTGGTATCAAGACATGAATGACATTGCTGAACAAGCAAAGAGGCGAGCTGAGATTGCCAGGTGATTCTTTTCCCATTAAACTTTAAACAGTCTGTGTTGGACCTAATTGGCTGAAGGTTTGCAATAACTTCTAGAGTTCTAGTTTTCAGTCTCTTTTGTCTCTCTGAGCCATCATTTAGACAGTAGCATCTGTATCTTACTTTGTTCCATGTAGCTGCAAGGGCTACAAGCACTGCACTTCTTTCTTTCATGAGACATTTACTTTGTGGAGTTCTAACTTGGATCTTAGTCCTTTTTGGTCTCCAGCTGAATTCCATGTTTGTCCTTTGTTATTTCTTGGTCGTGTGATCCCTAAGCTTTCTAGTGGATTCCAATGAGAAGCAGTCTGATTTTGATTCATTTCATGCCTCTCATGTTTTAACTATGTTTTATCCTCTTAAGACCATGACTTTGAAGAGTTATGGGAGTCTTAAATCCAGATATTCCTGTGAAGAGAGGTGATAAGGTATGGGCTTCTTTGTTGGAAACAGGTTAAGAGAACTTCATACGCTGAAAGGACATGTGGAGTCAGTTGTCAAGTTGAAGGGGTTGGACATCACAACAATTCAGCAATCATACACTGTCTAGTGTCTTCATCTCTCCGTTGTAAGATATGTTTACGAGCAGTCTTTGTGTGCAAATTCTCCTTTCTGCTGTTTATGGCACAGAAAACCCATTTCTTTTTCCTTCCATTTTCAGATATTTTCCCATATACAAATAACATACATTGGAGTTCTTATGTAGTCTGCTGTTAGGAATCATTACTAAGATTGAGTTTCTTGTGCAGGATAGGAACAAGTCTATTGACACCATTCACAAAATTGTGCTCCTTTATTTGTGAAAAATCACTTGTGCCTGGGCACCTGCATGTATGTGCCTATGGTATACATATGGCTCAGTCTTTCTGGAGTGTGCTGCCTGAATACTTGCAACCTTGTGACCTACTTAGCCCTGACTTTCATAACATGTGTTTCTGGTGTTCAGAAGGCACAAGGAAATCTGATAACTGTTACACAACATGGTCAGATATGGGACTGACAAAAATACGGGTGTAAAATTCAGGTGGCCTATCTTAAAACCGAATAGGTCACACACGCAAGCTTATGTGAGTAAGGTTATTATGTACTTCTCTCCAATGTACTTTGTAGCTAAGACAAAGTTCAGTTTTGTCTCTTGGTGTATAGTTAGCTGCAATGAGAGAAGTTATGGGTCCATCTACATTGAAATGACTTGTAATTTCACTCCTGTACCCATTTATGGCTGCAGATTGTTAAGGTTTTAGTTCAATTTGGATGGCACTAAAGTGACTAAACTTTCATTGCTTGGTGTTTAGATACATGTTCAATGGGAATGTGTGGACAATGGCCCTCTTGAACCATGAAGCTAGATAGTTAAATCCTTCTAGTCACTCTCTCACTGGGCAATTATCATCCTCACTTGCATAGCATTGGAAATTGTACATATGTAAGAGATGGGCTGATGGACTAGTTGACCAGAACAACATAGGTGTTAGAAGATGGATCCTGCAAGGTATTTTTGTACTTCCCACCTTGAAAAGGCTTTTTTTTTTTTTCTCTTGCTATTTTTCAACCAAGTCTTATCAAATGGAGTGGTTCTCTATTCAAAAAGAGTACGCAAGTTCTTGGAACGTTTTAGTAACACAGTCAATTCCTTTCTTTCAGCGTGAGTCATTTGCATTTTGTATATAAGCTTTTGGACGGTTGAAGTACACTTGTATTGCCTACCCATCAAGTAAAAGTACAATTTTCATCCCACAACAATTTTGCCCTTTCAATAAAACTTTGCTTTTGCTGAACAATGATGAATGAAGAAAACTGATAAATCATCAAATCATTTTTATTTCTTTTTGCAGATTGGATGAAGTGAATATAGGTAGTTGGGTATGGGGATAGTTGACCATTTCTGGGTACATTTGGGTACATTTTATTGGTGAATGGGTGTGTGAAGTGTAGGTTGAATTGGATGGTTTAGAAGCATGTTTTGTGGCATGTATGAATCAACTGACTTGAAATCTTGATGGCACTCTACTTGCTGGAGAGAGAGAGAGAGAGAGAGAGAGAGAAGTGTTTGAGTTACTTTTTTTGAGTATGCAACACTTTGAAATTGAAAGAAAGGGATTAAGTGTAGTTTTGAGTATCAATTGGAGCCAAGATTTCATCATGGACCCACCCCTACATGGGCCAAAACCCTACTTTACTATCTGACATAACCTTCATCATACATAGGTACACAGAACCCCGCCCCAATTTCCCTGAGGTCCAGACACTTGTAATTTGCACTGTGCAGGCTTCTTCCAGACTCCAAGAATCTGGATCTGGAGTTATTATATATATTTCTAAAAGTTTAAATTATTTATTTATTTATTTATTTATCAGAGATTCTCCTTTAAAATCAAGCAAGAAACCGGGAGAAAATAGAAACTGGAAAACACTTTATCAGTACAAAAGGAAATTTAAAATACTTCTGATTTTTAAATTTTTTTTTTTTTAATTACACTTTTTGTAGTGTTTCAACAAGGGGCAGTGTTTCTTGTTCATTTTCCTCCAAAACCTGTTAACACTGTAGGGGAAGGATGAGTTCCTAAATTTGACAATCTAGTAGAAAGGAAATGGGCATCCTTGGCCATCATTTGTACACAACACTCTTGGTTGTTTGGATGCTAACAAGCAAACAAGCTCCTAAATTTGACAATTTGGTAGGAAGAAATGGTATCCTTAGCCATCATTCCTAGGCAACACTTCAGTTGTTTGGATGTGTGGTTGTGCATTGAAGCTACCACAAGGTCCTAGGCTTGCCAAAGAGCAATGTCCATGTGAGTTTGCAACAAGTACTAAACAATATTGTGTGTGGTGGTGAGATCCACAACCCAAAGCACATGTTGCACCCTTGGTAACTTGCTGTTTTATAGGGGAGGGGGTGTCTTTCATGATAAGACTTTCATCCAAGCTTTTGAGCATGAGTGGATAAATTAGAATGATAACATGGTTACATATGAACTCAAACCATGTAGCAATGTATCCCAATGAATTGTGTACCAATGTTCCTTGTTCTCTCCCCCCACATATGTACTCAAATGGGGGGTGGGTTTGTTAACTCCAATCAAGTTGTCCACCTTTTGTTCTTGTGCCAAAACTTAAATCCACTCTAGAACAATTCTTTATGTGTTCCTAATGAGCTTCACCAATCAACCTAATTGTACCCCACTTTTTTAATAAAAACTTGTCATAAGAATAGAGCAAGTCTCATAATCCCATCATGAGCATGGGTGCCTATATGTTAGTTGTACTAGTTAGTGGTGCAGGCGTGTACAAAATGATTTTTTCTTTTTTCAGTGATGGGCCTCTTTGATTGGCCCATCACCAAAAAAACACTCACACTATGGGCAGTCCCAAAATAGGTAGAAGATTGTGAAACCCATAGATTGATCTTGTTATATAGAAGGGTAGAAATTTGAGGAAAGGATATGGGATAAAGTGTGATGCTATGAGAAACATCTTAAGGGAACACATGGGAACCAGGGAAACATGCTAGGAGCATTATTGAGAACCATTGCGGATATGAAGGGAACACAGTAGGAATGCCAAACCCAGAAACATTTTTTTAATAGAAATAGGAATAGACCCTTGGTGGTTATCAGGGCAGTTCTTAGGATTCATAATTGCAGTCCTCAAAAAGGAATGCCCCACTCCAAGAGGAGTTTTGTGTTTAGATTCATTATAGAGTATAGTAGCTTAATGGATTTTGGCCCCTAGGCAATAATAATAGGTCTATTTCTATATGAGGATTTTTGAAAGATGATCTTTTTGGCTTGTGTTGAAACTTGAGATTAGTTATAGAGTTATAATATCTTGAAGGATTTTGGTTTCTTTCAGAGGGTTTTTTGAAGATTATATTCTTGCATGTTGAAATATTTTGGAGTTTCCATAATTCTTCTTTTGCCTTAAGATACGTTTTAATGTAAATGGCAAGGCCACAGTGTGACACACCCCTTGTTTTTCCTTAGTGAGATGCAATGGATATCAATGGAAAAAATGAAAAGAAAAGGCCTGCTAGAGTGAGCATTCTGCTTTTCAAAATGCCCTGCCCTTGGCGAAAGAAAAGTTCTGCTTCGTAAATGTGTTGTTGTCCATATGCCCTAAAACTTTTCTGCCAATACACGACACTCCCTACCTACTTATCTACAATATTTAAAGTATGGCCACACTTGGTGTTTAAGGCTTGCAACTAACATCACCTTAACATTAATAAAATGCCATTAATCATAGCATTGCAATTTCCAAAATTGAGAGCTATTATCAATCTCTTAAACATTATTTCAATATGTTCACAAATGATATTAATTAGTAACTAACATTGAATTATCTTTTTGAAGTTCGCAATCTAGTCCACACCTATGAACATAAAATTTCCCCCATTTTCTTGAAAGAAAGAGAAAAAAAATAAGGATACCCTACAACCTTGGTAGCTTTGACATTTTATTTTTCAGCATGAAAATTTCCAAATTAGTTATTTGACAAAAACATGTCTTAAAGTTGCCAAGTACCAGGATGCATGATAAACAGTGAGTTAATTTGTCAGTTTTGAACACTTTAGTTAATGTCATTGTTCAGCTTTGAAATTTATATTTTAATAAAAAATTAATTTTTAACATTTTTAACAATAGCCTAACACTAAAGTTAACACTATGTATAGCCATATTTTTACCTTTACATGAGTGGCTACTAGTGTTGGCCAATTATTGCTTGTTTAATAGCTATTGTGGATAGATTTTTTTTTGACATTCTTTTTGGAATCACATAGGTTATCAATATATATATGTGAGTGCTAGATAAATTATTAAAAAAGTAATAATTGTTGATTATGCACAAAGGTAAGGTATCAAATAACCTGATGAAAACCACCAATTAACCTATAGGATATATACATTGGTTATAGGATTTTTTTCAAAAATTAATATATATGTATATTCTTTTGTATTAGTGTTTAAAGATTGATAACTTACCTGTATGACAAAATTGAATCATCAAAGTAGGTTCTTAGATTTTTGAAAATTCGATACTAGGTGGTTATCAATTGAACTGGTTATTAAATTTTATAAAAAAATCAATAATCAACTGGTAGGTTATTAAATACCAGCTTGAGAACCGGGTCAAAAACTTGATAACCGGCCAACAATGGTGGTTACATGGGTAGTGTGAGGGTGGGATGTAGGAGGGTTTACACGATGGGTTGTTACGAGTTGTGGTTCACTCACTCACAAACTGAGTCATAACAAGTTTCCCACGGATGGTGCACTGGTGGGTGCTCGGTCACATAATCCCAATGCCCATGTGGCGCACGTTGGGCTTAATGACCATATTTGGAGTATAAAAAGAATATGTCTCATAATGTGAATGGGCCCACACCCCCCTCCCACCCCCCCAAGTCAGTCGTTGTGGATTCTTCATCCTCCACGTCAGCATTTTTGCATGCTTTTCAGTGACGAGGATTGGTCTGTCAGTGAGGTTCAGGGGGTATCTACTTTCTATTTTCCCCCCTCAGGTAAGTTAAAAACACTTGTTTTAATCCCTACTAGTAAAACCCGGACCAGAAGAGACCTGAACTTGAACAACGCTTTGAGAAAGAGAAAGAGAACCACCTGAACTGAACTGAACTGAACAGCCCAGTTCAGCCTTTCTGCCGAGCCTCTTCACACACCTCATTCGAAGCTATTCCGAAGCGATTCCGAAGCAGTTACTCATTCCCCCAGTAAAAACGTGTCGGGAAAGTGTGAAAAAGTCACTTTGACTGAAAGAGGGTTTGTCAGTCAGTCAGTCAGTCAGGGAATCTCCTTTGGTTCAGTTATTTACTATTTACCCCCTAGTAAAACACCTGTCCGGGAAAAGCCCCTCCCCAACGAACTCCTGACTCGAGCCTGAATTTGAGTCAGAAACGAACCGAAACCGAATCTAAAACGAACCTGATCCGGTACCCGAAGCATTTCCGAAGCAGAACTTGTTTTTTTATTTTGAGCAGTGTTTTTTTTTTTTTTTTTAAAGGAATTTTTTTTTTGTAGTCCAAAAGTAAGGTGGCGATCATCCAGAGGAAGATGTAGAAAAAAGTGGCTATCATCAGTAGGAAGGTTTAGCCAAATCTGGCTATAAACCAGAAATAAAGCACATATCTTTTAACCATCCTTCTATATATATTTGGTACCACAATGAAAATCAATTATATGAATTTTGCGATTTTTTTACCGCCCCCCTCTTTTTTCTGTTTTTCTCATTTCTGGCAACTGAAAACCTTCAAAATCACTTCTTTTCCGAATTTTTAATTTCTCTTTTTTTGGCGAAATTCCTCCAGTAATAAAAAAA
>Ga0116228_10002210_pt1 | contig 16735 bp, 12 predicted proteins | sample S1TSphfallax_2_FD_89694 | JGI IMG/M metagenome (GOLD analysis project Ga0116228, IMG submission 89694) | Host-associated microbial communities from peat moss isolated from Minnesota, USA - S1T2_Fc - Sphagnum fallax MG | ecosystem: Host-associated > Plants > Peat moss > Unclassified | place...
CCGAAGCAGCGGCCTTCGGCGTGTAGACCACGCGGGCGGTCATGCCGACTTCGGTTGCGCCACCGGCGGTGCCGGCTTGCAACGGGCCGGAAATGCCGGTGCCGGTGTTGTTGACGATCAATGTCAGCGTGTTCACACCCGCCACAAAGCCGGTCGACGTCACGTGTTTGACCTTGGCGCCTTGCGCCGTCGTGAAGGTGAAGTTTTCCAGTGTGCCGCCATCGGTCATCACCATCTGGCCGGCACCCGGGCTGTAATAGCCGCCGCTCGCCACGACGTTGCCATTCAGCTCGACGACGACGCGGTCGTCGGCAAACAGGCTGGCGATCGCCAGCGTCGGCTTGGTGGCGCCGGTCGGCAGCGTAAAGCTGGTCGTCGCGTACCAATAGCCGTCATTGTCTGTCCACGCGGCGGGAATGGTGACCGTCGGGTAGCCGTCCTCATTGGCATAGAAAACTGCCGGGGCGCTGACCCACGCGCCGGCGCCGTAGGCGGAAACCTCATAGACGGTCCATGGGTCGTTTGTCTTGGTGGTGCTGACGATCTTGGAAACCGTGGTTCCGGCCAGGGCGCTGGTGGCGAATGCGGTGGCGGCCAGGGCCGCGAGCAACAACTTCATGATAATGTCTCCCGAAGAGCTAAACCAGCTCCACAGCGGGCCGGTGGGCGCCTTTTAGATAAAATTTTGGACGTGTCAAACTCAATTTTTAACACTTGTTAAGTTTTTTCCGCATGGGCCCATGACCTTGGCGGATGGGCGTGCGCGGACCGGCGACGGACGCAGAGCGGCCGCGCAACGACAGACAGCCGCATGGCTTGTTTTCGGTGGCACGATGCGTCATATGCCGCGCCGTCACCGGCGCCGCCGCACGGCCCGCCGGTGATAATTCACACGCGGGGTTCCTCCCCGGGCCCCAAGGGTCCGGTCCGGTGCCACCAGGCAAAGCCCCGCGGAGGCTCAACCGGACGACACCAGGAAGGACCACGCCACCATGGCGATGCCCGATTTTTCACTCCGCCAGCTGCTCGAAGCCGGCGTCCATTTCGGCCACCACACGCGCCGGTGGAATCCGCGCATGTCGCCATTCCTGTTCGGCGTGCGCAACCAGGTCCATATCATCGACCTGCAGCAGACCGTGCCGATGCTGGACCGCGCGCTGCGCGAAGTGCGCGACGTGACCGCCAAGGGCGGCCGCGTGCTGTTCGTCGGCACCAAGCGCGCCGCGGCGGAACATGTCGCCGAGGCGGCCAAGCGCTGCGGTCAGTATTATGTGAATCACCGCTGGCTCGGCGGCATGCTGACCAACTGGAAAACCATCACCGGGTCGATCAAGCGGCTGCGGCAGATCGACGATCTGCTCGCCGGCGACACCACGGGGCTGACCAAGAAAGAAGTGCTGGAAATGACGCGCGACCGCGACAAGCTGGAGCGCAGCCTGGGCGGCATTAAGGAAATGGGCGGCCTGCCGGACATCCTGTTCATCATTGATACGAACAAGGAGAAGCTGGCCGTCGAAGAAGCCACCAAGCTCGGCATTCCCGTGGTCGCCGTGCTGGACAGCAACTCCGACCCCGAAGGTGTCACGTTCCCGATCCCCGGCAATGACGATGCGATCCGCGCCATTTCGCTGTATTGCGAGCTGGTGAGCAGCGCCGTGCTGGACGGCATCAGCCAGGAACTCAGCGCCAGCGGCGCCGACCTGGGCGAGGCCGAGGAGATCCCTGAGCCGGTGGCGGTGGCCGAGCCGGAGCTTGCTCCGGTCGCGCAGTAGGGCAGGCCAGGGGCTCTGCCCCTGGATCCCGCTGGGGACAAGTCCCCAGGCCCCATGACTTAAGTTGGGGGATCAAATGGGGGGCACGCGGGGCGTGAGTACGGCACGTGTGCCCCCCAACAAAACAAACAGGTTCTAAGGACTTGTCCTTAGCGGGGGTCGAGGGGGCAGAGCCCCCCGCCTTTCTAACCGCACGAATGGAGCACGTTATGGCTGAGATCACCGCAACCCTGGTCAAGGACCTGCGCGACAAGACGGGCGCGGGGATGATGGATTGCAAGAAGGCGCTGGTTGAGACGTCGGGCGACCTGGAGGGTGCGATCGACTGGTTGCGCAAGAAGGGATTGTCGGCGGCGGCGAAGAAGAGTGGGCGCGTGGCGGCCGAGGGCCTGGTGGGTGTGGCGTCGGCGCCGAACCGCGCGGCGGTGGTCGAGGTGAATGCCGAGACGGATTTCGTGTCGCGCAACGAGACGTTTCAGGCGTTCGTCGAGAGCGTGGCGAAGATCGCGCTGGATGTCGGCGACGATCTGGACGTCATCAAGGGCGCGGCATTTCCGGGCACCGGCCGCACGGTGGCTGAGGAGACGACGCATCTGATCGCGACGATAGGCGAGAATATCCTGATCCGCCGTGCGAAGGTGCTGCATGTGTCGTCCGGCGTGGTGGCGACGTATGTGCATGCGGTGTTGCGCCCCGGTTTGGGCAAGATCGGCGTGCTGGTGGCGATCGAGGCGGCGAGCGAGCTCGCGGCGCTGGAGACGCTTGGGCGGCAGATCGGCATGCATATCGCGGCGGCGCGGCCGGATGCGCTGGACATCGATGCGGTCGATCCCGCGGCGCTGGAGCGTGAGCGCGCGGTGCTGAGCGAGCAGGCGCGGGCGAGCGGCAAGCCGGAAGCGATCATCGAAAAGATGGTCGAAGGGCGTGTGCGCAAGTACTACGAGGAGGTTGTGCTGCTGGAGCAGGTGTGGGTGCATGACGGCGAGAGCCGGGTGCGTGCGGTGGTGAAGAAGGCCGGTGCCAAGCTGGCCGGGTTTGCGCGCTTCCAGTTGGGCGAGGGCGTGGACCGTGGGCCGCAGGGCGATTTTGCCGCGGAAGTGGCGGCGGTCGCCGGGATATAAAGCAAGGAAGAATGTTCTTTTTTGAAAAAAAGAACCAAAAAACTTTTGCTCGTTTGGTTCCGTGCAAGCTGGACCGAGTGTGCGTCAGGTGGTGAGGGCGACAGAGCAAAAGGTTTTTGCTTCTTTTTTTCAAAAAATAAGTTCTTTCTTACTTCTTCTTGTCTGCGCCTGCACCCCTGACGCGGCTTTATTGCCCTCAGGCTTCAGCATTACGCCGACCGCTGTAGCGGGCGCGGATTTCCAGCGCCTGCCCACGCATTTGCGCGCCGACGGCACGGCGGATGCGAACGGTGCGGTGACCATGGCGCTGAGCCCGGATGGCAGCACGCTGCTTGTGCTCACCAGCGGCTATAATACGTCGTTCCGCACGACGCAGAACGCACCGATCACGCATGCAGTGCCGGACCCGCGCACCGGCCTGGCAAGCGGCGTGACCACGCCGAATGCGGAATGGATTTTTCTGTATGATGTGCGGGGTGCCGCGCCGGTGCTGCGGCAGACGCTGTCGTTGCCGAACACGTATCACGGCCTGGTCTGGGCGCCGGACGGCAAGCGCTTTTATGTATCCGCTGGTATAGACGATCGCGTTGGCGTGTTTGCGGCTACCGGCGCGGGCGGGACGTTCGCGCCCGCGGCGCCGGCCATTTTGCTGGGCCATAATGGCGGGGCGGGCAAACCGTTGCCGGAGTATGACGGCGGGTTGTTCAAGGCGACGCCCATCGGGCAGTCGGGCAAAGCGCTCGCGGCGGTGGGGGGTGCCACGTCGGCAGTGGCCGCGGGGCTGGCGCTGAGCGCGGATGGGCGCACGCTCGCGGTCGTCAATATGCAGAACGATTCGCTCAGCCTGGTGGCGACCGAGACGCGCCAGGTGATGCGCGAGGTGCATTTCTTCACGCCGGGACAGGCAGCAGCGGTTGGCGAACTGCCTTACTGGGTGACGATCCGCTCGGACGCGGCGGGGCATTTCGCACGCGCCTATGTGAGCAGCCAGCGTGACGGGCAGGTGCTGTCGGTGGCGGCGGACGGGCAATTCCGCGTCATTTCGGTGGGCGGTGAGCCGAACCGCATGGTGCTCTCGGCCGATCAGCGATGGCTCTATGTCGTGAACGGCGACCGCGACGAGGTCGAGGAAATCGATACCGTGAGCGACAGCGTGCGCCGGCGTCTGTCTCTGCTTCGGCCGGGCGATACGCTGTTGGGGGCGGGGCCCGATGGCGCGGCGCTGAGCCCGGACGGGGCGACTTTGTATGTGACGCTGAGCAATGAAAACGCGCTCGCGGTGCTGGACCTGGCGACCGGCACCGTGCGCGGGCGCATTCCCACCGGCTGGTTCCCGAGCGACGTGGCGTCCAGCCGCGATGGCGAAAAACTATTCGTCATCAACACGAAGAATATCGCCGGGCCGAGCGATTTTACGCTGGCGCCCGACACGGGTGCGCCGGTGCCGCCGGCGAATGGGCATAACGGCTACGTGCTGGCAATGGAGAAAGCCGGGTTGCTGAGTTTCGCGCCGCCCGATCCGGCCCCGCTTGCGCGGCTTTCGGCGCTGGTGGACCGGAATAATCATTTTGCCAATCGCCGGCCCGATCCGATGATGGCGTTTTTGCGCACGCATATTCATCACGTGATCTATATTCTGAAGGAAAACCGCAGCTATGATCAGGTGCTGGGTGATCTGAAGCAGGGCAACGGCGATCCGTCGCTGACGCAATTTCCGCGCCCGGTCACGCCGAACAACCATGCGCTGGCCGAGCGGTTTGCGCTGCTGGATAATTTCGCCACCGCCGGCGATGTCAGTGGCGACGGGTGGAACTGGAGTTTCCAGGGGCACGCGAATGTCTACACCAACCGTACGGTGGGGGTGGATTACGGCAACGCGAACTTCAAGATGCCGTTCGACTGGAACGGCAGTCCGCGCAATATCGGTCTCGCGGTGCCGGATCATGCGGCGCACGAAACGCCCGATACGGTGCGGATTACCACGCTGCTTGATCCGTCGGGCAAATCGGCGATCGAGCCGGGGCCGAAGGACATTACGGCGGACGAAGGCGCCGACGACGATGATCAGGGCGCGCTGGGCGGGTATCTTTGGGATTCGGCTTTGCGCGCCGGGAAGAGTTTACGCCATTACGGTGTCTATTCCGACGAGAATTATTATACGCGCGGGTCGCCGTTCTATTTCCCGATCGTGCGCGATGCGGCGCGGGCGGGCGCGCTGCAATCGGTGCCGCTCCGGCCGGCGCTGATCGGGCATGACGACCGGTATTATCGCGGCTGGGACCTCAATACGCCGGACCAGTACCGGTTCGAGGAATGGCAGCGCGAGTTCACGCAATATGTCGCGGCGAAAAACTTGCCCGATCTGGAAATCGTGCTGTTCATGATGGATCATTTCGGCGACTTCAAGACCAACGTGGCGCATCTGGAAACGCCGCCGCTGCAGATGGCCGACAATGATCTGGCGTTGGGAAGGCTGGTCGAGGCGGTGTCGCATTCGCCCTATTGGGCGGACACGGCGATTTTTGTCGTCGAAGACGATTCGCAGGACGGGCCGGACCATGTCGATGCGCATCGCAGCGTGGTGCATGTGATATCGGCCTATACGCGCGCGGGGGCTGTGATCCATACGCGGTATGACACGACCAGCGTTCTGCGCACGATGGAGGATATTCTGGGGGTGACGCCGCTTGGGTTGAATGATGCGAATGCGGCGCCGATGAGTGATGTGTTTTCGGAGACGCCGGATATGCGGCCCTATGATGCGATCGTGCCGGGCGTTCTATGCCACGCGCCGGTGGACCTGGCGCTGGTGCCGGCGTGCGGCATGGCGGGGCGCGCCATCACGCGCGCGGTGACGGCATCGCATGATGGGGCGTGGTGGGCGAACGCGACGGCCGGCATGGATTTCTCGCGGCCGGACAAGATCGATTCGGCGCGGTTCAACGCGATTTTGCGGGCGGGGCTGGCGGGGAATTAGCCAGGGCAAGCGTAGGAAGAAGTGTTTTTTTTGAAAAAAAGAACCAAAAACTTTTGCGCCTGCGCTGTATTGACCTCGGTCGTCGCTGGCATCACCTGGCGCGGAACCAAACAGACAAAAGTTTTTTGGTTCTTTTTTTCAAAAAATAACATTTCTTTCCGTTCGCCCAACTGCGTGCCTCCTTGCCGATATGCAATCAGCACGCGGCGGCCCTGCGACCGCATCGCAGCTTCCGGTCACGCCACCGGCCGCTCGTGCCGGAAAACAGGGCGGATGGCGGCGCCGACCCTTCCAATTACACAAGTCTTCACTCTTTTTTGAGACGATTTCGCCACGAACGCGGCGTCCGCGTTCTACGCCGATACAAAAATTATGTATGATCGTGCTCGCGATGCATGGCTCGTAGGTGGCTGGTGCGGAGTATCGCGGCGGCCCGGATGCCATCGGACGCGGACATTACTTTTTCTTGAGTTTTCAAGCCGCGCGAATCGTCGCACGCAATGGCCGTTCCGCACCACCGGTCAATCAGGCCGAGATGCCGGGACACGTAAGTATAGATCGTTATTATGTCGTGCCTGGTGCCCTTTGGGCAGCACCCAGGGTGGTGGGCGGATTACCGCCTCATTCCCCATCCTGCCGTGCGGTCGACGGACGAGGGCACAGCGTTTTTATAAGTTCAGTGCGGCGCTTGGCATGGTTTGAATGCTTGGTGCATTGGCCAGCTTGGTGTCGTTTCGATATCAACTTTTACAGATGATCATTCAGGAGGCTATTATGGCTGTATACACCAATCATATTTTTGCGGCGGTCGCGGCCGGCGCGGTATTGCTGGCACCTTGTGCGGTGCGCGCGCAGGGCGAAGCGGCGCAGAGCGGCAAGAGCTTTGGCACGATCAATTCACCGGTCGGCACCGATATAGGCGGCCAGAGTGTGGCGCCGACCTCGGCGCTGTCGCCCGCCGATACCTACAAAAACGCGCAATATTCCAGTGGCGGCATCGGGCTGCGCAATTTGGGAACCGGCACGTTGCATATCAGCGGCGTGGTGACGCCGGTGAAGGCGGCGTTCCTGTATTGGGCGGTGATCACCAACAATGCTGCGACGTCGGCCGACAAGTCGGTGAAACTGACGCAGACCTTTCCAGCCGGGAAGAGCGAGACGGTCACCGGCACGCTGATCGGCACCGGTGCGTCGCCGTGCTGGCCGGGCAACACGATATCGGTGTTCAAGGCTGCCGTGCCGGTGGGCGATGTTTCCGGCAACGGATCGTACCAAGTGGCGTTCACCGGCAGCGGCGCGTCCGGCAGCACCAAAGGCGAGGACCCGTGGCTGGCCGACAAATTGCCGCTGCTGGAAGGTGTGTCCCTGGTGGTGGTCGGCAGCGGCACCGGCACGGTGTATCTGTTCGATTCAGGGCTGGCCGGCAAGACGTTCGGAAACCATTCCAATCCGGAGCAGTTCAGCTACACGCTGTCGTTGCCGACGGCGACGAATGGCGGCCAGGTGCTGTTCGAGAGCATCGGCGCGGACGGGCAGATCGGGTCGAGCCGGACAGCCGGCAACGTGGCCAATGACCAGCCGGACCTGGCGGCGAAAGCCTTGCAGATCAACGGTGCCGTGGCATCCGGGCCGTTCAGCGCCGACTATATCGACTTCGACTCGGACTGGAACGGCAATGCCGGCGCCCCGTTGCCGCGGCTGTGGGACGATGTCGGCCACGACATCACGGCGTTCGCGCCGGACGGCACGAAGTCGCTGCCGATGACCATTACGACGTATGGTGATTGCCTGACCCCGGTGGCCAACCTGGTGGCGGTGTATTGATTTAGGGCGGCAGGAGAAAAAGGAAGGTCTTTTTTTGAAAAAAAGAAGCAGAAAACTTTTTTCTCCTGCGCCTTCATCAACAGACGTGCAGTTGCCTGCGCCTGCGCGAAGCCAACGCGCAAAAGTTTTTTGGTTCTTTTTTTCAAAATAGAACTGCTTTCTTGCTTTGGTGACGATAGACCCGCGCGGCACGCGCGCAATATGGATGGCTATGACAGCCGGGGGCTGGCCAATCTGAACAGCGGCTTTTTCGACCGCGCGATCGCGGATTATACGCAGGCGTTGTAGTACCGGCCGGATTTGCCCACGTCGCTGTATGGCCGCGGCGTTGCGAAGAAAGCGCGCGGGGATATGGCGGGCGGCTCAGGCGGTGGAGCCGCATATCGCGGAGATTAAGGCGCGGATCGGGGCCATGGCGCCGAAGGTTGCGCGGAAGCCCAATTAATGTTGGGTTATGGTGGTGCAATGCCAAGGCGCATTGCGCCCTACTTCGGCTGGCTGTCGTTCGTGTGATGCAGGCGCAGGAGCAAAAGCGGTGACCGCCAGCAATATATCAACAGCTTCCAACAGGATGCGACCGATAACCGCGGCCTTCACGCTCGCCGTTGCCATTTACCATGGTGTTGCCGTCGCTGACGATAACAAGGTCAATGCGGCGCGGGCAGCTATGTATTGCGTCAGGGATCACGTCGCGTCACTTGACGATGGCACAATGGATCCAAAGCGCCTTGCTGAGATGATCGTGCCAATATGTCACAATCTCCACGAGGCTTCGGAACAGGCGATTCAGCCACAGGAATGGAATGCCTCGTCCGCCGACAATCGGCACGACATGGAACTCATGCACACATTGGCAGCCGTCCTTTGGGCTCGTAAAACCTTGAGCCATGGCAAGTGATTTCACACTTGGACATTCCCGATTGGGTGCCCGCCTGAAGCGACACTCTGTGGCTGGCTGCCGTGACACACGTCATCTTGGGAGGATGGAGAGCGCTACGCTCGCCCGGTCTACGCACTGAAATCGCGGGGCGGGTGACGGCGTGGGTCAAGAACCCACGCTACGGCTGGTGTGTTACGAAGGCTTGAGATGTTCCCGCAGGCGGGGCATCAGTTCGACCAGGTTGCAGGGGCCGTGGCGGGAGTCGAGCTGGTATTGCAGGATGTCGTCCCAGCCGTCTTTCACGGCGCCGGTGCTGCCGGGGAGCGCAAACAAGTAGGTGCCGTTCGCGACGCCGCCCAGGGCGCGGCTTTGCATCGTGGAGGTGCCGATTTTCTGGTAGCTCAGCATACGGAACAATTCACCGAAACCTTCGATGGTTTTTTCCAGCACGCGGTTGAAGGCCTCGGGTGTCACGTCGCGGCCGGTAATGCCGGTGCCGCCGGTGGTGATGACGACGTCGATGGTTTTGTCTTCGATCCAGGTGCGCAATTGCGCCGCGATGGCGTCGGCGTCGTCGGGCAGGATCGTGCGGTCCGCGAGGATGTGGCCGGCGCCGGTGACGCGGGCGGCGAGCGTGTCGCCGGAGGTGTCGTTGGCGGCGGTGCGCGTGTCGGACACCGTCATGATGGCGATGTAGATGGGGAGGAAGGGTCGGGTTGCGTCTAGCGGCATGATTTACCTTGCAACAAAATAAGGAAGGCCTTCTTTTTTGAAAAAAAGAATCAAAAACTTTTACTCTTGCGCTCTCATCGCCTGGCGGGCTCCGGCTTCAGCTTGCGCGTGTGCCAACGAGCAAAAGTTTTTTGGTTCTTTTTTTTTCAAAGAAGCACATGCTTTCTTAACTTTCCAGCGCGCGTCTCAGCGTGATCAGGTCCTGCCAGGTCTCGCGCTTGGCGCCAGGCATGCGCAGCAGATAGGCGGGATGCAGCATCGGCAACAGGCGGGCGTCGCTGTCCGGCAGGGTGCGCCATTTGCCGCGCAATTTGCGGATGCCGATGTCGGTGCCGAGCAGCGCGTGCGTGGAGAGCGCGCCGAGCGTGACGATGATTTTCGGCTGCAGCAGTGCCAGGTGCCGGCGCAGGAACGGCAGGCACATCAGCACCTCGGCGTCGGTGGGGGCGCGGTTGCCGGGCGGGCGCCACGGGATCAGGTTGGTGATCAAATATTGCGTGCGGTCGAGCCCGATGCTGGCGAGCATGCGGTCGAGGAATTTGCCGCTGGCGCCGACGAAGGGTTTGCCGGCGAGGTCTTCCTCGGCGCCGGGGGCCTCGCCGACGAAGACCAGGCCGGCGTCCGGGTTGCCGTCGGCGAAGACCAGGTTGGTGGCGGTGACGGCGAGCGGGCAGTCGGTGAAGGCGGCCAGCGCGGCGCGGAGCTCGTCGCGGGTGGCGGCGGCGTCGGCGATGGCTTGGGCGCGGGCGACGATGGCGGCGCCGCGGGGTGGGGCGGGTGGTGGCGCGGCCTGTGCCGGTCGGGCGGCTGCTGGGCGCGGTGGGGGCGCGGCCGGGCGCGTGCGGTCGATCGGAGCGTCTTCGAGCGCCTCGTCGGCGCCCCAGGCGATTTGCAGCGAGAGGGCGGCGAAAGCGTCCATGCGGAGAGTATCGCGCGCGGCGACGTGGTTAGGAAGAGTTCTTTTTTGAAAAAAAGAACCAAAAAACTTTTGCCAGTTGGCGTACGCGACCAATTTCGACATAGGCCGCGTACGCCAGGGGGCAAAAGTTTTTTGGTTCTTTTTTTCAAAAAAGAACGCCTTGCCTTGCCTGTGCCGGTGCCGGACATTAACGTATACGTCAATCCAAGGAAGGGCGACGATGAGCGAGCGCGAGGCGATGGAGTTCGATGTGGTGGTGGTGGGAGCGGGGCCGGCCGGGCTCGCGGCCGCGATCCGCATCAAACAGCGCGCGCCGGACGTGTCGGTGTGCGTGGTGGAAAAGGCGGGCGAGGTCGGCGCGCATATCCTGTCGGGTGCGGTGATCGAGACGCGCGCGCTGGATGAGCTGTTGCCGGACTGGAAGGACCGCGGCGCGCCGCTGCACACGCAGGCGCGCGAGGATCATTTTGTATTCCTGACCAAGACGCGCGCGATCAAAAGTCCCGTCACGCCGCCGCAGATGCATAATCACGGCAACTATATCGTCAGCCTGGGCGATGTGGTGCGCTGGCTGGGCGGCCAGGCCGAGGCGCTGGGCGTTGAGATTTATCCCGGCTTTGCCGCGTCCGAAGTGCTGATCGAGGACGGGCGCGTGGTCGGCGTCGCAACCGGCGATATGGGCGTGGAGAAGGATGGATCGCCTGGCGGCAATTTCCAGCCGGGGATGGAATTGCGCGCAACTTACACGCTGTTCGGGGAGGGTTGCCGCGGCAGCCTGACCAAGCAGGTGCAGGCGAAGTTCGGCCTGCGCGACGGCGTCGATCCGCAAACCTATGGGCTTGGCATCAAGGAATTGTGGGAAATACCGCGGGCGCAGCACAAGCCTGGGTTCATCATGCACACGGTGGGGTGGCCGGCGGATAGCACCACCTATGCGGGGAGCTGGCTGTATCATTTCGGGGACGGTCTGGTCAGTTTCGGCTATGTGGTCGGGCTGGATTACAGCAATCCCTGGCTGTCGCCGTTCGAGGAAATGCAGCGGCTGAAGACGCATCCGCATATGCGCAAACATTTCGAGGGCGGGCGGCGGATCAGCTATGGCGCGCGCGCGCTGTCGGAAGGCGGGTTTCAGTCCATCCCGAAACTGGTGTTTCCGGGCGGGGCGCTGATCGGCGATTCGGCGGGGTTCCTGAATTTGCCAAAGATCAAGGGCACGCATTGCGCCATGAAATCCGGCATATTGGCGGCCGACGCAGCGGTGGACGCGCTGGCGGGCGCGCGCCCGGCGGAGCTGTGGGCTTACCCGGCGGCATTCGAGAAGAGCTGGCTGTATGAGGAGCTGAAGCGCGAACGCAATTTGCGGCCGGCTTTCGCGAAGTTCGGGCTGTACGGGTTTCTGCTATATTCCGGGCTGGATACATTTGTGTTCCGCGGCCGCGCGCCATGGACGTTCCATCACCGGCATGCAGACAACGAGTCGCTGACGAAAGCCAAGGCGGCGCCGAAGATTGCGTATCCGAAGCCCGATGGGGTGCTGACGTTCGACCGGCTGTCCTCCGTGTTCATCAGCAATACCAACCACGAGGAAAATCAGCCGGTACATTTGCGGCTGCGGGACCCGAGCAAGTGGTTGGCGACGAATTGGGAAACCTATGCGTCGCCGGAGAGCCGGTATTGTCCGGCGGGCGTATATGAGGCGGTGGGGGTCGAGGAAGGCGCGCCGCGGCTGCAGATCAACGCGCAGAACTGCGTGCATTGCAAAACCTGCGACATCAAGGACCCGTTGCAGAACATCGATTGGTGCACGCCGGAGGGCGGCGGGGGGCCGGTTTATCCGGGCGGGATGTAATCGGGTGCAGACCGGGATTTCATCCGGGCTACAAGATGCCGGGTTCCGCGCCGCGTGATGGCAGCGCAGGCGCAAACGTTTTTTACTTCTTTTTTTCAAAAAAGAAGGCCTTTCTTCTTCTTGGCTGAAAAATCTTCGGCGATGTGAAGCGTCTCACACGGGAGGGGCGCAAGGTGGGGCACTGATGCTGGGCGCCTGACGGAATGGCCGCCAGACGAGACAGCAGGTGTCGATATGATCGGGCTCCGGATTTCTCGTGCGATGATTATGGTGGCGTTGCTGAGCGCCGGTGCGGCGGTTTGGGCGTCGCAGGCGGATCGGGTGCAATGCGGCGGGGTGCGGGTGAGCGTCGCGGGGCTCGATCTGCGGACCGCCAAGGGCGAGGCGCGGTTGCGGCATCGGGTGTTCGTGGCGGCGCAGGACGCGTGCGACGCGGACCACGCGAACCTGACATTTGCGAGCCGGGCGTTTCGGGCGTGCGTGCAGCGCGAAGTGCATGGGGCGTCGGCGGAGATCGACCGCATGGTAGCGGCGGTGCGCGGGACCGGTTCCTATATCGAGGCGGCGACGCGCGCGCCCGCGCCCTGAGGCGACGGGCCTTTCCGAGGCGCGGCTCCCCGCCATATGGTGCGCGCCATGCCATTCCCATTCTCCGCGATCGTCGGTCAGGACGAGATGAAACAGGCGCTGCTGATTGCGGCGGCCGATCCTTCCATTGGCGGGGTGCTGGTGTTCGGCGACCGCGGGACCGGCAAATCCACCGCCATCCGGGCGCTGGCCGCGTTGTTGCCGGCGATGCAGGCGGTGAGCGGATGCCCGTATAACTGCGATCCGGCGACGCATTTCGCGGCGTGCGTGGCCGGCTGCCCGGCGCGGGCGGGCGGGGCGACGCCGCCGCCCAAGAGCGTGCCGGTGCCGGTCGTGGATCTACCGCTGGGCGCGACGGAGGATCGGGTGGTCGGCGCGCTCGATCTGGAGCGGGCGCTGACGGCCGGCGAGAAAGCGTTCGAGCCGGGGCTGCTGGCGCGGGCCAATCGCGGCTTTCTCTATATCGACGAGGCGAATCTGCTGGAGGATTTCCTGGTCGATTTGCTGCTCGATGTGGCGGCCAGCGGGGAGAATGTGGTCGAGCGCGAGGGGATTTCGATCCGCCATCCGGCGCGGTTCGTGCTGGTGGGCTCAGGCAACCCGGAGGAAGGCGAGTTGCGGCCGCAATTGCTGGACCGGTTCGGATTGAGCGTGGAGGTGACGACGCCGCAGGATATTCCGACGCGGGTTGAGGTGATCAAGCGGCGGGATGCGTATGAGCGCGATCCGGCGGCCTTTACCGAGGCGTGGCGCGCGCAGGATACGGCGATCCGGGACCGGATTGTTGCGGCGCGGGCGTCCATACGCAGCGTCGCGGTGGGGGATGAGATGCTGACCGAGGCGGCGACTCTGTGCCAGGCGCTGGGGACCGATGGGCTTCGTGGCGAGCTGACGCTGATCCGGGCGGCGCGGGCGGCGGCGGCGCTGGAGGGGCGGGCCGAAGCCGTGTCCGCCGATTTGCAGGCGGTGGCGCCGAGCGCGCTGCGGCACCGGCTGCGGCGCGATCCGCTGGATGAGGCGGGGAGTTCCGTTCGTGTCGAGCGGGCGCTGAGCGAGCTGTATCCGGCTTGACCAATCCGGAGGATTTTTGCGCCGGCGTGGGGTTGCTGGCGGTGGACCCTGGGCTCGGGTGCCGTGTGCGCGGCGGGCCGGGGGTGATGCGGGACACTGTGCTGAAGGCGCTGCGCGCGGCGCTGCCGGCTGGGTCGGCGTGGCGGAAGCTGCCGGTGGGGGTGACGGATGACCGGCTGCTGGGCGGGCTCGATCTGGCGGCGACGCTGGCGGCGGGGCGGCGCGTGGCCGAGCGCGGGCTTCTGGCGCTGGCGGATGGCGGGTTTCTGATTGTCGCCATGGCGGAGCGGATCGATGCGGGGGTGGCGGCGCGGGTCGCGGCGGCGCTGGACCATGGCGAGGTGGTGGCGGAGCGCGAGGGGATTTCGACCCGGACGGCGTGCTCGATAGGCGTGATCGCGCTGGATGAGGGGATTGAGGAGACGCCGCCGCGAGCGCTGCTGGACCGGCTGGGAATCGAGTTTGCGGTCGAGGGGGCCGGCGGCGCGGTTGAGGGGCCGTCCGCCGACGACGTGGCGGCGGCGCGGGCGCGGTTGGCGGGCGTTGAGGTGTCCCCGGCGTCGGTGGGCGCGCTGGTGACGGCGGCGCTGCAAATGGGGATTTATCCGCTGCGGGCGGCGCAGTTGGCGGTGCGGGCGGCGCGGGCTTCGGCGGCGCTGGCGGGGCGCGGCGCGGTGGCGCAGTCGGATCTGGAAGTCGCGGCGCGGCTGGTGCTGGCGCCGCGGGCGACGCAGTTGCCGCCGCCGGAGCAGCAGGACGCGCCGCCGCCCGAGGCGCCACCGCCGGATCAGGACGAGCCGCAGAGCAGCGAGCAGGAGAAGGAACCGCAGGGACCTCTGTCGGACCGGGTGCTGGAGGCGGCGCGGGCAGTGCTGCCGCCGGATCTGCTGGCAGCTTTGGCCGGGGGGGGCGTGCTGCGCAGCAAGGCGGGCGGCAATACCGGGGCGAAACTGAAGGCGGCCAAGCGCGGGCGGCCGATCGGGGTGCGGGCCGGGCTGCCGCGCGGTGGGGCGCGGCTGAATGTGCTGGCGACGCTGCGGCAGGCGGCAGCCTGGCAGAAGCTGCGCGGTGCGACGGCGGGGCGGGTGGAGGTGCGGCGGGACGATTTTCGCATAAGGCGGTTCAAGCAGCAGACGCGGACGACGACGATTTTCGTGGTGGATGCGAGCGGCAGTGCGGCGGTGCAGCGGCTGGCGGAGGCGAAAGGCGCGGTGGAGCTGCTGCTGGCGGAATGTTACGTGCGGCGGGATCGCGTGGCGTTGCTGTCGGTGCGCGGCAAGGGGGCGGAGTTGCTGTTGCCGCCGACGGCGTCGCTGACGCGGGCGAAGAAATGTCTTGCGGCGTTGCCGGGGGGTGGGGGGACTCCATTGGCCGCGGGCTTTGTGGCCGCACTGGGGTTGGCGGCGGGGGTGACGCGGGAGGGGCAGACGCCGCTGGTGGTGTTTCTGACCGATGGGCGGGCGAACATCGCGCTGGATGGCAAGCCGGGGCGGCCGGGGGCGGAGGCGGATGCGTTGACCGCGGCGGTGGCGTGGCGGGCGAGCTCGTATGCGGCGATGTTGGTGGATACCGCGCTCCGGCCGCATCCGTTTGCGCGCAAGCTGGCTGATGCGGCGGGAGCGAGGTACTTGCCGTTGCCGCAGGCGGATGCGGGGGTGCTGCGGGCCGCCGTGAAGGGGATGAACTGATGAAGAACAAAAGTCGGGCCAGGGGCAGAGCTCCTGGCCTTCAGGTCTAATGGACTGGAGTCGCGACGGCGCCGACTGGCCCAACCGCGCCGCCAGCCGCTTTCTGAAAGTCGGCGGCCTCAACTGGCACGTCCAAACCATGGGCGAAGGCCCCGCCATCGTCCTCGCCCACGGCACCGGCGCCGCAACCCATAGTTTCCGCGACCTGATGCCGCTTTTGGCGCGGGATTTCACCGTCGTCGCCGCCGACCTGCCCGGACACGGATTTACCGGCGCGCCGGCGTCGTACCGGATGAACCTGCCCGATATGGCGACGGCCTACGCCGACCTGCTGGGCACGCTTGGCGTCGCGCCAGCGCTGGCGGTGGGGCACTCGGCGGGGGCGGCCATCCTGGCGCGCATGGTGCTCAATCGCCGCATCGCGCCGGCGGCGCTGGTGGCGCTGAACGGCGCGCTACTGCCGATACCGGGCATGTCCGGCCAGATATTCTCCGGCGTGGCGAAGCTGCTGGCGATGGTGCCGGCCGTGCCCTGGTTCTTTTCCTGGCACGCGGGCGACCCGACGACGGTGGCACGCACGATCGGCGGGACCGGCAGCACGCTCGATGCGGCCGGGCTGAAATATTATGGGCGGCTGCTCGGTGATCAGACGCATGTCGGCAACGTGCTCGCGATGATGGCGAACTGGGACCTGGAGCCGTTGCAGCGTGATTTGCCGTCGTTGCCGACGCAGCTCGTGCTGGTGGCGGCCGACGGCGACAAGGCCGTGCCGCTGAAAGTGTCGCAGAAGGTGCAAGCCCTGGTGCCATCGGCGCGGATCATTGTGCAGAAGGGCTACGGGCATTTGTCGCACGAGGAGGCGCCGGCAGAGACGGCCGCGTTGATTTTGGACGTGGCGCGGACGGTGGGCGTCGTGGGCGAGCAGGTTTGAGAGGTGGTGGAGCGGGACCTCGCGGCACTCTTCCGTGCTACGGGCCTACGACCGTGTCACCGCGGCACGTAATCCGCCGGCAGGCGGCCCATCTTCCGTAATCCCACAAGTATGGCCGCGCGGCGGGTTTCGGCGTCGCTGGCTTTGTCGGTGCGCAGGCGGCCGACTTCCTCGGCGGTGTAGGGGACGAAGCCGGGAGGGAGCGATGCGGCGGAAAAACGGAACAGCGCCCAGTTGAGAATCCGCGCGGCGGTTTCGTTGTCGAGGCGTGATTGCGATATGCCGGGGACTTGCGCCAGATAGGCGCGGCCCTCGGGCAATATGACGTAGCTGCCGGCGTCGCGCAGGTCGGGGATGCCGGCGGCGGGCACGCCGTGGCCGGC
>Ga0116228_10002211_pt1 | contig 16732 bp, 17 predicted proteins | sample S1TSphfallax_2_FD_89694 | JGI IMG/M metagenome (GOLD analysis project Ga0116228, IMG submission 89694) | Host-associated microbial communities from peat moss isolated from Minnesota, USA - S1T2_Fc - Sphagnum fallax MG | ecosystem: Host-associated > Plants > Peat moss > Unclassified | place...
AATATAATCTCAAAACCATTTTTTTTATTTTTTTAAATTTTTTTTTTTTCCCCCCCCCCCCCCCCTTCCAAAAAAAAAAAAAACTCTAATTCCGAACATGTCTGAAGTCTTTAGCCGCTGTTACTTCCTAGGTTGTTGTTGCTGTGTTATAGCGCAGCCGCCGCCTAGCCTTCCTTTTAGCAACCCAGTTAGCCGCAGAGACAACAAAAACAACAGCAGAAGAAGAAGGGAGAAAAAAAAAACAACCCAGCGTTGACGCACCCCACCCAACCACCTAGCCACTTAGCCACCTAGCCACCCTAAGACCTACTACTCCCCCTCGCCCCCCAAAAGTCCCAAAGCGACGCCGTCACCAACCGGTGACCGCCGTCATCCGGTCACGATCCACGTCGCTTCAGGTCCCGAAACCGCCTATAACAGGTCACCCGGTTTTGGGGACAGGTTCTCTCTCACTCTCTTTCTCTCCCCCTCTCTTTTCCTTTTTCTTGCTTTCCATCTTTACCGCAGCCAGCCAGCATCTCCCCCCCAGAGACGTACCCCTTCCCGGCGGGCAGTAAGTAAAAGAAAAAGGAGAGTGAAAAAGACGGGAGCCGCCTGTGTCTGTCTTCTGTGCGCTGAGAGAGAGAGAGAGAGAGAGAGAGAGGGGAAGGGGGGGGAGAGTCTCGAGGCCCACCTCCGCGTCCCTCGCCCGCACTCTCTCCCCATCTCGCGTTCTGTCTCTCCGTCTCTCTCTCTCTCTTTCTCTTTGCGCGCCCCCACCCCATCCACCCACACATCCACCCACTCTTTCTCTCTCTCTTAAGTCCCTTGCCTGCTTCTGGTTTGATCGAGATTCGCTATTTGTTTTGTTTGTTTGTTTGTTTTGTTTATATTTTATTTTTTTGGGTTTGGGTGTGTCTTCTGGGTCTTTCTTCTTCTTCTTCTTCTTCTTCTTTTGCCTTTTTCGCAGGCGGCGGGATTTGAAGCGAGAGGTTCCCCGGGGGGTAGATGCTTACTGACCTTTTGTTGTGTACACTGTTGTTATTGTTGTTGTTGTTGCGGTGATTGTGGTTTTGGGACGGACAGGGACTTTTGCTGTTGTTGTTGTCGTAAGTTTGTGTGGACGTGTCGGGGGTGGGTCTTGTGTTGTTGCTGTACTGGTGGTGTGGCCTTGTTGTTGTTAGATCTATTGGGTTTGTGAGGTTTGTAGGTAGTGTGGAGACAAGAGGGGAGACTGTAGCTCTCCGTGTCTAGATTTGGGTGGGGGCTTTTTGATTCTTCTAGGCGGCGGCTGATGATAACTGGGGGGCGGGGAGGGGGCGTGGTGTGAATCTGAAGAGGACGGTTATGTTGTTGTTGTTGTTGTTGTTGTTGTTGTTGGGTGTTGTTTGAATCTGCGAGGTGGTTGGGGGAATCTCTCTCTCTGGCTATAAGCAAGCAATCAATCATTTGTGGGTCTTTGAAGAGAGATGGAGTACGGGTCTTTGGAGATGGAGTATGTGTCTTTGGATTAGGGGAGAAGAAGAAGGAGACCCACAAACGAATACAAAACAACCAGGTACTTACTGTAGCTCTCAAATCTACTTTTGAAGGGTTTTTTTTTTGGGTTGGGTTTCCTCTTTTGGGTCTCGGGTTCTAGTCCATGTCCGTATGGATTTGGGTTGGTTTTGGCTGAAGAAACATATAGGAGGAGGTTTGCTACGCAGCGGCAGCCGGCTATCATTATTGCTAATCTCGATTTCGTGTCCACGTTGATTGATGATTTGTTGTTGTTGTTGTTGTGGACCTGTGTGGATTTGCATGTTGTTCTTTGCTGTGTAGTAGTTTTGTAGGTCTTGCGCCGTTGTTGTTACTTACGTCCCCTTTTTCTTCTTCTTCTCGTGGGAGACTCTCTGTGGAGCTACAAATCTGTTTGCGACGGGTTGGAGATTTGTGGACCTTGTGAATCCCCCCCCCACCCCCCCCCTTGGGTTCTTGATTCTCTCGTATCTCTTGCTTTTGAGACCCAACAACATGTCTCAGATGCAGTTCAAACGATTGTGCAGCAGTAGCAAGGTCTTTGTTTGTTTGTTTGTTACTGTTGACTATATGGTGTTGTACCTGGGATGATGGAGCTTCTTCCTCTACCAAGGGCCTATTGTCTAGCCCTTGGTTCATGTAGCTGGACTTCCATACTGTTGCTGCTGCAGCAGCTTCCTTAATCAGCCATGGTTTTTTTGTTGTTGTTGAAGATGGGGTATCAAGTCTGGAACCTCAATCTTTTGGGGATGGTCTCTCTGGGACTACCAAAAGATCTTCAGGGTGTTCTGAGCTATTCCAATTGCTCACCAATTGATCCTCCTCCTGTCACTGTGACCAATCCAGCAGCTCCTTCTGCTTCTTCTTCTTCTTGTTCTCCTATTCTTCTCACACAAAGTCATGATTTGCTGATTTAATCTACTCACATAAAGACAGACAGGCTCAAGTCTCTTGTCCAATTGTTGTTACTGGTCTGGGCGGCAGCTTTCCTTTTTCTGGTGCTTTGCAGTTTTGATCCCTTGTTGTTTGTGAGCCCCATTGTTTGTCTCTGACTAGGTGGTCATTCTCTCTCTCGCTCTCCAAGTCTGAGCCTGCTGCATTTGTACCTGTTTCTCAAGCTAAAGAATTATTTTACATCCCCATATAAAATTACCTTCAAGTTGAACTTGAGTTGAGCCTCTTGTAGTCATCACTGAAGTTGTGGCCACCCCAGTTGTCACATGATTCCAGAGCATGGAATTGCTCATGCATTTCATCGAATTCCATGCGTTGTTATTCCAGGCTTTCTTTGCCACGTGTCTGCAACCAAACTGAGGGTTATAGTGATGATGCACCACCCCACCATCTAGCAATCAGGAATTGGGTGAGGGTTTTTGAGGGCTTTTATTTGTCATACAGATTTCATGCATACGGGCATGATACTCATACTTACAATGATAGGGCTTTCTGCTAACAATTCTGTACTCTCACACATTGGATTCAAATCGGGGATATGTTGTCATCACTGTTCAACAATAAAGAGTCAACAGCAACAGGCTTGAATGCCTCTAGTCAATTGACACACATGCAGACAAACTTGCAGTGTACCTGCAAGTGTGGGTATAGCGATGTATCTGCAAATCCTTACAGTGTATGGACCTGCAGGTATTTGCTGCAATTGTGTCTGCATTTGACATTGTTGTGCTACCATTTGGTTTGAGGGCTCAGAAACTTGGCTCTAGATCAACCCTAATTTCTTTTGCAATCGAGTTTTACTTGGCATTTTTAGGGTGAAGGGTTATTTTGTCTTGTGGTGGGGCTGTTGTTCCAAATAGTTCTACAGAATAATTGAATTGTGAATTGGCTCAATCATCTGTCCTCTTGGGTTATGGCAAATGTGAGAAAAATGCCAGTCACTCAGCCTTGAACCCCTTTCAAATTTTGCGATTGGGTTCAGCTGAAGGTGAAAGGATTGGAACTGAAGCTGCAAATTGGTGGTGGAAACAGCTGCTGCTGGGGAGGATCATATATTTGATGAGGAATGTGAATTGTGATATAGGGTATTTTATGGTGCATCAAGGAGGAGGTGATTGGAGGCTTGAGCACTTATTACTGTGACAGAAACAACTCTTCAGGACAGCTTAGATGCAGGCAGGCAGGCAGGAGACTCTTCAGAAGGATCACTTGAACAAAAGCATTCATTGTTTTCTGCTGTCAGCTGTAGCAGTATTGTTGATGATGATGTAGCACATTCTGCTTGGAGGAAAAATATTTGCTCAATTGGAGATGATATGAGGATATTCACAACAAAAGGGTATTGTGGACAACGTTTCTGGGAGATGACTGGTATATGACAGTCAGGATTTTGAGTACTTGATATCTAGTTTGAGAAAACTGCAACACAGTCAGGAGACAAATGGAAAAAAATCTCTCTTGTATGAGGGACATTCTAGGGTTGGGCATTGCGTGGAGTTTGATTGGAGCAGCCCATGAAAAGATTTGGACACCCGGGTCAATGCTCATGTACATGATGTTATTGAATGTAGATCTTTTTCCACTTTGCTTTAGCGCTTTTCGGGTTTGTAATACAAAACTTAGATGGTAGGTGTAAGGCCTGCCAGTAGGTTGGAGGAGTTGGAATTACACAAAATTTGCAAAATATAGATAGGTTGACAGGGATTTTTTGACATGGAAATGGTGAGCGTGGTTGCCACCTGCAGCTGATCAGCTATCAATCTATCAACTGGTGGTATCAGTTGGGGTACCCATTTTGGATTTTTCTTCATTCAAGGTGTTGGATGCATAATCAAAGTCAATCTGGGAGTCATCAGCACGTGTCTCAAAATTTCCAATAAGGAAAGGTAACATTTTGGTGCAGCCAGCCAGCCAGACAAGATTGATGGAGAATGTGGACCCAGCACTGGGCGTTGTAAGTTTCACCAGTTCTTCCATCTTTTTATTGTGCTTCTGGAAGTGGGTACCTGCATATTCCAGCAATTTCACTGGTTACTAGTGTGCCCACTGATGAAATGAGGATGGAAGGTTCCGTAGGAGAACTTTTCTTGTTTTGATTTAGGGTTTGGGGGGCGGGGCCACATGGGGGTGTTGCAGGCGGTAGCAGAAATGGAGAAAGGATTCCAACCTTTTGTGGGTGAGGGTACCACAAGTCCGAATCGGCCATTGGTTGAACGTTTAGTGCGACATATTGTCACAAGATTTCCATCTTTTGCACGAGCACTTCAAAAACGCTGCTTGGGTGCTTGTGGTAAATTGGTGTGTGCCTGACTGACTCTTCAATTGTTTACCAACACAATGCTGTACTTTCTCTTGAACTGTCTATGCTTAATTGTCCATGAGGTGCAAGAGTTCTCATGGTTGTGTCCTTGAAGAAACTGATGTTGGAAATTTGCCTGTAAAACATGGATTGATTGTTTTTGACTTTCAAATAAATGACTAAGTTTTTTTGCTTTTGAAAAATGGTGCAGTCGTTACCGGTGATGTTTGTTTCACATTACCTTCAGGGGTCAACTGGGACAATTGTTCTTGAGAACCCTGATGGCCGAACATGGAGAGTGGAATGGTCAGCATGGGAGCAATCAGGCAGGAGGCTTGCCCTAACTGCAGGCTGGCCAGAGTTTGCCAGGTTCCATGGTGCCAAAATCGGGGATGTTATATTATTTGAAATTCTTGACAACTCTCGTTTTAAGTTCCTGTTTATCTCTCCTGCAAACACCAACGGTGGCTCATCTTCTGAGGTCAAATTTCTTCATACCCATGACCAAAACTTGGGTCTTCTGTTTGAATTTCAAGTGTCGGAGATTGAATTTCCATCTGTATGAATCAGAAATAACATCTCCAAAGCTTGATTGACTTCTTAGGTTTTTTATGCTGAGATGCAAGCTGGTGACAAAATGTTTTGCAGGCTACTGTGCCCTTTAGAAAGGTACCACAGATACTGGACTATGGCATAGAGGAAGCCTTGCAAAGTGAGGGAAGTGATGACGGTGATGGTGGTAGTGATGAACCATCATTGCCTTCATCGTGTCCAGTGGATGCGGGCTCAGGAAAAGATCCATCTTGTCCCGCGATTGTGAATTGTGCTCAAATTTCCACCACCACCCCTGTGTCATCATCATCCTCCTTCACAGACATCTCACACTTGAAAGCAGCAGCAGTTCAGCAAACCCAACCTGTGTGCACTGAAGTTGGCACAACAGCTTCTTCTGCAAATCAGATTCCTGGATTTCAGTATCAAAAGGGGGTGAAGACAACAAGTCAGAATCTAGCAAAGCTTTTCCGAGAGCCAAACCCAGGTCCTAAGAGATGGCAATCAGACTTCCAGCAAAGGCAATCAGCAACCGAGGCAAGCAGAATGAATCAGCCAAAGTCTTTTTTACTTGGGTCACCAGCAACAGTCACATACAGTTCCCCATCACTGTCTAGAAGTCTGCCACCTGTGATAATGCCTGATCCTGTATCCTTGCCTATCAGTGCACCGCTCCACCCAAAAGCTTCTGGAACCTCTCCTCTTCTTCCGTTTAGCTTGCCTCGACATTCATCCAAGATTCTGCAACCATCTGCTGTTCAACCTCTCCCCAGCTTGAATTTGAATCCTCTGGGAGTTCTACCATCCTCAAGTCCTCTACCGATTCCAATTGTTCGGCTGAAGAAGCCAGTTCGAGGTGGACACAGGATTGTCCCGGGGGATGGAAGTTTGAGCCATATTTGTCATTCTGTTATGTATTCATGCTCTCAATATTGCCTTCAGGGATTTCAGTTTTGTCTTTGGCATATTCTGGAAGATCCGACTGCACCTTACAAGCAATGTGATTTTGTTGAGGTTCCATCTGGTGACCGTTGCCGGTTTCCTGTTTCTCTTAAAGCTGGTGATGCACGGTAAGTGTTTTTGTTCTGAACCCATTTTTGAACAGGTGGTGTTTTTGAGTTTTTCATGAGATTGTGCTCTGGTTTTGGGCCCTCCAGGATCTGCTAATGTTTCCAGAATGAGTATGGTCAAGTGCTTGTATTTCAAAGTCCTCAAACACAAATACCTCAATGAAACATGTAAAAATTTCTAGCAGAAGTTAAATTTTTCTAGATAGATGATTGTGAATCTGTTGTTTTGCATGATGAAGTTCCTGAGTTGTAAGTGGTGAAGTTTTTGCAGGTTTTGCCAAATGCACAAGCATGTGAATGGTTTCACACTCAACCCACAAACTCTAAGGAAACAAGAGGAAATGGAAAATCCACCTCTCGGTGAGTTTTCCATCTTGGTATTAGCAGCAACCGTTGCACACCACATGGATGTTGTGAACCCACCAAAAATCTGGGCATCAGCAATTTTGAACCAGCCAGAATGGTCTGTACAAGCTCCTGAAGCTGCAGCTGCTACCACCACAGATATCAAAGATGAACTGGGTCCTTCTGTCTCTCCTCAACAGGCAGCTAAGGATTTTCCAAGACCAGCAGCCAGAGCAGCAATACATACAGAGAGCTCCTTTCTTGTCAAGAAACCCGGAGGTTTGCCTTTCTCAGAATTTTCTCAAGGAAAGAAAATTGCTTTGTGGGTTATGCACATTTTTCTCTGTGTGTGTTCTTGAATGTCCCTCACTGTATGTAGAACAGGTTTGATCAGTCATCCTTTATGGGGTTTTTTTCTCTTCTGTAGGAGATGGAGATGTGTGGTTGAAGGACGATGGAGGAATTGGGATCAGTCAAGTACTGAAATATTCACCAGCAACAGGTGGTGGGAAAACACCTGATGGTTTGGAGTTGTCTTTCCCAACAGCAATAGCAAAGATTGGTGGTTCTGCTCCAGGAAAGTCGGTGACAATTTCAGATGAGTTGGAGCTTTTCCGAGCGCAACTTGGTAATCGGTTAACAAGCCATGGGATAACAGTTCCATATTCCAACCTGCCACAGGTGATAGCAGCAGATGCTGCTGCTGCTGCTACAAATCATGAGAGTGGTTCAAGTCTTGCACTTAGACTTGGCAGGTTGAATGCAGCAGCAGGCACAGTTGTTCCTCCTGGATCATGGGCAAAAGCTCGGGTTCCTCCTGTGATTCCAAGCTTGGTGGACGTGGGTCCTGTGAATCTGACCCAAGTTGGCCTCTCTTGCAACATCAACAATGCATTGCAACAATTTGTGACAAATCCTGGTAGTAGTGGAAAGCGTTTAACAGACCAGCAACAGCTACATATTGTCCCGATCATGGATTTAGGAGGTTTGGATATGACAACTATGGGTGTACAATGTGGTCCCCGGGAGCCTCGAGCCACTCCTGGGTTGGCAATCAAACGTAAATCAAAGCTTCCTGTACCAAGAGACTGTACCTCTTTAGGACGAGGACAGGTAATGAATGAGCTGAATATATTGTTTGTTTATCAAACTGTTTTGGTAGAGAGAGATTTTGTTTCTTTCTGGCTTTTTGTTTCCAGGTTTTCATGATTTGGGTCCTTGATTTAATGTCTGGTCTGACTTTGCCATGATTTGTTTCACTGTATGCAGGGGCGGCGGGTTTTTTTCTCACGTTATGTGGGAGTCCGGAAGCGACCTTGGGGAGCTTATGGGGCTGAGATTCGTACCCCGGAAGGAAAACGACTGTGGCTCGGAACTTTTACAACGGAAGAGGCAGCTGCCCGTGCCTATGATGATGCTGCTCGGATGTTTCGGGGAAGAAGTGCAGTGACAAATTTCGTCCAAGGAATAGGCTTTGAGTATGGGTCACATTTACCTTTCGCTGCAGACTCACTGCAGACTTTTGTAGATGACAATGATCCAAGTTTGAGTAATAACACCTCAGAATCTCTTACTAAGAAACGTAGGTCACTCAACAACAGTAAGAAAAAGGATGACTGTAGTACTAGTGGAAGTAAAGGTGAGAACATGAATGTGAAAACAAAGAGCAGCCCTGGGAAGAGCAATGTTGGTTCCTCTGGAAGTTTCTCAAGATCAAAGGAGGATGGTCTTCAGATGGTAGACAATAAACAGAATGGATTCATAAGTCCAGATGTAATCGGTGCTGAAAAACCCAATTCAGAAGTATGTCTGAAGGCTGATGAGTTGCCAAAACAAGATGATGGCACTACAACAACTTCCAGAGAGCAGCAGCAGCAGATGGCACATGGAACTGGTGAAGTCAGTTCTAGCAATGGGTCTGAAAGGAGCAGGTCTCCAAGAGCCAATGATTGCCTACTTTCATCGAGCAATTTTGCACCAAGTGAAGAAGAAGAAAAAGCGCAGCTAGAATTAGTCCCTGCAGCATCTAGTGGTGCAAATCCTAATTTGACTTTGAGCGGAATCCTGCAAAAGAAAAATCTCAAGATGATACCAAAGGTGGCCACTGACATTGGGTTTACTGTAACTCCTCCTGATGGGCGGTCAGGAACTGAGCAGGGCACCACCAGAATTGACAAGATCAATGTCAAAGAAGAGGAAGTTTCTTCACCGAGAGCAGATGATGAGTTTTTTGTCGAACTAGTGGGAAGTGCATCATCTCAGGGGGATCAGTTACAAGAAAAGACCCGGGAGAATGTGACAGAAAAGGTATGTGAAAAAACTGCACCATCGCCCTCAACTGGAGATCAAGAGCTGAATGAGCAGGAGCTCGCAATACTATCTGAGCTTGGGAACGGCGATAGGGATTTCAGGTTGACAGGTGTTCGGAAATCACAATCAGGAAGGTTTGAAGCAAGTGTGTATGACAGAACAAGACGGAAGAAAGTTTATGTTGGGATGTACAGTTCAATGTTAGAAGCTGCCCGAGCTCGAGACCAGAAAGCCATTGAGTTGGGGGCAGTTTCAACTCTCAACTTCCCTGAGACAAATAAACTTCCAGTATGACCAGTCATATCATTGTTTTTACTGTTTTGGGATTTGTTTTGCTTTTGGGAATTTGTGGGACATTTTGTAGACCTTGCTAAACTGTCACAATTTTTTTCTTTCTTTGGTATCTTACGTTGTGGAGCTCATGGGAATACAAATAGATTATATGGGGTCTTGTTTAAATGGAGCCAAAAGCTACAATTTTAGAGGTAGGAGTGTGTGTTGTAGTTCAGGTTTTTGTGGAATTGGCTCCCAAACAGAGGACTTTGTCACAGTCCTAATATCTTTAGTTTTGTTTTTGACATGTGGGTTTTCAGGGAAAGGAAATGGCAGAGACAAGTAAGAGAAAACTGAGGGCTGAGGAGATTGCTCAGTGGTTCAAGAAAAAGCGCATGGGTGGCAGTGTGCGCAATAGAAGTGATCAAGTTGCAGAGAAAATCACCAAACGGAAAGCAGTACCTGAGGTGGTGGAGAGTGCTCCTGTTCCAGTAAAACGAAAGCCTCAACAAAGAACCAAACAACCTGGTGGTGGTGGTGGTGGTGGGCCATCCATACCAGAGACAAATGAGCTAGAAACTCTTGGCTCTGGACAGAATGATCAGAAACAAAGCATGGATGTGAAACAAGTTAAGACTGAGCAGCATCCTATCATCTCCAAAGTTGTGGAGAAAGTTTCAGGTATATATATTTTTTGAATATCATTATCTCACTTGGTTCCTCAACCTGGCAGTAAAGATGCATGAAAAACATGTTGTGGTCTAATCGCTATGTGCTCCTAAGGTGTGGGCGTGCAGGCTTCATGGACCTCTCTGACTAAGTTGTCAATGTTCGCTTTGTTTCAGCCAAAACAAACAAGGTTGCTGCAAACCCATTAAAGGCAAATGCAAGCTCACAACAAAAACCCAGCACTCCTATTGTAGTTGTAAATGGTTCCGACCCTGGTGGGCTTCTTCATAAGAGGAAGCCAGAATTGGATGTGAATAGCTGGGATGCAGTGGACGCTCAAGAAGTGAGGAAACCAGCAGTCAACACAAAGAGAAGAAGAAAAGCGAGTCCACAAGCACTAAAGGAGAAGTCTTTGGTGGCGATACAGAGTGCAGATCACATACAAGCAAGGTCCTCGTATGATGATTTCAATTATCGGTATGTTTCAGCAAATGTAGCTGGTGTTGATAGTTTGTTGATGCGTGATGATGTTTTGCCTCCTCTGATGTAGCCAATGTTTATTGTTCATGATGGACATGATTAGAACTCATGATGTGGCTTTTTACTGATTTTCTCAGGATTGCCAGAATTGGCTATGTGGAGTCAGATTATGCACGTGTTTATAAAACGACATCAAAGCGACGGGCAATGATGGACAAAAATGGGTCTGCACCAGCTCCAGCTGGTAGCATGACAACAACTCCAGAAAATCCTGTGGTGAGCAAAACAAAGAGCAAGAATCAAGGAGATGATGGTGTGTCTTGCAAACATAAGAAAGAGTCTTCAGCTGGTGGGATGGCAACCGGTAGTCTTCTTCCAGACAGTTTGAAGAGTGGAAGAAAGAATGAAGAAAGTGAGTTTGACACAGAAGCAGGCAGCTTGAAATTGTCATCAAAAGAGATGACAAAATCTCGGGTGAAAAAGAAAGCCCGTCGTACGTATATGGGAGTGCAGGCAACCCCAAGTGGACGGTTCAAGGCAAAGATTTATGTTCCTCGGACAAAGAAGCATATATACATTGGGATTTTTGACACCCCAGAAGAAGCTGCTCATGCTTATGATGAAGTTGCTTTCAGGAAACGTGGAGCAGGAGCACCCCTGAATTTTCCTGAGAAGTTCAATTCTCTGAAAGCAAAATTGAAGCCGAAGAAAGTGGTGATTCAACTTACAGATGCAGGGGATTTTGAGGCGATGTGTTATGACACTAAATCAAAAAGCTATCATTCAGTTGGTGTCTTCAGTTCAATTGAGGCTGCTCGACGTGCAAGTGAGAAGGAGGCTGGCCCAGTGACAGAAGTTTCAGGTCTGGAAGCTTCAGGGAGAGATGAAGGTGGCGAGTCATCGACAAGCAAGGTTTCTGACTCAAAATCCGACACACCCAGTGAGAAGAATCCACATCAGCAAGACAGGAAGAAGCAAGGCTCTAACTTGAGAACAGAAGGACCCAGTTTTACCAAAAGGAAAGCGGCAGAGGTATTGGGTACTGGTGTCATCCGAGGATCATCATCCCGGACAATGAGGTCAGTGAAGGGATCCACATCAAAGAAATCAAGTCGTCGAGGAGCACTTACTCGGCGAGCAGATTTTCGGGGAGTATATTGCAACGGCCAAAAGTTCCAGTCAATCTACTACAATCCCGCAACTAAAAAGCACACATATCTTGGCACTTTCTTAACTGCTGAGGATGCTGCACGGGCTCATGACCAGGTACTGACAGATTGTTAGGATTGAAATTTGCTCAATAGAAGCCAGTTTGTCATTGATATCAGATACGTTGGTATCCTCCACTGAAATGTGCTGCTGTTTATTTTGTCACTAGGTTGCTTTTGGGCAATTTGGTGAGGAGGCGAAGTTGAATTTGCCAGATGAGATTGATTCCTTGAGGTCATCAACACGTGAAGCAGCACAAGCTTCTGAGGATGAAGCAGAGCATCAACTACATGTGGAGGAGGAAGAGGATGAAGAAGAAGAGTTACCACCATCAAGTTCCTCCCTTGCAGGTGATTCTGTATCTGAAGGAAAATTGTCCAGCAAATCCACAAAATACATTGGTGTCTATGCCAATCGGAACACATTTCAGGCCATTTTTTGGGATAGTGTTCATAGAAAGCACAACTATTGTGGAAGCTTTCCAACTGCAGAAGCAGCTGCTCATGCTTATGACCTTGAGGCAATGAAAAACCTGGAACATGGTGTGAAGCTAAATTTTCCCCCTGACAAATCGGAGACATCAAGGGGCCCCCAGCAACATGAGCAACAACGCCACTGGGGAATTTTTGAAGCAAGAGGATCAGAAGAAAGAGAGAGAAAGAAGCATTTGAGGCAGGGGGGGAGAACTGATACTACTACCCATTGTAAAGAGGGAAAATCCCAACAAGAAGAAGTGGGGGACATGTATACAAATCCTCGAAAGGCAAAACGGCGATCTGGGTTTTTCCGAGAAAGAAGGCCTGAGGTCAAAGTACAAAACAATCATCCCCAAGTGCCAGCTTTCGAGGCTTTAGTGGGTGAGCTATTGAAAGCTAGCGAGGTCCTGGAAACAGCTGGCTCCCATTAGAATCTATCTATCCTTGAAAAGCTTGAAGAAGCTCTTGGAAAGTTGGTGAGTCTTATAAGTGGGTTCAAATGGGTTGTGAGTGCTATTGGTTCAAATGGGTCAAGACAACTGCTGCCAAATGTTTCCAACAGCAATAATGGGTGAGCATGTGTACAAACCTTTACTACTGTCTTTCAGAACCTGAAGCACTTCCAAGCTCTACACGGTACAGAGTTTGATTGTCAATATGGGACCCCCCATGGGAAACCCAAGTTTTCCCATCGAGATAGGATAATTTACAGAATTTGTCAACACTTTGAAAGCACTTCAAAAAAAAATCAAAACTGACCCACCATCAAAGAGACAATATCCATGTGAGTAGTGTTTTTCCAGATGAAAACATAATAAGGAACTTTGTGAATATATATATGTGTGTGTGTGTGTGCAATGGTCTCTGTCGTATTTCGTAATCTTCTGGATATCTGTGCCTGCCTTCCATGTCTAGTATGCTCCTATGACATGGTGCAAAGTCAGATGATTTCAAAGATATGAGGTGTTTGGTATAATGGGGTTCAATGTTCAGTGATGGGTGACTTAAAACAGATTAGGATTTCGAGCTTAGATCTTTGATCGTTGCATCTTTACTTCTGGAAGTACAAAAAAAAGTTTTGTAAAGCCCTGGGTGGCACACTCATCAGGTCTCAAGTCACTCAAAACGGATTAAGAATGAGGAAAATATGAGGCTGGAATTAGAGAGAGGTCTAGAGCTATTTTTTCAAGAAAATTGGAGCAAACTATCACTCATCCTCTTCCAGTGTTTTTTGTGTTGCTCCTTTACTTTTGACATAATTTTTTTTTTGTAACCCTGCAGTTTGTGCATCCAACGACACAAAAATCACTCAATTTGGCTAAGGAACTAGCAAAATATTGGAAAGTGTTCGATGGTAAGTACGTGTTCAATGATGGGCCGTTTTACCTTAACTAAAATGTCCACTAAACATCATGTTCAAATCATAACTGATGATTAAAGCTTAATCACATCATGTTCGAATAAGGTGTTATTTCATGGGCATTTGGAAACTGAGCTTTATTTCTCTGATTACAAGGGTGGATTCTTTTAGTCATCTCATTAAGCCATATTGTTCAATTTTTTGTTTAGCTCCAACAAAATTGAAACTAACAAAATCAAATTTTGATCATTTGTAGACTTCCAATCCATGCACTAATGTCATGTAATGTCAATCATTGAAATACATGTGTATCCATATAAACCTCGACAATTATCACTCAATCATCAAGTTTACAAATGATTTGATAGAATGAAATATAATCTTCTTTGGCTTGCATAAGAATCAACTTGTCAATTTGAACCCAAAAGAAATTATTGTTGTTCTTTTATATATATAAATATTTTTATAATTATAAATTTGGAAACTTAGTACTTGCCGATTTACAATTCGTTGGATATTACTTGCATTTGTTTGCCCATTTATGTTAAATATCAAGAGAGTTCAAGCAAAATTTCAACATCCATATACATCACTTACCTATCAAAAGCAATTTGCAATGCATCATGTCAAGGTATAGCACGCCAATTAGGTTCATACGATCCTTCCATGTAATCAAAATAACCAATTCTACTTACAATTCTTGTGGGGTTGCAATTGTTCATGGGAATGATAATGTTGGTCCATTCTGCCCTTTCTATGTGGTAAAAAACAATGTTTGGTGAAGATAGCTTGGCGGCAAAGAAGGCGATCAAGTTATCACCACCTACAATGTCATAGAGTGTCACTTGACTTAATGCAAACTCATTGATATACAACTTCATCACATAAGAGTCTGGCATCATTCCATTGGGCACCATGCCGTAAACTCCTGTAGGTGCCCAATCGTCATTAAGAATCACTTCAACTAGGAGAATTTTCCCGTTTGAGATCATGTTATTGTTTATTTGTCGAGTTGCCGCATATATTTTGTTAGCTCCAACTCTAACAACTTTTGGTGGTTCTACAATAGGTATATTATTCCATACACTTTGCACCGAGAAATTGAAAACCAAACGTTGGGCATGGTTCAAAGTAGCATTTATGTAAAAGAGAGCTGGTGTTTCAACATCGTCCATTCTAGTGACAACTGGTTGGATCCGAAATCCCCCAAAATACACATTACGATTAATAACAACACAACAAATATGCCCACCCTTATTAGGTTGATGTGCGGGTCTTGCATGGTCAATACTATCTAAATGAACCCAAATATTTTGTTGAGAAGAATAAATTGCCAAAACCATCTTATGAATATTATTGGAAGCATAAACCCCTATTCCATAAGTGGCATTCATTTGTGCACGTTGTTCGGATGTGAGTTGTTCGTAAACCCAACCAATAATTATAAGGTGGTAAATGTCCCTATTCGCATTGTCAAAACTCAAAACACCGACCTTTCCTGTAATCAACTTGTTCACAAGAGGGGGCAAAATTTTGTATTCCTTTGTTAGTGGATTGCAAACCACGAGTAGGGACTGCCCTTTTAATGAAAAATTCTCTGTTTGGTTCCAAAATTCATGGTTAGGAACCTTTTCTCTGGGATGTTTCTTTTTCTTGCATTTACTTGAAGGCTCTTTTCCACTATCTATAACTAGAAGGCCATTGCTTGCAGCAATGACATGATCCATAAGATAATCATGGATCCAATCTAGGCTTGGAAAACCAAACCAACCAATGTATGGGTTCTTTTCACACATATTTAGGTTTTGCTCGCGTGTTAATTGGTCAAAAGCAAGGACCTTGTGTGAGAATCTTTCAATCACTACGGGGAAATAACGCTTGTATATTCTAGACTCTCTATGTAGAAACATGAGGGGTGACCACAATTCAACTCTGAAGTTGTTTATCATCACATGATCTTGAGAATCCAATGGGTGCATTTCATCCCAAGCTGTTGCCAATTTTTCCATGGGCATTAGTACCATGCAAGCGCCCAACAATCTAGGGTGAATAAGTAGGTGCCAATTCCTTGTTGTCAATTGTTGGCAAATAAAAGTTGCTTGTTCAATGAGATTTGAAGGTAGACAATTTGGACCCAAGATGGACATAGCTTCCTTCATGTCCATTGCAATTATTTTCTTTCTATTATTATTTGAAGATGGCCCAACGCTAGATTGTGAATTCCCTGTTTGAAGTGATATATTGTTAGAATTCACATTGGTTGATACACATTCACTGTTTTGTGAACAATTAGGTGCAAGCATATTAGTAGGTGTTACATTCAAGGATGGGCTCAGAGCACACGTTTCTTGACTAATTTCCCTTGTATGAATTGGTAATGATGAACAAGGAACACCTTGATTAATTTGATCAACTTGCCCAATAGGAAATGGCAATATTGGATATTGAAGAACAATTTGTGGAATAGCATGTCCAATACTAGTTGATGCATCAAAAGTAAGGTTTGAAGCAATTGATGGGATGGTACCGGGAGGAAAACCATAAGGACCTATGAGGTTAGGATCTATGGAAGTTTGTCCTTGTGAATGAGGCATGTTGTGTGCCGTCCCAAACTTTATACTATTATGTCGTGGCCTTCGACCATGCTTTTTGAGCAAAGGGGATTGCCTTTGTGAAGGCATTGCCATAGGTGCTTTCGATGCACTCAATGAAGGACTTGGTCTAACATCTAACATAATTGTGTCAACTGACAATGGATGTTCTTGTATCATATCATCTTGTGGAGGTGGTTCCCATGTGGTCCAATTATGTTGTGGAAATGTGGAAGTTAACATTGAATGTGCATAATTTATTTGTTCATCATAAGTTTTTAGATTTTTTGGATTGTTTAGAATTTTACGACCCATGGTGCCCAAATTCATGACATTTGTAGGCAAGGGGAGTTTTCCTTGACTTGGACTTGCATTTGAACTTGGAAAATAACTTCCCATCACTTTAGATGCTTGGTGATATGTCGCAAGTTCAATGTATTCTTGAGTAGATATTCTTATGCTTGGATTTGGTGTGGTGGTGATAGAATGATCAAGATTGGGATTAAGGATGGAAGTTGGAAAACTTGGGGGTTGAAGTTCTTGTGTATGCATAGGGTGGGAGGGGTTTTTGCTTTTGGTGGATTTTTGTCGAGCGTATATAGTTGACCTTGATTTTAAAGGATTATTTTGGCGAGTTTGTGATTTAA
>Ga0116228_10002212_pt1 | contig 16731 bp, 20 predicted proteins | sample S1TSphfallax_2_FD_89694 | JGI IMG/M metagenome (GOLD analysis project Ga0116228, IMG submission 89694) | Host-associated microbial communities from peat moss isolated from Minnesota, USA - S1T2_Fc - Sphagnum fallax MG | ecosystem: Host-associated > Plants > Peat moss > Unclassified | place...
CCGAGGCGTCCTTCTCGTCGCGGAAGTACTCGGCCATGGTGAGGCCGGTGAGCGCGACGCGCAGGCGGTTGCCCGGCGGCTCGTTCATCTGGCCGTAGACCATCGCGACCTTGTCGAGGACGTTGGAGTCCTTCATCTCGTGATAGAAGTCGTTACCCTCACGAGTACGCTCACCCACGCCGGCGAACACGGACAGACCCGAGTGCGCCTTGGCGATGTTGTTGATGAGCTCCATCATGTTCACGGTCTTGCCCACGCCGGCGCCGCCGAACAGGCCGACCTTGCCGCCCTTGGCGAACGGGCACATCAGGTCGATGACCTTGATGCCGGTTTCCAGCAGTTCGTTCGCGGTGGCCTGCTCGTCGTAGGACGGGGCTTCGCGGTGGATGACCCACTGTTCCTTCTCGCCGATGGGGCCGGCTTCGTCGATCGGGTTGCCGAGCACGTCCATGATGCGGCCGAGCGTGGCGCCGCCGACCGGCACCTTGATGCCTTCGCCGGTGTTGCGGGCGACGAGGTTGCGGCGCAGGCCGTCGGTGGAGCCGAGCGCGATGGCGCGCACGATGCCGTCACCGAGCTGCTGCTGCACTTCGAGGGTGATCTCGGTGCCGTCGATCTTCAGTGCGTCGTAAACCTGCGGTACCTGATCGCGCGGGAATTCGACGTCGACGACCGCGCCGATGATCTGAACAACTTTGCCCTGGCTCATGGAATGCTCCGGATGAATCTTCGTAAGGTTCTGGTGAGGCGCCGCGTGATGCGTCGCCATCGCGTGTAGTTTTCGGTCAGACCGCGGCGGCGCCGCCGACGATTTCCGAGATTTCCTGGGTGATCGCGGCCTGACGTGCCTTGTTGTAGACGAGCGTCAGTTCGCCGATGACCTTGCTGGCGTTGTCCGACGCGGCCTTCATGGCCACCATGCGCGCGGCGTGTTCGCTGGCGAGGTTTTCCAGTGCGGCCTGGTACACCACGGACTCGATGTACCGCGTCATCAGGTGCTCGAGCACCGTGCGCGCATCGGGTTCGTAGATGTAGTCCCAGTCGTGGGTCTGCTCCAGCTTCACGCCTTCGGAAGCCTTGCCTTCGGCGCCTTCCAGCTCGCTGGCCACCAGCGACACCGGCAGCAGGGCCTCGATGACCGGCTTCTGCACGATGGTGTTCACGAAGTCGTTGTAGACCAGGAACACGCGATCGAGCTTATTGTCGGCATAGGCATCGAGCACGACCTTGATCACGCCGATCAGGTCTTCGAGCTTCGGCTTCTCGCCCAGGTGCGTGGCCGAACCGATGAGGTTCACGCCCTTGATGCGACGGAAGAACTGCACGGCCTTCTGGCCGATGGCCACCACGTCGATCTCGGCGCCCTTGCCCTGCCACTCGCGGATCGAGGCCAGCGTGCGGCGGAACAGGTTGGAGTTGAGGCCGCCGGCGAGGCCGCGGTCCGTCGACACCACGATGAAGCCGACGCGCGCGACATTCTCGCGCTCGGTGAGGAACGGATGCACGAAGTCCGTGCTGGCCTGGGCGACGTGCGCGATGACCTTGCGCATGAGGCGCGCATAGGGACGCGAGGCCTTCATGAGGTCTTGCGCCTTGCGGATCTTCGACGCCGAGACCATTTCGAGCGCACGCGTCACCTTGCGCATGTTCTGCGTGCTCTTGATCTTGGTTTTGATTTCGCGGCCGCTTGCCATGGCTTACTCGTCTGTAAAGGGTGACGCCGGATCACGGGGCGGGCGATGTCGCCGCCCCGTGGGTCTCGCTATTACCAGCTACCGGTCTTCTTGAACTCGTCGGCGGCCGACTTGAAGGTCGCCTCGATGTCCTTGTCCCAGTCGCCGGTCTTGTCGATCTTCGCCATCAGCTCGCCGTGGTTCTGGCGGAAGAAGGCATGCAGGCCCTTCTCGAAGGCGAGCACCTTGTTGACCGGCAGGTCGTCGAGGTAGCCCTTCTCGGCCGCGTAGACCGACACGCCGAGCTCGGCGATCGACAACGGGGAGTACTGCGCCTGCTTCATCAGCTCGGTGACGCGCTGGCCGCGATCAAGCTGGGCGCGGGTGGCGGCATCGAGATCCGAAGCGAACTGCGCGAACGCAGCCAGCTCGCGGTACTGCGCGAGGGCGAGCTTCACGCCGCCGGAGAGCTTCTTGATGATCTTGGTCTGGGCGGCACCACCGACGCGCGACACCGAGATACCGGCGTTGACGGGCGGACGGATACCGGCGTTGAACAGATCGGTTTCGAGGAAGATCTGGCCGTCGGTGATCGAGATCACGTTGGTCGGCACGAAGGCCGAGACGTCACCGGCCTGGGTTTCGATGATCGGCAGCGCGGTGAGCGAACCGGTCTTGCCCTTCACTTCGCCGTTGGTCATCTTCTCGACGTACTCGGCGCTGACGCGCGAGGCGCGCTCGAGCAGGCGCGAGTGGAGATAGAAGACGTCGCCCGGATAGGCTTCGCGACCCGGCGGACGCTTCAGCAGCAGCGAAATCTGGCGGTAGGCCACGGCCTGCTTGGAGAGATCGTCGTACACGATGAGCGCGTCTTCGCCGCGGTCACGGAAGTACTCACCCATGGCGCAGCCGGAGTACGGCGCGACGTACTGCAGGGCGGCGGCTTCGGAAGCCGAAGCGACGACCACGATGGTGTTGGCCAGCGCGCCGTTCTCTTCGAGCTTGCGCACCACGTTGGCGATCGAGCTGCGCTTCTGGCCGATGGCCACGTAGATGCACTTAATGCCCGAGTGCTTCTGGTTGATGATCGCGTCGATGGCGACGGCGGTCTTGCCCGTCTGGCGGTCGCCGATGATCAGCTCGCGCTGGCCACGGCCGATCGGGATCATCGAATCGATGGACTTGTAGCCGGTCTGCATCGGCTCGTCGACCGACTGGCGCCAGATCACGCCCGGAGCGACCTTCTCGACCGGGCTGGTGCCCACGGCGTCGATCGGGCCCTTGCCGTCGATGGGGTTGCCCAGCGCGTCGACGACGCGGCCGAGCAGGCCCGGGCCGACCGGCACTTCGAGGATGCGGCCGGTGGTCTTGGCGGCATCGCCTTCGCGCAGATGCTGGTACTCACCGAGCACCACGGCGCCGACCGAGTCGCGCTCGAGGTTCAGCGCGAGGGCGTAGGTGTCGTTCGGCAGCTCGATCATTTCGCCCTGCATCACATCGGCCAGGCCGTGGATGCGCACGATGCCGTCGGACACGCTGATGATCGTGCCTTCGTTGCGTGCCTCGGCGCCGAGCTTGAACTGCTCGATGCGGGTCTTGATCAGCTCACTGATCTCGGACGGGTTCAGAGTGGTGCTGGACATGGTCGGTTCCTTGGGTTGCGCCGCTCTCACGGCACCCGGTGGTATGAGAATCTCGTATCAGTGCGTCAGCGCGCTGGCCAGCCGTTGCAGGCGGCCTCGCGCCGAACCGTCGATGACCTGCTCGCCCGTGTCGATGACGACACCGCCGAGCAACGTCGCATCGACGTGCGTATCCAGTTCGATCTCGCGCTTGAAGCGGCGCTTCAGCGATGCGCGCAGCGTTTCCGTCTGCGACGCGTCGAGATCCAGTGCGCTCGTGACCTTGACCTTCAGGGTCGACTCCGACTCCAGCTTGTACTGGTCGTAGAGCGCGGCGATTTCCGGCAGGAGCACCATGCGGCCGTTTTCTGCCAGTTCTTCGAGGAAACGGGCGAACGGCGCATCGGCGGCCATGCCTTGCGGAAGATGGATCGCAACGAGCTGCATCGGCAGCACGCGCGGATCGTTGCCGAGGCCGGCGACCTGGGGGTCGACCGCAACCGCGGCGGCGAAATTCAGCGCTGCCGACCAGTCGGCAAGCGCACCCGACGCGTGCGCCACCTCGAAGGCGGCGCGCGCGTAGGGACGGGCGAGGGTGAGCGCCTGGGCCATGATCAGATCTCGGCAGCGAGCTGGTCGAGCAGCGCCTTGTGGGCCGCCGGATCGATTTCACGCTGGACGATCTTCTCCGCGCCCTGGACGGCAAGCTTGCCGACCTGCTCGCGCAGCTGCTCACGGGCACGCTGTGCCATCGATGCGATCTCGTCCTGGGCCTGGGCCTTCAGACGGTTGATCTCGTCGGTGGCTTCCACGCGAGCCTTCTCGATGATGGCGTTGGCCTGGGCCTGTGCCTTGTCGATGATCTCGGTGGACTGCAGGCGGGCCTGCTTGATCTCGGAAGCGACCTTGGCGTCGGCATCCTTGAGCTCGGCGCGCGCGCGCTCGGCCGCGGCCAGGCCCTCGGCCACCTTCTTCTGGCGCTCCTCGATGGCACCGTTGAGCTGGGGCCAGATGAACTTGGTGGTAAACCAGACCAGGATCGCAAAAGAGATCATCTGGCCCAGGAAGGTCATGTTGATTTCCATGATCTCTCCGAAAGACTCCGAACGCTTGTGTACTGACGATCACCGTGACGCCAGGGCGTCACGGTGACGGAACGAACGGCTTCTTAGCCGCCGACGGCGGCGCGGACGGCGCCGACCAGCGGGTTCGAGAACGCGAAGAGCAGCGCCACGGCGAGACCGATGATGAACGCCGCGTCGATCAGGCCGGCGAGCAGGAACATACGGCCCTGGAGCAGCGGAACCAGTTCCGGCTGACGGGCGGCCGACTCGAGGAACTTCGAGCCCATGATGGCGATACCGAGACAGGCGCCGAGCGCGCCCAGGCCGATGATCACGCCGATGGCGATGGCGGTCATGCCCTGCACGTGGGCGAGAAGCGAGGCGAGTTCCATGGTGTTCTCCTGGATAAACGAATAGCGAAAGGTGGAAAGAAAACGAACTGAAAGAGGGTGGAACGTCGGTGCGGTGAGTTAGTGGTGTTCCCGCGCCGTGGCGATGTAGACGATCGTCAGCATCATGAAGATGAACGCCTGGAGGGCGATGATCAGGATGTGGAAGATCGCCCAGGCCGTGTTGAACACGACGCCAGGCACGAAGCTGACCCAGCTCACCATCAGACCGGCAATCAGCATGAACACCAGTTCGCCGCCGTACATGTTGCCGAACAGTCGCATCGCGAGCGACACGGGCTTCGACAGGGTTTCGACGACGTTGAGAAGGAAGTTCGGGATCACCAGGACAGCCTTGGCGATCGGATTGTGTGCATGGAACGGCGCGGTCATCAGTTCCTTGGTGAAACCGAAGCCACCCTTGGCCTTGATGCCATGACCGATGACGATCAGCAGCACGGCGACCGACAGGCCCACGGTGGTGTTGATGTCGGCGGTGGGCACCAGGCGGAAATAGGTGTGATGCGCCACTTCATGACCCGCGAAGGTCTGGATGAGCCAGCCGGCCAGGTCGACCGGGAGAAGATCCATGGCGTTCATGAAGAACACCCACATGAAGATGGACAGCGCCAGCGGGGTCACCGTACGGCGATCGCCGTGGAAGGTGTCCTTGACCTGCGTGTCGACGAACTCGATCGCCAGCTCGACCAGGGCCTGGCCCTTGGACGGCACGCCCGAGGTGGCCTTGCGCGCGAACAGCCAGAACCACAGGCAGAACACGACGCCCAGGCCGAACGAGATGATGATGGAGTCGGCACGCAGGTTCCAGAACCAGAAATGATCGGTGCTGAAATTCACCGTCATATGGTTCAGGTGGTGCTGGATGTATTCGGTCAGACCGCCTTGCGGTTCGCTCGCCATGCCTCAACCCTTGAATCTGAATGCAAATACGTTGACCGCGTAGCCGACCACCAGGCCCACCAAAGTGGGCAAGGGTGGCAGCTTCCACTGAACCAGAATGAGCAGCAGTCCACCGATGAGCACGACCCAGCGAAGGATCATGCCCACCAGGAACCGCAAGAACGTTGCTCCCGCTCCACCCAGCGCACCGAAGGCTCGCGCGGCAAGCAGCGCGGTGCCCATGGCGACGATCAGGGTGCCCCCGAAAGCGGCCAGACCGGCCGACCGCCCCTCCAGGGTGAAAGCGAGCCCTACGACAACGGCTATCACCAGCTGCGCGATGACCACGCGCATGGCTAGATGACGACCGGCTGCAAGACTGTTGAGCAACGCGAGGCTCCCGTGGTTACGCGCAAGGCGGCACCAGCTGGTTCAACGGGCCACGGTGTAATCCGGAAAAGTATACCAGCGGCGTAAACGACTGGACAAGCGAGGAAAGGGCGCTACCACTCGCCGGCGCGACGATCCGTCGCGTCGTTGGAACGCCGGCTCGGCGGGGTCAGGCCCTGGCGGGCCGGCCCACCATCGCGCCAAGTGACGTGGCCGTTGCGACGGCGACGTCCATGATGTCCCCTGCGGCTGTCGCGGCACGCTCGACGCCCTCGCGCTGCAGGTGCTCGCCACGCGCCAGGACGGCACGCAGGGCATCGGCATCGGGAGCGAGCATGGCGTCGGCCATCAGGCCGGTCGCGGCCCTGGCATGTCCCTCGATGGCCTGCAGATGCAGGTCGGCGACACGTTCCATGCTGCGCCAGGCCAGCGCCTGTGCAGCGGCGGCCTGCTCGACGAAACGGGCGAAATCGGCGTATCCGTTTGCGTTGGCCATGGGTGTCTACCGTCGGGGAACGGGGGGATGCCGGAGTGTAGTCCCGCCTGCTGCAAGGCAGCAACCATAATTTGTTGCGGTGACAGGTTTTCGTTTGCCGGAAATGCCCGTATGCGTCAGCCGGTGTATTCGGCGCCGGAGGTGCAGGTTTCGTGGACCACCACCTTGCACAGCAACGGGACCTCGGGACGCAGGTGCTCGAAGATCCAGCGGGCAAGGTTCTCGCTGGTGGGGTTTTCGAGACCCTCGATATCGTTGAGGTAGTGATGGTCGAGACGGTCGTACAGCGGCTGGAAGCGGGCCTTCAGCTCGCCGAAATCCATGACCCAACCCAGCACGGGATCAGTGGGGCCCTCCACGTGCAATTCCACATGGAAGGAGTGCCCGTGCAGCCTCGCGCACTTGTGCCCTTCAGGCACATTCGGCAAGCGATGGGCCGCTTCGATGTTGAAGGTCTTGAAGATACGCATGGCCGGTCCGGGAGGCTGGTGACCGCCTAGTTTAGCGGCACCCCCGTCAAAACGCGTGGATACGGCAGGTCTTCACGATCCCTGTCGCATTTCCGGCGATGCGACTGGACTTTTCCCCGATGAACGGTTGCAGTGGAAACTTCACGCGGGGGCGAGGGGTCCCGCGCACAGCCTGCCCATAGCGCTCACAAGGAGGCCTTCGATGGGCCCTGGTCGTGATTCGCCCGGTGGTTCGCCCGTGAGCGGACTGGCCGAGGAGGTATTTGCTGCATTGCCCTGGCCCTGCGTGGTCTGGCCCCGGGGTGGGGGCCAGGCCGTCATGGCCAATGAAGCTTTCCGGCGCGAGTTCGGGACCTTGCTTCCCACGAGCCTGCCCGACTGGTTCACGACGCACCTGGAGCCAGGCAATGCGAACGACGAGTTCGTGATCCGCGTAGCGGAACGGGCGCCGCGCCGGTTCCGGCTGACGCGGCAGCCGCTGGATCTCGCACCGGCCGCCTTCGACGCCGCTTTCCTGATGCCCCTGCCGGACGACGAACCCGGCAGCGACGAGCCAACGCCCAACAGCTTTGCCATGCTGCGCCCGGACGTGAGCCTGACCCGGCGCGAATCCCAGGTGCTCGACGGCATCATGAGCGGCAAGCTCAACAAGGTGATCGCTGCCGAACTGAACATCAGCCACAAGACGGTGGAGCTGCACCGGGCGAACCTGATGGCCAAGCTCAGGGTGCACAACGTGGTGGAACTGGCCCGCGTGGTACTGGAGCCACCTGCCGTCGGGCGACGGGACGAAGCGCCCGCGGAAACCGAACCGGTGACGGGATGAAAAGAAAAAGGCCGCGCCCTTGGGGGCACGGCCTTTTCGTTTTGGTGGCTAGAGGCGGGCTCGAACCGCCGACCTCAGCATTATGAGTGCCGCGCTCTGACCAGCTGAGCTACCTAGCCATGGAACCTGGTCGTTCGTGAGACGGGCTCACGAAGGCCGGGCAGTTTAATCGGGGCTGGCTCGCCATTCAAGTAGTGCCTTGCCCCCACTTCCGGCGCTGTGGTTGAATCGGGGCGAAGCGCGACGGTTTTCGTAAGCGCGCCGGGGTTTTGCGGAGGGTTGATGATCGACGCAGATGGCTACCGACCGAACGTGGGAATCGTCCTCCTCAATGGGGACGGGCGCCTGTTCTGGGCGCGCCGCGTCAATCGCGACGGCTGGCAGTTCCCCCAGGGCGGCATGCGCAGTGACGAAACGCCACTGGAAGCCATGTACCGCGAGCTGGAGGAAGAAACCGGGCTGCTCTCCCACCACGTCGAAGTGCTGGCCGAGACCCGCGGCTGGCTGCGTTACCGCCTGCCGAGCCGTTTCGTGCGCCATCACCAGCGCCCCACCTGCATCGGCCAGAAGCAGGTCTGGTTCCTGCTGCGCCTGGTCGGCTGCGAGGGCGACCTGAAGCTCGATGCCTGCGAGAAGCCCGAGTTCGACCTCTGGCGCTGGGTCGATTTCTGGTACCCGGCCAACCACGTGGTCAACTTCAAGCGCCAGGTCTACGAACGGGCCCTGCGCCAGTTCGCCCCTACCGTCGAGACGATCTGCCGGGTCGAGGTGGGCCGCTGCCCGCAGCAGGCCGAGGCCCAGCGCCGGGCCGTCGAGGGCGGCTAGCCGCTCGTTCACAATCGCGCGGTTGACAATCGTTCGCATTCGCGTTCGAATGCGCGCCATGTACATATGCATGTGCAATGCCGTCACCGACCACGCCATCCGCCGCGCCGCGGCCGAGGGCGTGGAGTCGTTTTCGGAACTCCAGGCCCGTACGGGCTGCTCCGACTGCTGCGGGGCCTGCGAGTCCGAAGCCCGCCAGTGCCTGCGCGAGGCCGTGGCCGAGACCCGCTCCGTACTGAGCTTCCTGCCCACCCCGGCCTGAGTCGGCACACCGCGTAGCGCGGACGCAAACCGTCTTCATTCTCGTTACGTCATCGTCTTTCCGGGCGACGTATAGTCGCACCCTGCTTATCCAGGGAGACCCCATATGAAGGGCGACGCGAAGGTCATCGAATACCTCAACAAGGTGCTCTACAACGAGCTGGCCGCCATCAACCAGTACTTCCTGCATTACAGGATGTTCAAGGACTGGGGCTACAACGAGCTGGCCAAGCACGAGTACGAAGAGTCCATCGAAGAGATGAAGCACGCCGACAAGCTGATCGAGCGCATCCTCTTCCTCGACGGCCTGCCGAACCTCCAGCACCTGGGCAAGCTGCGCATCGGCGAGAACGTGGTCGAGGCCCTCCAGGGCGATCTCGATCTCGAAATGATCGCCACGAAGGACCTGCGTGAAGCCATCGCCTACAGCGAAGGCATCCACGACTTCGTGAGCCGCGACCTGTTCAAGTTCATCCTTGGCCAGGAAGAAGAGCACATCGACTGGCTCGAAACCCAGTTCAGCCTCATCAAGGACATCGGCCCCGAGCGCTACATGCTCAGCAAGGTCGGATCGATCAACCACGATTGATCTCAGAAGGGCCGCCGCAAGGCGGCCTTGCTGTTTCCGGGTCTGCGGCACGGTTCCTTGACCGTTCCGAAACACAAGGGCTATACCATCGGCCCTTCACGTTTCATCCACGGACCCGTCCATGGCCCCACGCCATCCGCCACGGTTCGTCGTGCGCACACTCGACGACGCGGCCCGAGAACGCCGCCGGCGCCTCCTGCTGGGAGGCGGCTGGGCCGTGAGCGTGGTGGTGGCCCTGCTGCTTGGCGCGTGGTACGGCGGCCGCAAGCCGGCCAGCACGGCCGGTCATGGCGATGCGCAGCGCCCGGCCACGGAAACCGAAGACCTCCGCCAGCAGGTGGCCAATCTCCAGCGGGATGCCCAGGTCGGCGATGTCGCCACCCGCGAGCTGAAACGCAACCTCGCCGAGCGCGACGAGGAAATCAGCGGCCTGCGCACCGATCTGGATTTCTACTCCCGGCTGGTCGGCGGCGACAGCCAGCGCCAGGGCCTGCGCATCCAGGGCGCCCGTGGCACGCCGGTAAAAGACTCCCCGCAGGCCTGGAACCTCGTCGTGACGCTTACCCAGAACGCCCGCCGCGGCGAGCTGGTGAAAGGCACCCTCCACCTCAGCGTGGAAGGCATCCAGGCGAGCAAGGTCGTCACCCTCGAAGGTGCGGCCCTCGGCCAGTCCGGCGACCTCGTGGACCAGCCCTTCTCCTTCAAATACTTCCAGCAGGTGCAGAGCAGCTTCACCTTGCCCGCCGGATTCCAGCCGGCACGGCTGCGACTGGTAGCCGCCGTGCCCGGCGGCGAATCCGTGGACACCACGATCGCCTGGACCGACGCCACCCGAAACGAGGACACCAACGATGTTCGGCAGTAACCGCAAGACCCAGCCACCCGCCGTGAGCCCCGCCGCCACCAGTCTGATCGCCCAGGGCGTCGTCCTGCGTGGCGATATCGACTTCCGTGGCGCGTTGCACCTGGATGGCACCATCGAGGGCAACGTACGGGCGGAAGGTGATGGCATTCTCACCATCAGCGAGACCGGGCGTGTCGTCGGACGCGTGGACGTGCCACACGCCGTCATCAACGGCGGCGTCACGGGCGACGTCGAAGCCCGCGACCGCCTGGAACTGGCGCCGCTGGCCCATATCGAGGGCGACGTGCAGTACCAGGTGCTGGAAATGGCGGCCGGCGCGAAGGTGAACGGCCGGATGATCCATCGGGCGCCGCCCACCGTGCGCCAGCTCGCCGAAAGCGCCACCGAGGTCACCCGGGCGCTGACCAAGGCTTGACCTGTCACGGATCGGCGCCATTATGGGCGCATGAACAACCCCTTCCCCATGGCTCCCACCGCCGCCGCGCCGGACTACCGGTCGGCCGGTGCACCCCTGATCTTCACCGAGGCCGCCGCCCGCAAGGTGCATGAGCTGATCGAAGAAGAAGGCAATCCGTCGCTCAAGCTGCGCGTGTACATCAACGGCGGCGGCTGCTCGGGCTTCCAGTACGGCTTCACCTTCGACGAAGACCAGGCCGAGGACGACCTCGCCATCTCCCGCGACGGTGTCACCCTGCTCGTCGATCCGCTCTCCCTCCAGTACCTCACGGGCGCAGAGATCGACTACAAGGAATCCTTCAGCGGCTCGCAGTTCGTCATCCGCAATCCCAATGCGAAGACGACCTGCGGCTGCGGCTCGTCCTTCAGCGCCTGAGCCACCGGGTGTGAGCGCACGGATGGATCGCGACAAGGCCGTGGCGGCGGAAGCCCGTGAGAACGTCTTCGCAGGCGTCGACATCGATCGCATGGCCGAACGCCGCGACGACCGCCTGTGGGTGGAAGAAACCGAACGCGCAGAGGATACCCGCTTCCTGGTGCTCGATACCGAAGGCCGTGCCATGGCCCTCACCGGTGCCGACCTGCCGCAGTGGATGTCGTCGAACATGCGCGCCGAACGCTTCGGCGACGTGCCCGCCACCTTTCTGGGCCTTTCCCGCGATTCCGCCTGGTTCGCGCTGGTGCTCGACGAAGCCCACGTGGAGATCTTCGTCGCCCTCACCGGAGCGCGTCGCGTCGGCTTGCGCGAGGCCGGCCTGGCCTTTCCCGCCTTCGAGGCCGGCCTGTTTGCCTTCGCCAAGGGCGTGACGCACTGGCAGCGACAGATGCGCTTTTGCAGCCTCTGTGGCGCGCCGACGATGGTGGTGTCTTCCGGGCACCGGGTGCAGTGCACGAATCCGGACGAGCCCCACCTGCACTTCCCTCGTACCGACGCGGCGATCATCGTCATCGTCGAACACGAGGATGCCTGCCTGCTCGGCCGGCAGCGCGGCTGGCCCGTAGGGCGCTACTCGACGCTGGCTGGCTTCATCGAGCCCGGTGAGTCGCTGGAAGACGCCGTGAAACGCGAAGTACGCGAGGAATCCGGCGTCGAGGTACTGCACGCTACCTACCATTCCTCACAGCCCTGGCCACTGCCCGCCTCGCTGATGGTCGGCTTCACCGCCACCGCGAAGAACCGCGACATCCGCCTGCGTGACGACGAACTGGAAGACGCCCGCTGGTTCACCGTGGCCGACATCGTCGAAGGCATGGCCAACGGCACGCTCGGCGTACCGCCACCGCTATCGGTGTCCTACCGGCTGATTGAGCACTGGCTCGCAGAACGAGGCGTCAGCCTCGATGAACTGGTTTCAGCGACACCCCGCCGCTGATCCACAGCCTGGCGCCCTTCGCCTACAATCGGGCCATCGACACGCGGACTGCATCGTCATGGCCCTACGCCTCTTCGCCGTACTCATCGCCCTGGTCATCGTCTGGAGCGTGCCCCAGCTTGCCCGCTGGCGCGACGATCGCTGGTTCCGCGCCTGGGTGAGCCGGCTGGGCGATCTCTCCGGCGCGGGTCGCGTCGCGGTGGTGCTGCTCGTGCCCGTCATCGGTTGCGCCATCATCGGCGGCATCCTCCGCGCCCTGCCCCTGTTCGACATTGCCTGGTTCGTCTTCGCGGTGCTGGTGCTGATCTATGCGCTGGGACCGCGCGAAATCGAGACGGACCTCGACGCCGTCCTGCATGCCCCCGACACGCTTCGTCGCGAAGAAGCTGTGGCCGCCCTGCGCCAGGACGAACAGCCCCTGCCGTGGTTTGCACCGGCACTCGTGGAAGCAACCTTCTACGCTGCCCTGCGTCGTCGCTTCGGCGTGTTGTTCTGGTTCTTCGTCCTGGGCCCCGTCGGTGCCCTCGGCTACCGGCTGGCGCAGTTGATGGGCCGCGACGCATCGCTTTCGCTGGATGGCGACGCACGCTCTGCGGCGCGACGCCTCGCCGACGCACTCGACTGGATCCCCGCGCACCTCATGGTGTTCGCCATGGCGCTCGTATCCGACTTCGATGCCGTGGTCGGCGCGTGGCGCCATTGGCACCGTCACTCCGGCAGCCCGCGCTCGCGCCTGGAACCGGATTTCCTCGGCGCCGTCGCCCGCGCAGGTGTCGATGCCGACGTGGAAGCCGGCGACGGCTACGTGCAGGACGTAAGCGACCCCATCGCGGAACTCGAAGACGCACGCCGCGTCATACGCCGCGTGCTGATCGTGTGGCTGGCCGTGGTCGCGGTGATCGTGCTGGCGGCGTGGTTCGCCTGAGGCTTCGCCTCAGGCCTTGTCGCCACGCAATTCGACCACGCGCTGTTCCAGCACGACGGCATTCGCACTGCCCGCGGGTAGCGCCGCGCCACCCACCAGCTCGATGCGCGACCAGAACCGGCGCGGCAGGCGGGCACGATGCAGCGCATCGTCACGACGGCTGAAGATGCTTCCCCACATACCCCGTAGCGCCAGCGGCACCACCGGCACCGGGCGACGCGCCAGGATGCGATCGACGCCAGGCCGGAAGGGTGCGATCGAGCCATCCTTCGTCAACGCCCCTTCGGGGAACACGCAGACGACTTCTCCCGCAGCCAGCGCCTGATCGATCTTCTCGAAAGCATCTTCCATCAAGGCTTCGTTTTCGCTGCGGCCGGCAATGGGAATCGCTTTCGCCGTGCGGAACACGAAGTTGAGCACGGGAATGGAGAATATCTTGTAGTACATCACGAAGCGCATCGGACGGCGCACGCATGCCATCAGGATCAATGCGTCCATGAAGCTGACGTGGTTGCACACCACGAGCGCGGCACCTTCATCCGGAACGTTCTTCAGTCCATCCACCCGCACGCGATAAAGCGTATTCACCAGTACCCAGGTGATGAACCGCATCATGAATTCGGGCACGATCGTGAAGATGTACACGGCCACCGCGATATTCATGAGACCGGTAATCAGGAAGATCGTCGGCACATCCAGGCCAAGCAGTGTCAGGCCGATACCGAAACCAGAGGCAATGCAGATCAGCAACGCATTGACGATGTTGTTGCCGGCGATGATGCGCGACAGCTTGTCGCGCCGTGCCCGGCTCTGCACAAAGGCAAACAACGGCACGACGTAGAAACCCGCGAAGGCACCGATCATCGTCAGATCGAATGCCACGCGCCATGCACCCGACGCGGCAAGGAAACCCTTCCAGTCGAGCATCACGCCGACGGGAAGCGTGGGATGGGCAAAGAAGAGATCCACGGCAAATACGGTAAGGCCGAAGGCGCCCACCGGCACAAGGCCGATTTCCACGCGACGCCCCGACAGGCGCTCGCATAGCAACGAACCGATGCCGGTACCCAGCGAGAACAACGTCAGGGCCAGCGTATTGACCGAGCCATCCCCGCCGAGGATATGACGCGTGTAGTTCGGCAGCTGCGCCACCATCACCGTGCCGAAGAACCAGAACCAGGAAATGCCGAGCACCGCATTCCAGATGGCGCGGTCTTCATGCGTGATCTTCAGTACGCGCGAGGTTTCGCTGACCGGATTCCAGTTGAACTTGAGATCAGGTGCCGTGGCCGGAGCAGCCGGGATGGCACGGCAGACCAGGTAACCCGTCAGGGCAATGAAGATGGTCGCCGCCGATGCCGCCAGTGTCCCATAGCCCGGAATCAGCATGAGCGAATTGCCGACGATCATGCCGATGAGCATGGCCAGCTGCGTACCCGTCTCCACGAGGCCATTGCCCCCCACCAGTTCGCTGCGCTCGAGCGCCTGCGGCAGGATGGAATACTTGATGGGACCGAACACCGTGGAATGCATGCCCATCAGGAACAGCACCACCAGCAGAAGCGAAACATGATGCGTGAAAAAGCCAACGGCGGCGATCGCCATCGCCAGGATTTCGAACAACTTAACGAAACGGATGATCCGGGCCTTCTCGAATTTCTCGGCCAGTTGCCCCGCCGTGGCGGAGAAGAGGAAATACGGAAGAATGAACAGCGCCGGCGCAAGATTGGTGTAAAGCGATACCGTCTTGTCCGGAAGCGCCATCTGGAAGGCCACAAGCATGACCATGGCATTACGGAATGCGTTGTCGTTGAACGCACCTAGTGCCTGGGTCCAGAAAAACGGCGCGAACCGGCGCTTGCCAAGGAGGGAAAACTGGGACATGCCGTGCGCAGCCTGATGGTTTTGGGGGCAGTGTATCCCAGAGGTCCGGCATCACGGCAAGGCAGACACCGACAGACGCCGTGGCCATGGCGCCGGAGACTGCATGCCCCAAACAACGATCAAGGAGCGATCATGCCCACTTTGCAAGCCCCCAGGGCCTTTCTTGCCGCACTCGCCACTACGGGGTGTCTGGCCGCACATGCGGAGGATGTCCGGCTTCCATCTTCCGCCTATGTACCGCACATCGAGATACGAGATGGTGACGCTTTCGAGGGGAACCGGAGCATCCATCACGACATCGTGGTCGTACGTGACGTCAACCGGTACAGGGATGAGAAGGTCATTCTCGTCCACTCCACCGTCCAGCAGCGGCCCTCTTACGCCGGCTTGATCTGGCCTTTTGACGAGCCAGAGCACGAATATGGCATAGCCCTGAGCATGGCGGACGCCTACCATGTCTGGACGCAAGTCGTGGCGCCCGGGCTGCCTGGCGACCAGGTAAGGCTGGTGCGTCAGGCACCGCGATCCGATGGCGCTACCGACCGCACGATACAGGACAAGATCAGCTTCAAGACCAGTATCGGTATAGGAACCGGGGTCGAAACCAATGGCCCCCTGGCTAAGGATGGCGGCCTTTCCCTGGGCAAGCTACCGATCAGCTTCACGAGCGGGCTTGAGAAGTCGACCGAGCGTACCGTCAGCATGACGCTGAAAGATTATTTTACGGATAGTTTCGTCACCAGAACCGACTACTCGCAGGTGGCCGCGTGGGCGTTCCGCCTTGCTCCCGATATTGCCAACGACCTGTGGTACTCGTATTCACACTATCGCATTGGTCCAGGCTGGCTCTACAACCTCGCCAAGTTCACACCCATGATGCGGCAGGCTGCCATCGAGGTTGTGTCGGAATGGCGAATTCCAGGCAACTATGAAGGTCCGGTATACATCTGGACAAACAGTCGCGTTGACTCGCGCACCCGAAACGGTCAGGCCGGCGCCAACTTCGTGGAGCGCGACCCGACATCTGAGGTCAGTCATCTCACGGAAGTGGACATGGCGACGCCACAACTCGCCCGGCAGCAGGTCGTCAGGCTTCAGTCGCTATCCGGCAATGGCGATTGCCTCACCCAGAAGCACACGGACAAACCCGAAATCACGCTGGAATCATGCACCTCGGGCGACGTGATGCCCGAACAGCAATGGTATCTGGATAGCGACAGTACTTATCGCAATCGTGCGAGCGGCATGTGCCTCGCCGCCGATGTACTCGGCGGAGGTGCCGTAGCCGAGGCATGTGATGGCGCCATGCTCAACAAGCAATGGGAATGGCGTGCCGACCGAATTCACTCGCGTTTCATGGATGGCGGCGCATGGCATCTTTATGTTCGTGACAGAAAGCCCATGGCTATCTTCGACCCGATCAGGCATCAGAATACCCCCATCAATCCGTTTCATGCATTGCTCAAGCCATGGTCGTCATATCCACACGCGCCCACCCAGGGCGACGTGGTGCCTGCCCTTGTCGGAACCTCACCCCAGATATCGCAAGGCCTGCTCAGCTACAAAGCCATAGGCAATGACGAGCGCTGGCAGCCGGTTCCCGTCGATTCAAGTCGTTAAGCTCACCAGCTGACGAGCAGCCCCTGCATCATCCGTCATGCCTGGTCACGAGGCGGCGTTCATCAATGATGGCGTCGCCTCATTTTTTATCCGGGAGATCCAC
>Ga0116228_10002218_pt1 | contig 16717 bp, 3 predicted proteins | sample S1TSphfallax_2_FD_89694 | JGI IMG/M metagenome (GOLD analysis project Ga0116228, IMG submission 89694) | Host-associated microbial communities from peat moss isolated from Minnesota, USA - S1T2_Fc - Sphagnum fallax MG | ecosystem: Host-associated > Plants > Peat moss > Unclassified | place: USA...
AATGCTCCTGGAGGCAGATGAAGACAACGAACTTAACTTCAAAGAAGATGCACAACATGAAGATCTTGATGAAGATGACATGCTGAAGTTATCTTCAGGATAAGAATGATAAGAAATTCTTTGTTCCTTGATTTCTGATCATCTAGGCTGGCATGATGTATTGTTCACTAGAGTCTCTCCAAAGCAACAAAATGCAATGAGACAAAAGGATTTTTGAAAAGTTTGTCCCTAGGCCCTCTTCTGTGCCTTCCATCTGTAACATGTCTACACCTCTGAGCAGGATGGCACCTATGTTGGTTTATATTGGTTCTGAGTCGGACCATTCGCACAGAATTTGTGCCTTCTTGGGTGATGATCACATCATAAGATGAGGTTGTCAAGCCTTTCAATTGTGGAGAACATCACAGGATTGGGCAATTGGGCATCCCAAGAAAATTGCTCATCAATTGATGATTCTGACTCTTATCCTGAATTCAGGCTGCACCAGTTTGAACAACAGGCTGCTATCATTATAGTTCATTCTTCCTTTAGTGCCTGTCGTGCTTGGAAGGATCACCTCTCATGGATTGCACCTGATTGCAACTATGGTACACCAGCCTTGTCTGTTGTTTCCTGTGCTTTCAGGGTTCTTTTGTCATTGCTTTGTCTTTTTGGACTCAGTTTTGTTGTTTTTCTGCCTCCTGTGTTGCAGTTCTCTCTGAAGGTTTTTGGTGTCAATGATGTATTTTCAAGCAGGAGATTGGAAAGGAGAAAATGCAAATTACTACTGCTTTGGATTGTAAAGCATCCATTCTTGTAAACTAGTCTATCCCCAGGATTTGTTATATCCAAGTGGGGGAAAGGTTTCCTTTGTATTTTCTTGTCTTCTTTATGAAAGTTTCTTGGGGGTTGGGCTTTGGCCCTGGTATCTCTTGCACTTGAATTGAAGTTGCTTGTTTCTTTTTTCTTACAATGCTCAGTGTTGTTCTATCCCATTTTGGGGGCCTGCTTATGTTGTGCTCAGCCTAGAATGAAAAAGAAGCTTACACTCACATATGGCTTGTTGCAGCTGAATGAGGATATCATTCTTGACTTTCCTTATCAGCTTTGTCTCTTGGGGCTACCCATCAGTACAGAATGCAAGCATCTGTTAGAGCATGCAGATTCTCAATGGAAGAACTGCTTCCGCAATGTTCAGTATCTGTGAGATAAGGATGCTGGCTGCTGGAAGTCAGGTCCTTCTGAAAATGAGGGGTTGCAAATCAATGATCCAGTAAGGGATGGAGACACATTTCAGATGGAAGTCCATGCAGTCCATGTGGTAGGTACACTGTCATGTTCCTGTCACTATCAGGGGATAATACAGATAAAAACCTCTGATTTCATCTCCTCGACTCATACAAGGAGATGCAACAATCAATGAAAGGAGTAGTATGAAATCCTGCAAGAGCACAGATGAAGGTACACACCTGGAAAAGGTGCATAAACCTTCAAAATATTAGCCTTGAAAAACGTGTACTCACTGGACTGAAGAACTTTTCCACTCTTGATACAAACACAAGTATTGGCTGCATTAAATTGCAATCAGCAATGTGAAGTCTCATCTGACCTCCCCTCACCACCTGTCTCCTTTCCATATAAGCTTTGTATCTTTGAACTCCCCTTTACCAGCAACACTTGCACAACAATATTCTGAATATGCAATTCCACAAATTCCCGGCGCTATGTGAGAATTCTCAAGTCTGTGTGGACTCTTGAGAATTCAGCATTTCTCCCCACCATTTAGCACCACACTATGAAAGAACAAATACACTGAGGAGCTTAACAAACAAATGATGACAAGAACACCTTCAAGAAATATAATGCACCTCATGGAAAGAGAAATTAGGAATCAGATAACCCCTTAGCAAGGGATGTAGTGCAACTGCTGGTGCCAATGAGAAACACTTCTTGATTGGGTCTGCTACTTTCAGATATGCCCACTGTCACATGTTGCAGCAGAATTGTAGGTCATAAAGAAGTGTGCAAAATTCCAGTGCCAGACATTTGTAATGACTTCCTCACCTGGGGACCTGCAGCCATTTGTGGATTTTTCTCTTTCTGACATACCTAGGGGTCCATGGGAATATAGGGTTTCTCATTTCTCAGTTGAGAGACCCCAGCATTCTGTGCCCATCTTGTGGAGCGCATTGAGGCATTCATGAGCTCATACTGCATGAGACATCTGTGCTCTCATACACATGAGACTGTGTATGTCTCATGAAGCAATTCCAGAAACAAAGCACCAACTGCAAGGATTATTCCTGCTGATATTCCCTGATACTCAAGCACACACAGGTTTGTAATGCCAGTGCCATCTTTCCTTCAGTAGATGAGCCATATGAGGAATAATCTACAACAGTTAAAACTCCCAACTGGAGATGGATAGATAGCACAGAAAAGACAAATGTATCTTCTGGATTTGAGTATCATCACTTGCAAATGCATGGCCTTATCCTCTAATTCGACTCCTAGGGCGTGGTGAGCGTGATCGGGCATAAGATCTTGAGGGACTCCTGCTTCTACTCCTGTGGCGGTATCTGATGGGAGATCTGCTCCGGCTGCGGGTACGACTGCGACCCCGGCCCCTTCTGAGTGCAATGCGACGAGTTTCTGCCAGTTTCTCTTGTCTCTCCCTCTCCTGCTCACGCTTCTTTCCCATTTCTGTTACTGTATCTTTCTTGATTTGCTTGTTCAGCTGCTTGCTCATAATCCTCTTCAGCCGCTCTTGCGGTGTCTCTTGTGTCTTAATCTCTGCTACTTGGCCTACTTTTTGTGAACCTGCAGCAGGTGTGCCAAGCTTGTTGAGCTTGGCCATTGCAGATGCAGGGTTCAAACTCAGAGGTTTCAAGTCCCTTTCCCTATAGCTAGACTCTCTGTCTCTGTCTCTCTCCCATTCAGTGGATGAAGGTCCTGACACCATATTTGAGATAGCCATAGCTGCTGGATCGCTATGAATGGCTTCAAGAATTCGCCGGGTTGAGTGCTGGTGGGAAGAAACATCAACCTGATGGGATGCTGGTGGCGAGGCAGGTGGAGGGACAGTCCCTGCCAAAGGTCCTGCAACACCCTCATCCCCAAACTCAGTGATATACTCAATAGTTGGTATTGTGGCACCTCCAGATCCCCGTTTCTTCCTTTCTCTGTAATCCCTATCTGATTCATCATATCGTCTCGACCTTGGAGGTGATGGAGAGAAAGACCTTCCCCTCCGCCCTCTCAAATGTGAGTAGGAATATGAATCATAAGTAGGGCTTTTTCTTAACTCCCTGTAAGGATCTGGATGCACAGGCCGATTGTTGGCTAACCTTGCCGCCTCTTTCTCCTTTTCTCTTTCCTGCTGTGACACCTTACGCCTCTCTTTCCTGCTCAGTTTGCGCATGGCAGGGTCTCCTTTCACCGCCTCCTTTTGTCGCCACTCCTCCTCCTTAGCTTTTCGATCCAGGCTGAGCATCCAGTTGAATCTCTGCACACCATGCTCCCGGCCGATAGCCTGAATGAGCTCATCCTCACTATCCTCGCTACTGCTGCCTTCTTCCTCTGCTTTCTCACTTAGGGCTTCATCATTGTCACTGTCCACAACCGCCGCTGCAGCTGCTGCCTGGATTTCGTCTTGAAATCCTCCACCAGCCACACCCGAGCCCTCATACGCAAATCCCACTTGCCCATAGGTATTGTTGTTCTTCGCCAGAGTCTTCTGCTTCTGGTCGACAGACGAGGAGGATGACACCATTGCTCTACTCTCTAGTTCCTGATCCACATCCTCCAACCCTTGCTTGTCGTTGAAACCCCTCCTCCGATGCTTGATTAGGTCACGATACCTTTGGAAATTCACCATCTCTTCCAACTCTTCCTCCTCCTCCGTCTTTTCCCTCTCCACATGCTGCTGCGTCTTCCTAAACTCCCTGATCGTGTCCAAGAGCGCTCGCCCGTCGAACCTATCGATAAGGTTATCATCCTTGCCGTTCCACGGAATCAACCCCTGCTGATCCTCCGTCGCCTGATACACCGTCGCATCATGGTGCACTCGACACCTGCTGCCCATCAAACGCAAAGTCTGGTGCGGATCGATCCTCCGCTTGGCCAAGAACACCGCCCGCTTCTGAGCTCGTCTCCTTGCCGCATCCATGATCTCATGGACCTTCTTCTCCGACCTCCTCGCCTCATGCCACATCCTGATAAATCCCTCCTCCTCCTCCTCCTCCTCCTCCTCCTCTTCCTCTTCCGCACTCAAACCCTTCACCCAAAAACAAAACTTACTATTCCCCCCCTTCCTTCCTTTCTCTTCTGCCGCTCTCTTCCTCCCTCTCTCTCTCCCTCGCTCCCTCCCTCCCTTCCTCTCTCTCTCTCTGTGCGCCAAAACCTCCGTCGTCTTCTTCGTCTCCCTCTCCCCAATCCCATCACGCTCTCCCTTCACTGTACAAAATACGCATCAATACCAGTATTGGGCGGTTCTCACTGCGACCCCAGTTCTTAGTCCGGTTCTCAAAATGAGAACCGACTGGTATCACATTTGGTGATAAGCGCATTGTAAACCGGATTGACAGTTCTCACCCCAACCGAGTACTAGGTTATTGAGAACCGGTTACTTTGTTTTTTCTTTTGTTTTCTTTTTTTTTTTAAACATTATTTGAGAATCGGGTCAGTTCTATGAAAAAATCGACACCCAAACATACAAAAATCTCTAGTGGGTTTCGTTTTATGTAATTTTGAACATCATTTTTTTTCTTGTTGTATTGTTTTCTTCTTTTTTTCTTTTTTCTTTTTTTGGCTTTTTCGCATTGTTGTGTGTTGCTCAATTGGATTGCTTTGTTATGTTGTTAGTTAATACTCTTTTCTTTGCTCGTGGTTGTTCCACCACATTGTTAGTTGCTTTTTCATTGTATTGTCGGTTGTTTCATTGTATTGTTGGTTGGTGTTTTTTTTGTGTTGCTAGTAGTTGTTTCTTCATGTTGTTGGTTGTTATTCCATCATGTTTGCTTCCTACTCTTTCATGTTGCTAGCTATTTTGTTTTCTGGCATTGTTTAGATGTTGTCATATCACATTATTAGTGTTATTTTGTTGTCAAGTTAATTAGTTGTTTTTTTCACATTGCTAGTTTTGTTCATTTGTGTTGTTGATGTTATTTGCATTCGTCGTGGTATTTCATGATATTACTAATGTTGTTCCATTGCACTGTTAAGTTGTTGTTCTAATGCTAAAGGGTTGTGTTGCTAGTTGGTGATCCTTCATATTATTGGGTTGTCATTTCATCATGTAATTGAATGTTATTCTTTCACTACTATTTTTTCTTGTTGATGGCTTTTTATGTTGCACTATACGTACTCACAATAGCCATTCCTCCATGTGTCGTTATTCTGTCACATTGTTGGTTATTGTTTTCTTTGCATTGCATGGTGACTTACTAACCCCCATCGCCATCACCTTGTGCAAGTGGTGTGTTGTTAGTTTGGTAGGTTGTTGATCGATCATGTTGTTAGTATGTCACATTATTACTTGCGTGATGTTATCGAGTACCTAACATTGCCATTCCCCCCTTGTGTTGTTATTGTTTCATCGCATTATTAGTTGTTATTCCTATTGCATTACATGTATTACAATGATATATTATCCACTTGTCGCCTTGTGCAAGTGGTGGACCTCCACTATAATCAAAAACAAAGAAAAAAGAATGAATTTTTTCATTCTTTTTTTTTTTAATCTTAGTTTTCTTCCATTTTTTCCTCTTTTTTTTTACATTTTTATTTCATTTTTTTTAAATTTTGTCAATAAGGTTTTGTTTGGTTTATAACAACTTTTTTTTCTTATTAAAATAATTTTCAAAGAAATTTAACATTAACAATAACACATTCAACTTTTATTTATATGTGTTTGCAAAACAAATTGGGAAAACAATTTAATAATTTGTAATTCTTTTTGTAAATGCTTGCATTTTAGGTTGGAGGGTAGCTTTTTGTGTTTTGTTTATCATACGTCAATTTGGGTTTTCTTCTCCATTTCATTGTTGCATTCTCTTGTGAAAATTGAAAATGGCCCAATCTTCTAAAAATGAAAATATGACAAGCTAAAATGCATGTGAATTGTTCACAGATGATGTAATGGAAAAAAAATGCTTGCAAAAGTCAAAATCCAAAAAAGTCAAGAAAGAACAATGAAAGAAAATATTTGAAAATTACATACTCAAAAAACAATATGGAAATCACATGGTAAAAACTCAATATGTTTGGTTTTTTTTTGTGTGAATGATAACAAATATGTCGATTTGAAATGTTTTCAAACTATCAAAACATATTCTTTGTTATAATAATCCAATCTTGGTGGTAACCCTAAAACTCAAGCAAGGAAAGGTCTAATTTAATATAGTAAAACAAATGGACTAACAACATTGAAAAAAACATGTGAATGTAAACCATTTTATTATTACAAAAATGTTTGAGGAGGAAGTGAAAAGTCTTTTGAAAGGAAAAATGGAGAAACAACCTACCAAAAATAGACCAAATCCATCTTGCAATCCAATTGTCAAATTTTTTACTACCAAAAATCCTTTCTAGAAAGGTCATTTGTGGCCAAAAAATGTTTTTTAAGGATATGGGCTTGTTGATTGTTAAAAATCATCTACCCATGAAATTTGTGAAAATTTTGTGGAAGAAGCACTTATGCTCACAAAAGACTTGTTTTTCCTTCCAAGAAAGAATTTTCACAGTAAATGTTCTTTGAATTGGTGCAAAAAATTAAGTAGTTGTATGTTTTGCTAGCTATGGTCAAATGTAATTTTGCAACATCAAACTTTGATCTTTGGATGTCAAGAGTGTTCATGACATATTAGCCTTTGTGATTAACTTTTTGGGAGTTGATTAACAACCAATTCATGTTACACTTGGTCTTTTTGAAATTGCAGATATTTCAAGGAAAACTTTGGCCAAAAACTTGATTGGGTTATTAAAATTTAAGTATAACTTGAAAAAAAAAAAAATTGCTTATGTGAAAAATGAAAGATCTAACTTAAACACAATGACTTATTACATAAAAAACAATTGTAAGTTGTAGCATTTTAGGTTTGGAGGAAAGTCATCAATGCATTTGCTTTGAGTATGCATTTTCCAAAATGTGTCAATATGCTACAACAAATGAAAAAAATTGTAAAGACTTGACATATGGTTCTATTAAAATTGCATAAAAAAATATTTTAAAATGTATAACGTGCCTTAAAAAATGGGAAGGTAAAGAAGAATGGAACAAGGCATGTGTTGATTCTAGTTTGGCCCCAAGGAAATTGAATATTCTAATGAAGACAAGATAACTCCTTAATTTGATGTATTGTTGTGATTTGGAATATATATGTTGTAGTTTTGATAATTAGTTTCAATTAGTTATAAGTTTTAATGATTTATTTCTTTTGTAAATTTGCCAACAAAATTATCATTTTTCAATAAACATTGTAATTTCGAAAAGCAATTAATCTTTGATATAACAAGTAAATTGATGTTAGGATGATTGCATGATGCATGATGTTAGGATGATATCCTCCTTTGATATGACACATCTTTCAACTCATTATTGATGTCCATTCTCTTATTGTGTCTACTTGTGTTTTTAATCAATCCAAGGATCATTAATTGTTAAGTGATGTTTTAAATTTTGTTGTCTCCATTTGTTTGAAAATGAAAGATGAAATTGGAATTTCAATTTCATTTAATAATTTTATAAAAGAAAAGTGTATTATTGCTATTGAGTTAAGTTGTTTGGCCTTTAACATCAAGAAAGAAGCTTGTGATGTTTTTCTTCTTTTAAAAAAAATATGAAAAAATTGACTCATAACATGTTGTTCTTGATGTTGGATCCTATGTTCAAGAACCTACATTTAATCTCTTCATTTATTGTTCTTGAACATGGTAAGGCTATTGTTGAAGAATATGATAAAAAAAACCTTGTATCCCATGTTATTAAAATGTCATCACCATTTGCACCCCTTATCTAGAAATGTCATTGTTGACAAGTGTGTTGATGAGGATTACAATTTTTTGAAATGACAACAAACACAAATGAACTAGTGAAGGCACTTGTCAAAAAGGAATTTCTTAGTTTCAAGAGGTTTTAGGTGGATCCAAAATATATCAAATGTCTTCTTCAATGGTGGGAAAAGCATGAATCCGTGTTCCCTACAATTAATTTCTTTGCCCATTAGATCTCAAGCAATGATGGTTTACAAATTGAGAAGGAAAAGATGTGTTTTCTTTGGTGGGAATACTTATTAATCTTTTAAAATGTCATTATAATTAGACAACTTAAATAAACTAGATTTTGTGAACAAAAATTGGCCTAATGACTCTATGGTTGGTTCTAATTCATTTTTTAGTTCGGTGGAGCTAATTGAAGCTAATTAAAATTTAGGAAAAGAGTTAGAAAATTTTGAAGGAATATTTCAAAAGGATGAGATTTTGGAAATATAATTTATGATTAAAAAAAATTGTGCAACATTTTCATCATTCTTACACAAGTTTGTTTTTACTTCTCAATATTTTTTAAACTAAAATATTTTTTAATGAATATAAATGTGAGATCCAAATTGTGAAAACCAAATATGAAAATTGAATACTATCACATTTGTGAAATTCACCCTATCTAAAAAATAATTTGATTCAAAAATATAATGTGATAGCATGATTGGTTCTCATAATTTTAAACTATTTTTTTATAGAATCAAGTTGGTGAACTCTCAAATGTTGGGAAGAACCAGAACCAACAATTCTCATTGAAAAATAAGAAACACCTAACATTAATCAATTCAAAGCATGTGTGGCATACAACTACTAGATACAACTATACATACATAAATTATGTACACCATATGTATTACAAACATATGAATAGTGTATTAAATTTTTAAAATCCTGCAATTAACTTTAATCTATTCAACAATGATTTAAAATATAACTTTACACTATAACCTTTTTCTTTTATTTCATATTTCCAATCTTCTTAGTTTATAAGATCACTTCATGATTCCATTGCACATCTTTTCAATACCATTAAAGTGAATTTGACATAAACACAACCCTATGCAAAGCAAGCACATTTTAATTTTCCAAACATATTGAGAATTTTAAAAATTTGTGAATCATGTACCTTGGATCATTCGATTAATTGATCTTCATTGTTGCCCAAAGGCTTAACCCAAGTTGGATTTACTTATTAACACAATATTATCATACACAACTTTATCTTGGTTCATCATTTGCATTAACAATATTGGGTGGTTATTATAAATAAAAATGAATGTTTGACAATTATCAAAGCAATTCTTACAATTCACACCTAATATTGAAAAAAAATCAAAGAATTGATTTTAGTATAAATGGTCATTCCCAAAAAATTCAAAAAACCACATGATCAGTTGAAAAACCATCAATTCATTGTTAGTTTTTTCACAGAAACTATCAAATTTAAAGGTTTTTTGAAATAACAAGGACTAAATTTTTTTTAATTTTTTTTTTTTTCAAATAACCAATATTGATGGTTTTTTATTTCTAAAATAATTTAGAAATCAAAACCAATGTTTTTCTATAAACTCAAATTATTACATGACACTAGTTCGTATCAATGTAAGCATGTAGTTTTTACTTTTGGAATATGTTTAAGTATGCAAAATAATATCAATTTAAGTATGTAGTTGATATAAGTGGTTTTATTTTATTGGAGGTATAGTGCTAATAATTAGCAAAAATTTAGCTTTGGTTTAGGGATAGATACATAAAATTGAATTTAGTCTAGATTTACCTTAAAAAATATTTTTTAAAACCAAGAAGGAAGGTCTTCAAATGTGAAGATTTGGGTTGAAAACACCAAAGGTTTTATCAATGTTTTTAAAATCTTTGAAGGTTCTTTCAAATCTTTTTTCTAGAATTAAATTACATTTTATTTAGGTTATCGTCACACAAATTAAAATTAATTAAGTATGGGACTAACTAGATTAAGGCCTATTTAGTTCCTTCCCTACCTACCCACCTACCTATGTAAGATAAAAATAATGATAAGTTTATATTGGGGACCACACAAGGCCTATCTAAAGGCTACCTAAGGGCTACCAAAAAAATAATTACAAAAGGGCATAGTCACAATCCATCAAATCACAAATCAAATTAACCAAATTAATTTTTAATTTACATTTTCCCATTTAAAACCATGGCAATCATGGCAAAATGTTGTTTGTTCATTCATATGAATATCAAAGAATTCAAACCAAAAATCCATTTGATGAAATTTTATGTTTATGTTTTGATTTAAAACATTTGAAAGTGACACTTATTGTGTCAAAATAAATCAAATTGCAAATGGATTCATATAATAAAAGCATTTTGATTAGAAAAAAATTAAGAAAATAAAAACTATTAATCACATTAAAAAAACATTCATCCCTTAAAAAATGAAAAATTCTGAAAAACTAAAAATTCAAAGAACTTTTCAAAATTGATCAAAAATTTTAAAAGTTCAAAAATCCTCTACCACATATAAATGCAATATAATGTATGTGATGTGTTAAGAAAAAATATAATTTATTACACAAAAAACTAGAAAAATGTAGAATATGAATTTTTGGTTATGATTGCAAATTGTTATCATTTTTAAATATGTAATATAAAATATACAAGGAATCTATACATGTTCAATTTTTCATATTTATTTAAAATTGATCAACGAAAAAATTCTCATGCATTGGGACAACTATAAGCATTTTTAAAAACAATTTACAAAAGATTTCACTCAAAAACTAATTCATATGAAAAAAGTTAGTTTTGGGCGTTAAAGGTAGAAGGTAGGAAGTTAGTAAGTAGGTAGGTAAAGTTAACCTATTTACTTGGCTTCAATAATAAGTAGGAAAATAGGCCTAGGTAAATAGACATGTTTAAGTTACTTACATATTTAGGTCTACTTACTTAACCTAAGTAATAATAAGTAAATAGGCAAACAAACCTAAATAAACATATATGTAGGTTTAAGTAGGTAGATAAGTTTTCACTCTGAGAAAATGGGGTGATTTGCAACTAGCATTGTAATTGGGTTTTTGAGTTGCAATGACCATTTGCAACTCATTACAATTCAACGCATTTGTATAGGCATGAGTGCTATCAAATAAATTACATGAATTGCAACAAATGCAACTCACCATATGTGAAACTCTATACATATGCAACTCATACTACTCATTACAAATACATAGCAACAACTATTGTGTAACTCTAATGCAACTAATTTACAACTACCATGGTAATGTCATGTTGACATCATTTTTCATCAATCCATCAGAATTTAACATTGGCATTATGGGGATTTTTGGGTGATTTTTTTAAAAAATATTAATCTATGCCATCCATTATCATTGTTCATTTACATGGTTTTAGATTGTGTCACTTGGCATAATTGAAAGTTGTCACGTAACATATTAATTGAATTTTGAAAAAAAAATTTAAAAATTTATTTAAGTAACTAGGTAAGTTAATATATAGGCATAAGTAGGTAGGTAAGTAGGTAAGTAGGTAAGTAAAACTAAGTAAGTAGGACATACTTACATACCTACCTACCTACATTGCATATATATTTATCTACTTAGGTAGGTAGGAAGGTAAAAAGGTAGGTGAACTAAAAAATAACCGTGTAAATATATATATATATTTTTTATGTTTTTTTTTAGGGTTAATTTTTTTTGAGTTCATCCCAAATTGACACATGTTTTAATGTGAACACATAAGAAAATACACTTTTGTTATATAGTTTGTGAGATGAAATTCAAGAACAAAACTTAGTTAACTAGTTAGTGAATTTAGATAGTTAATTTCTAGATATTTGATTATATAGTTAGTTATTTGAATTCAAATAATTAGTCATTTATTATCTGAATTTCAAATTTTGATTAATTATCTAGATTAGTTAACAAACTAATGTCTAAATTAGACTTAGTAATTTAGATTAATATTTATTTATTTATTGCAATCAACTAGTTCATAATAATTATGTAAATTATGTATTAACTAGTAGTCAATAGTTCATAAATCATTGAAAAATAATTCGTAATAAATATAAAAATTAAATATGAATGTGGGTAGAAAACATAGTTATCAAATATTAATTTTCTGAATTTCTGAATTAATTATTGGAACTTAATATTTTTATCAATCAATTGTATTTAGAAAATTAATTAATTATCTAATTAATTATAAATTAATTATTTTAATAAATTAACGAACTAATTATCTGAATTATATTGATCAATTCATCTTAACAATCAAATACCAATTAATATGTAATAGTTAATAAGTTAATTTTAAAAATCATTATTAAATAATATGGATTAAATATGAATTTGTTGAGTTATCAACTTATTAATAGTTGAACAATGGTCACAAAATAGTGAAAAAATAGTACTTCTATAATGGCAACATAATGCCACAACTAGTTGTATCAATGGCAATCATAGTTTACAACAAGTTGCAAGTGTCAAATTTAATGGGTAGTGGAAATGTATACACATGGCATGATCATATGTATTGACACCCTACATTAATTGCAACATAGTTGTTGATTGGGTGTTACATTTAATGTAGTTGCCACACACAACGAAAGTGTAACTTACAAAAAAGTTAAACATGATTGACTACATTCATATATATGATGCATACATTAAACCATATAGGGGTCCCATTTGCAAATAGATTTTAATTATAATATGAATTTTTGATTTTTTGGCATGGCGTTTCATTTATTAACTCCCCATATTTCTATGTTGTAATTATAATTATTACTTGTATGTTAGTTGTTTTGGAGCTTTAGTTATAGGACAACATGGTTCTAACAGACAAGATTTTTCATCTTGTTTGGTTATTACTTATTTAGATTTACCTATTTAACCAAGGTAGGTAGGTTAATAGGTAGGTAGACCTAAGTGAGGTAATACGCTTAAGATACCTACCTAGTCTGAATAGTTGATTACTTTGGCCTATTAATTAACATAGGATGTTGAGTTTGATTGGAAAACCATTAGTCATTTTGATCAATCATGTCATTTTGTTTTGTTCAATTTGACTAAATGCTCCATTTAATTAAATCCCATTGACCATTTTGGCCAAGGTGGTCATATTTTTGTTCAATTTGATAGATAATCAAATAAATCATTTTAGTCAAATCCACTAATCAAAAAATACATATGTTGTTCAAACCATAGGCCTTTAATCAAAATGAATAGGTCCATTAATCAAGGTGGACAAGACAATCAACTTAAACAACTTTGAAAACCTTGAATTGTAATAATGAAGCCTACCTAGGTTGAAGGATGTTTGGGGGTTATTTAGGAAATTACATAAGGCCTATTTAAAGGGCTATAAAAAATCTTAGGTTAATGAATATTTAGGGGTTATTAAAGGGGCTTATCTAAATAACCTAAGGGCTACTTAACATCACAAATTAAATATTTCACGACTTAGTAATGGAATCTGTGCAAAATTTGTTCAATCATAATTTGTATATTTCACACACTGATATCATGCATTGAAAACACATTTGACACATTGATTTATAAGAAGATACAAAATAAATGTGACATTTATTCATTCGTAGGTTCGTGTTTCATCCGTCAACACATTTGTTCTTGTGTCAATTTGATTTCAATATATGATATTCGTGTGTAAATTATAAGAACCTATGAATGAACAAACTTTGCATGATTTTCATTATTAATTCATTGCGTGCTAAATTTGTGATGAAGGATTATCTAAAAACCACCTAAGGGCCTATTTAAATTATGGGCTATCTAAAGTAATGGCTATAAATGCTTACATAGGGGATGATATAAAGGCTATTTTTAAGGTGTTACATAGGGGTTACCTAAGGACTTACTTTTGTTAGGAGATACCTAAAGATTATTTAACAAGTTACATAGAAGCTATGAATAAACACTAGTAAGGCTTTTAAATAATTTCTTTAACTTAAAAATTTTCAAACTATCCCCATAGGTGGGTTCTATGTAGCCCCTTAAATAACTATTAAATATCTTTTTAAATATCCCTTAAATTTTTAACTATCCCCATAGGTGGGCTTTATGTAACCCCTTAAGTGACCTTTAAATATCCCATAACCTAGGTAGGACCCTAGTTGTTTCTTTAGGTAGTTTTTTTGAATAACCGCTAGGTGTTCCTTAACCTAAGAAATCCCTTCTTAACCCCACAATTAAATTTGTTTCTAATCCCCTAAGTAGCATTTAAATATCCCATAACCTAGGTAAATCTTTAAATGTCTCCCTAAAATAATCATTAAATCGCCCCCTAGGTAGGCTCTATGTAGCCCCTTAAGTAACTTTTAAGTATTCCATAACCAAAGTATGCCTTAAGTGACCCCCTAAATAGTCTTTATGTATATCATAACCTAGGTAAGCTTCTAGGTGTTTCCCTAGGTAATCCTTAAAAAGCCTTCTAGGTCAAACAATTTTTAAAGTGTTTCACCAATTGTGGAAGAGTACCGTTATTGTGATGCCAAATTCTCATTTTAATATCATACAATGGTGCCTTGAGCATCAGAGGCTGAACTCAAAGAAACAAATTTATGCACTTCTGTGACCACTAGAACCTTGCAAGTAGCAATGCTTTCAAAGTAGCATGTTTGGACTGCTCACAACAAATATTGAAGCAGTTTGGACTTGCAGAGAAAATCTCAGTAGTCATTGGAAATCAACCACACTAGCTTTAAAATTCAATAGTCAAATCTCCATTTAACAACAGCACAAATGATATCTACAAGTAAATAGAAGTCTTTCTGGATGATGTGTAAACAGTCACAACACCTGAACAATTCACAGCCCCATCAATAAAATGACAACTGATATTAACAAGTCAAAGAATTTTCATTTTACCACATGACTGAGATGATTTGATCTGCCACACTTGAATCTTTGAATCCTTTCCATCTTTTGAAGGTTTGATGTTGAATAGGTGGACCAATTGCCAGACCCTCTCGCCATCTCGTCTAGAGATCCAGCCACTTGGAAATAAGCTCATGATTCCATGTATCTCTCAATATGTGCTGCTGCAATTGTCACCATTCTCATCAGGATGATGAAGTCTCTAAAAAATAGTAGCCCAATTCCAAGGTTTCACAGAACCCCCCAATTGAGGCATGAGTATTGCTCGCTGGGCTTGGGAAAAGCCTGAATGGTCTGAAATGTACCCATCTGCAACAACCTTCAGACTTGAGAATTTGCATCTGAAGATGCTTTTTTCTGGTTCTGACATCACAGTTTGGCAGATTCAAGAGGTCAACATATTGCTCTTAATATTGTTAGAAACTTTCCCAAATCAAAGGGAAATGGACATAAAGAGATCCTCAACATGGACACAAATTATAATATATTACATTGCAGATGCCTAATGGAAACCCAAAGTCTATCAAATTCTCTAAGATGTCAAGAGTTCCATAAGGCTCCTAAGATACCAGCAAGAGCTCAGATTTTATATTCAAAACAACATAAATCCACATGAAATCATGATCTGCTGCACATGTTTTTGATAGGTAAAACACTAAGTCCACCACAAGATATGTGAAATTATGTTTCCCTCTCATCATTCGAATCTAACAATTTTATTTATTCTTCAATTGAACCTGAATCCACTTCCGGCCAAATTTACTCCTGAAATGGAATCTAAAGCTTAAAAGAATCCCAGAAGAAATTCCTTTGTTGTTGTTTTTTCTCTCTCTCTTTCTTCCGGAGATTGCGTCTTCATTTCACAGAAAAGACTTGTAGACGAATGCATGTTGCGTCCACAAAAGTATATATATATGTATGTATATGAAGAGAGAATTGATCAACAAGAGACATCAAGGGACAAGAAAGAAAATCATTGGAGACTTGGTTAATTGGAGAATCCAGATAAAGAAATCGATGGAAGAGGAGGCATCGTACCTTGAAAACCGCATGCTTTATTGCTTGTTTGCTTGCTTCCTATCATTGATTCTTGTTCTTCACCACACATGCACGCGAAACTCATTTGCACCAACCCCCGAAAGCGAAGAAATCACGGAAGAAAAACCTGAACGAAAGCGTTGTAAAAGCTGCGCAAAAGAGAATCGATGCACCAGACCTCAAGAGTAGAGAAGACGTTGAAGATACGGAGAGGAAACATGATCACGTCCGTCAACGCCATTCGTGTTTTGTTCTCTCACCGGCCGAGCGAGCTTCTTTCTTTCTCGCAAGCGCGCATCGCAGAGGTTTAGGGTTTGGAGCTCCGATGGGTCACCCGGGCGGGTTTTTCTTCGCCAATTTTATTTTTAATTTTTTCGCTCGCGGGGGTTTTCTTGCGGCACACGAAATAAACCCAACTACGTCAGTTTCTGAAATCTAGCCAATCAAGGCCCCGGAAATTGAGTAATTTAGAGATCTAGTTCACTTTTTTTATTATTAACAACAATTTAGCAGCTCAACTGCAATAGAACAAAATAGGTGCTTATTTTTTCCTTGCAAAAAAACATTAATTCCAAAAAAATTAAATAATTCATATCTCTTTTGCTAAAATCAAATTCAAAACAAAATCATATTTTGCAAAGAATTGTCCAATTGGCAACATTCTATGGTACATTTGTTAGCCCTTCCCCATGAAGGGCGAGACCGTGGAATGACATAGTTTTCATTTGGTTTTACATTTTGAGGAAAGTTCATAA
>Ga0116228_10002219_pt1 | contig 16716 bp, 11 predicted proteins | sample S1TSphfallax_2_FD_89694 | JGI IMG/M metagenome (GOLD analysis project Ga0116228, IMG submission 89694) | Host-associated microbial communities from peat moss isolated from Minnesota, USA - S1T2_Fc - Sphagnum fallax MG | ecosystem: Host-associated > Plants > Peat moss > Unclassified | place...
AATTAGCAAGTCGCCAAAATCAATTTATCGTCACGGGGAAAGGAGGGTTATCACCTAGCCCTGATGATTTACCTACAGGGACAACTGCGTTCCTTAATTTAGTAGAACCAGTATCTAGTCAGGGAAATCACAGGGATGTTAAAATTAATCATAGTAATAGCAATATTGTTCTGCCTACACAAATTGTAGAAGCTCAGGGATGGATAGTAGATGATCGCGGTCAAGTTCACTTGGTTGCTGATGCGGTAAATAGACTCCCTTACAATCCTCTTGTATCCGAAGTTTCTTGCTCTAATCCTTAAATACAAATATGACTTTTCATCGAGTTTTTCATCAAATTTTTCATAAATTAAAGTTTAAATATCTTGGTTTAGGGATATTATTTACCTTCTTGACTATATTCCAAGCCAGTACAAGTGTTCCTTGGGGATTAAACTTACATGAAGTCTCCGCAGCAGTCACGATGATCGCACCTGGAAAAGAACTGGTGGATGATTTAACTTCCCCAATAAAAATAGTCCAAGCTGGTAAGCAAAAATATCAATCGGGAGAATTTAACGAGGCGATCGCTCTTTGGCAAAAAGCTCTAGACCGATTTACCCAAGACAAGGATATGCTGAATCAATCAGTTGTCTTAACGAATATAGCATTAGGCTATGAGCAGTTAGGTAAATGGAGCGAAGCAGAGCAGACAATATCTCGCAGCTTGAATTTGTTAAATAGCCAAAAATCACCAGACGCACAAAGCAATAATCTTCTAGTCGCAGCGCTGAATGTCAGGGGAAATTTGCAACTAGCTCAAGGTAAACCAGAACAAGCATTGACCACATGGGAAAAAGCCGCTGATATTTCCCTAAAAATGAGAGATAAATTCGGTGTCAATCGCAGTTTATTCAATCAGACTCAGGCTTTAAGAGCGATGGGTCTGTATGCTAAAGCCAGGGGAATCTTAGAACTACTTACCCAAAATTTACAAACACAGCCAGACTCATTACTCAAGTTATCCAGCTTGCTCAACTTGGCTGATACTCTGAGAATTATGGGTATTACGGAAAAATCTGCTGGAGCGTTCCAACAGAGTTTAGCGATCGCCAAAAAGTTAAATTCCTCTGATGATATCGCATTAGCATTAATTGGTTTAGGTAATATTGCATCTGCTGAAGAACATAAAAAAGAAGCAATTGATTACTATCAGGAAGTAATTGCGACATCTAATTCTCCCAGACTGAAACTACAGGCGCAACTCAATCAATTAAATCTCCTGGGAGAAGCTGAAAAAGAGGAATTTTCCGCCCTAATTGCCCAAATACAACCTCAAATTGCCAATCTTTCCCCAAGTCGCAATAATATATACTCTAGAGTTAACTTTGCTCGTAATCTGCAAAAAAAATTCCCACTCGTACAACCGGGAACAGATGAATTAGTCAAACCAGCAGCGCAAATTCTCGCCACTGCTGTTCAACAAGCGAGGAATCTGGGAGACCAAAGGGCTGAATCTTATGCTCTAGGATACTTAGGAGGAATTTATGAATATACTCACCAATGGTCAGAATCAGAAAAACTGACGGAACAAGCATTATTATTATCACAAACCAGCAACGCACCAGAAATTAGCTATCTTTGGCAATGGCAACTAGGGAGAATTTTCCAAGCCTTAGGTAGTTCAGAAAAAGCGATCGCCTCATATAACGAAGCTGTGAAAGCATTATCCTATATTCGTAAAGACTTGGCTACAGGAAACAATAATTTGCAATTTTCTTTCCAAGAGAGTGTAGAACCGATTTACCGGGAATTAGTTGGGTTACTTTTGAAACCTCAAATAGCTGAAAATGGTAAAGATGGTGGGGAAAGAGAGGTCAGTCAGACGAATCTGAAACAGGCGCAAGATTTAATTGAATCCCTGAAAGTTGCCGAATTAGATAACTATTTTAGCGAGGATTGTCTTGCGAGTAAAGTAGCTACAGTCGAACAACTAGATGCTACATCGGCTGTAGTTTATCCCATTATTCTCAGCGATCGCTTAGAAATAATTCTTTCCTTAACCAATCAACCGCTGCGCCACTTTGCGGTAAATATTCCCCAAGTAGAACTAGAAAAGCTCCTAGTCAAGCTGAGATCTAGTTTCGCCATTACCAAAGGTCTACAAGAGCGTCTGGCGATCGCTCAACAAGTATATGACCTATTGATCCGACCAGCAGAAGCAGAATTATCTAAGTCCAAGATTCAAACTTTGGTATTTGTCCTGGACGGACTGATGAAAAATGTCCCCATGGCTGCACTACACGACGGTAAACAGTATTTAATTGAGAAATATAGCCTAGCTCAAACACCAGGACTAAAACTGCTATCATCTCAACCCCTACAGAAGCAACCACTGCGCATGTTGGTTGCAGCAATTAGCGATTCCAGACAAGGATTTAACCCTCTCCCGGGTGTAGCTGTAGAAGTTCAAGGAATTGATGCCCAACTTCCTGCAAAAGTGTTGTTTAATCAACAATTTACCACTGCAGATATTCAGAAACTCATCCGAGCAAATCCCTACCCAATAGTACATCTGGCTACTCACGGTCAGTTCAGTTCTAAGGTTGAAGACACATTCGTCCTGACTTGGGATAACCGTTTGAACGTAAAAGAGTTAGGTGAGTTACTCCAAACCAGAAGCCAGGATACTAATAGTCCGATTGAATTATTAGTTTTGAGTGCTTGTCAAACTGCTAAAGGAGATAAACGTGCGCCTTTAGGATTAGCTGGTATAGCTGTTAGGTCTGGTGCTCGGAGTACCATAGCTACTTTATGGTCTGTTAATGATGCATCTGCTTCTAAATTCATGATTGAATTTTATCATCAGATAGCTGCAGTTAAGGTAAGCAAATCCGCAGCAGTGCGGCTTGCTCAATTAAAACTGCTCAAAGAGCCTGGATTCGAGCATCCTTACTACTGGGCTCCTTTTGTTTTGGTAGGAAACTGGCTTTAGACTAATAATGACTAGAAGAACTATAGAGTGTATATTATTTATGATCGTTTCTGCAAAAATACCAGTGTCTACCATACAAAAAATATTGGGTCTAGGATTAAATTTGATTGTATTTATCCTCTTCAGTAGTTTTTTATCTAAACCTCTCAAAGCACAAACAGAAGTTAAACAAATAAAAAATAGCAATAGCTTGAGTAACTACCTTTTAGCCCAAAGCTTACCGCCAAAAATCCCTCAACCACAGGATTTACAGCCACCTTCACCCAACCCATTTCCCGTACCTCAACTTCCACAACTACTTCCACCACCTATAGAACTAATCCCGCCAAATGGGACTTCCCCTCAAGAACAACTTCCCGATAATGCCAACCAAAAAATTCTGGTTGATAAGTTTGAGGTAATTGGTAGTACTGTATTCAGTCCTAAAGAATTGGCTAAAGTTACTGCTAAATTTACCAAACGCCTGATTACGTTGGGTGAATTGTTTCAAGCTAGATCCGCTATTACTGATTTGTATGTCAGTCATGGCTACATTACTTCTGGAGCTTATATTCCACCTCAAACAATGCAATCTGGTACGATCAAGATTCAGGTAATTGAAGGAATGTTAGAAGATATCCAAATAGTGGGGAATAAACGGCTCCGGTCAAAATATGTCCGCAGTCGTCTAGCTATAGCAACGAACGCACCTTTAAACCGCGATCGCCTGTTAGCAGCACTGCGACTTTTACAACTCAATCCTTTGATTAAAAATGTATCAGCAGAACTTTCCGCTGGTTCTCGTCCTGGGACAAATGTATTATTGGTGAAGATTACCGAGGCTAACCCCTTCCATACCCAAGTAACGTTAGATAATGGTAGCTCGCCTACTATAGGGAGTTTTCGCCGCCGACTGAATATATCTGAAGGTAACTTATCCGGGCGGGGAGATAATTTTAGCGTCACTTATACCAACAGTGATGGTAGCAATTCTGTTGATACTAGTTATACTCTTCCCCTCAACCCCCACAATGGTACATTGGTTTTGAGTTTTAGCGATACAGCCAGCAATGTCATTGAACCTCCCTTTGATATTTTAGATATTCGGTCTTCTTCCCGCAGTTATGAAGTTACATACCGTCAACCAATCATCCAATTTCCCACAAAAGAATTTGCGCTTGGTTTGACTGTTTCTCGCCGGGAAACAGAAGCTGATTATATTTCAGGAGTTAACATCCCTTTTCCTGCTCTGGGAGCAGATGCACAGGGACGGACAAGGTTAACAGCTTTGAGGTTTTTCCAAGAGTGGACTACGCGCAATAGCCGAGAAGTTATTGCTTTGCGATCTCAGTTCAGCCAGGGAATTGATCTCTTCAATCCTACTTATAATCAATCACCACCGGATAACAGGTTTTCCGCTTGGCTCTTATCAGGTCAGTGGGCGCGTCTTTTAGCTCCTGACACCTTATTCTTATTCCGTTTAAATACACAACTAGCATTCAACTCAATTTTACCTTTAGAACAGTTTGGCGTAGGCGGTATTGATAGTGTCCGAGGTTACCGTCAGGATTTTCTGCTAGGGGATAATGGAACTTTTGTCTCTGGTGAGGTACATTTACCAGTTTTCCGCTTACCAAAAGTAAATGGGATATTTCAGTTTATTCCCTTTGTCGATTTTGGTATAAGTTGGAATAATTCTAGTCAGAACCTTTTGCAGAACAATACTTTAGCTTCTGCTGGTATGGGTTGGCAATGGACGCAAAATAATTTTACTGCTAGATTTGATTGGGGTATACCTCTGATATCGGTTGACTCTAGAAATAGAACTTGGCAAGAAAATGGTTTATATTTCTCTTTACAATATAATCCTTTTTGAGGAATAATACTTGTTAGAGTTATTGCTCAGATTATCTTTATGTATTGTTACAATAAGTCTCTGTATCTGATAATTTTGAGAATTTCCTTAGGATTATCCCTAATTCCTACATTCCCTAGATTTGTGTTGGCTGAACCAGTGCTAGAAACGTCTGCCTTATCTAAGGTTCAGGGTTGGCGAATCAGCCAGAGTTTCCATCCACCAGACAGGGGGGCTCCCCATGCTACAGCTGGAGGAGGAACAAGGAGTAGTTGTAGTTCGAGTGCAAATAAACCATTGACTCCGTTGTTACCGATAACAAAAGTAGGATTAACATTAACCAATCAACCAACATTTTATTGGTTTCAGCCCCCATCATCAGACTCTAAAACAACTGCGAGATTTTTACTCCAAGATACACAGGGTAAATCTATATTTGAAACTCAGTTGAACCTACCCAAAGAAAAAGGAATTGCAGGATTTCAGCCTCCAGAAAACGCCATAAATCTCAAAGTTGGTCAAGAATATCACTGGTTTCTAGCTATACCGTGCGTTGGTGACACCGATGGCGATGAATTAAACCAGCAAATTATCGAAGGATGGGTGGAAAGATCGCCCACAACACCTGAATTATCCCAAAAAATATCCCAAGCAAAGCCCAGCGGCCTTTCCCAAGTTTATGCTGATAATGGTATTTGGTATGAAACACTTGATAGCTTAGTCCAACAAAGTTGTCTTTCTTCTCCAGCCAAGGCGATCGGAACTAATTGGGAAGCTTTATTCAAATCAGACTCTGTAGATTTAGCCGATTTCCTCCAAGAGCCTATATTAACTTGCACTTCTACCCCTAACTAGACTACCCCCAGACTAGAATTATGTGGTCTAAAATCAAACACAAACTTTGGCAGTGGCGTGGTGTAGTTATTTCTGCTCCTAGTGCAGGAATATTAGTGGTAGCTCTGCGTTTAACTGGTATACTACAAAACTTAGAATTATCAGCACTGGATCAAATGTTCCGGCTGCGCCCAACTGAGCCAATCGATCCCCGGGTTGTAATTGTAGAAGTTAATGAATCCAACGTTCAAGAACTAGGTAAACGGGGACAGTGGCCGATCCCCGATTATCTCCTAGCCGAGATTATTCAGAACTTAAAAGCAGAAAATCCCAGCGCCATCGGTATAGATTTTTACCGGGATTTTCCAGTGAAATCAGGTTATGAATCATTAGTCAAAGTTTTTACAACTACACCGAATTTAATTGGCATCCAAAAAGTCGGGGAAAACGAGGATAGTGCTGCTATTGCTCCCCCTCCCATACTAAAAAAACTCGATCAAGTAGGTGCAAATGATTTTCCTCTAGATGGTGATGGTAAAATTCGCTGCGACTTTATTTATTTACAAGACAAAAAAAGTGGTCAACCAATATTTGGTCTTGACTATAGATTAGCTTATCGCTATTTAAATTATGGTGATAGAAAATTTCCTGATGGACAAACAGCAGATAATTTAGTCAAAATAGGACCAGTTATTTTGCCGCTGTTTCACGGAGATGATGGAGGTTATATTGGCGCTGAAGATCAAGGGTATTCAGTCCTGCTAAATTATCGTGGTTCTATCCAGCATTTTCCACATATATCGGTGATGGACGTTTTAAATAAGCGCATTCCCCCGAATTTAATCCGGGGAAATGTTGTTTTATTTGGACCGACAGCGGAGAGTCTGAAAGATTTATTCTATACACCCTATAGTAGTAGTATCTTAAAAGCGCCTAAACGGATGGCAGGAGTAACTATTCATGCTAATTTCGTCAGCCAAATTTTAAGCGCTACTGTAAATGGTCGTCCTTTAATCAAGACTTGGTCTAAGTGGGAAGAGTGGTTATGGATTTTTGGCTGGTCACTGATTGGCGCTACATTGATCTGGCAAAAGAAATATACTGGTAATTCTGAAGGGTCACAACTGGTTTTATTACTACCCGTAATCAGTCTTGTAGCTGTGAGTTATGCAGCTTTTCTTGTGGGTTGGTGGATTCCAATGGTACCCCCATTAATGGCTTTGATCGGTTCTGCTCTTGGAGTAACTGCATATGTCGCCCATACTGCGGGTGAAATTCGTAAAACTTTTGGTCGTTATCTGACTAGTGAAGTTGTCGCTAATTTATTAGAACATCCTGAAGGGCTAAAACTGGGAGGTGAACGGAAAAAAATTACCATCCTTACTTCCGATCTGCGAGGTTTTACCGCTGTATCGGAACGACTAGATGCTGAGGAAGTTGTTAAAATTCTGAACATCTACTTGGGTGAAATGGCGGAGGTAATCACTGATTATCAAGGAACTATTGATGAGTTTATGGGTGATGGTATTTTAGCCCTGTTTGGTGCTCCAATTACTAGAGAAGATGATGCTGATCGCGCCATTGCTTGTGCTGTAGCTATGCAGTTAGCCTTAGAAAAGGTGAATCAAAAATTACGCCAGATGGAAATACCAACAGTGGCTATGGGTATAGGTATTAATACAGGGGAAGTTGTAGTTGGTAATATTGGCTCCGAGAAGCGGACTAAATATGGAGTTGTGGGTAACCAAATTAATTTAACCTATCGCATAGAGTCCTATACAGTTGGCGGACAAATTTTTGCCTCTGAATCAACTATTCAGGAAGTAGGTGAAAAAGTCAAAATTCGCAGAGACATGGAGGTACATCCCAAAGGAGCATCCCATAAAATCACAATTTATGAAGTTGCTGGTATTGCTGGAAAATATAATCTTTATTTACCCAATGATGAGGAAGAAATATTTTATAATTTGGTAGATGAGATTCCTCTGGAGTATTTCTTAGTAGATGGTAAGGATGTTAGTAATATACCAATAAAAGGATCTTTATTTAAGCTATCTATGAAAGGTGGATATATACGTTACGATCAAAATATAACTCCTATTATTTTACCGGATTTAACTAATATTAAAATTAACTTTTTCATCGTTGACATCAACAAGAGCGAAGATGTTTATGGGAAAGTTCTGGAAGAATCCACAAGTAAAGATAGTTTTTATATTCGCTTTACTAATATTCCCCCATCTGTTGAAATACAACTAGATAAAATTCGCGAGTTGGCTAAATAAGCAAACCTCAGTTCGGGATCAGAAATTGCTGAAGACGGACAGAGATGTTGACAAAGCAGATATTCAGTTTAAAATGAGATTCAAGTAATATTCTCTAAAGGTATGCTGAATAAGCCAAGATGAAACATACTCTGTCAGTTCTGGTAGAAGATGAAGCGGGAGTTTTATCCCGTATTGCTAGTTTATTTGCTCGTCGTGGTTTTAACATTGAAAGTCTAGCTGTTGGACCAGCGGAACAAGAAGGAATTTCCCGGATTACTATGGTCGTTCCTGGTGACGATCGCGTAATTGAGCAAATCACAAAACAATTATATAAATTAATTAACGTCCTGAAAGTCCAAGATGTCACAGAAACTCCTTGTGTAGAGAGGGAGTTAATGTTGTTAAAAGTGAATGCTACAAGTACTAACCGTTCAGAAATCATCGAAATTTCCCAAATCTTTCGGGCGCGAGTTGTAGACGTTTCCGAAGACTCTTTGACCTTGGAAGTAGTGGGAGATCCTGGTAAAATGGTAGCAATTGTCCAAGTACTACAAAAATTTGGCTTACGGGAAATCGCTCGGACTGGGAAAATTTCCCTGACGCGAGAATCAGGAGTTAACACTGAACTGCTTAAATCTTTAGAAGCCAAAGTCTAAATTGAGCCATTATCATTAATCAGCACAATTTTACCCATTACAGAACCAGTTTCTAAGAGATGATGTGCTCTAGTAGCTTCTTGTAAAGGAAATTGATGACTGACATGGATGTTTAATTGACCATTATCTATCAAACTAGCACATTGTTGCAAAATTTTGCTCTGATGTTGGAGTGCTTCAACATTTCCCAAGAGCATAGGAGTCAACATCAATTCTAGACTAATTCGGAGATTTCTATTCCGAGCAATTTTCCAAACAGTATTACTGCTAGGTTCTAAAATCGTGACAATATCCCCATAAAGTCGGACAGATGGGAAGGTTTTCTGGAAAGTTTCACCACCCACAGTGTCAAAAGCTAAATCTACACCTTCCCCATTTGTCCAATCTAGGATAGCTGATACAAAATCCACTTGTTTGTAAAAAATCACTTTGTCAGCGCCAAGATTAACGACAAAATTGGCTTTTTCTTGATTGCTCACAGTAGTAGCGACTTCAGCACCTTTCAATTTAGCTAGCTGAATTGCTAAATGACCGACACCACCAGCACCAGCATGAATCAACACCTTTTCCTTTGGTTCCAGTCTTCCCCTCTCGTATAGCGCTTCCCAAGCAGTGATTAATGCTAAAGGTGCTGCTGCTGCTTCAGCGAAGGAAATCTTTTTTGGTTTATGCGCGACAAATAGTTGATCGACAGTAGTGTATTCAGTGTAATTACCTTGGTGTCCACCTAAACCACCATAACAAAAATATACTTCATCTCCCGGTCGAAATTTTTGCACATTCACACCTACTGCTTCCACAATACCCGCACCATCACAGCCTAGAATAGCGGGCATTTTTTCAGGATAGAATGTACCGCGTTTCCGTAATTTAGTATCAATCGGATTAACACCAGATGCTAGTAATTTTACTAGTAGTTCTGTATCTTTGGGTATGGGTTTAGCAATTTCTTCCCAGGTGAGGACTTCAGGATTTCCGGTTTCTTTGATTAAGATGGCTTTCACAACAATTGTCTCCAAACTGTAGCGTAACGAAATCTAAATAAATATAAACATAAATATAACCATAACTCACCCAGTTGGATGAGTCAGACTAATACTGTTAACTTATAATCTGAAGTAAGTAGCTTGTTCAATTTCTGTACTCTTAGTTCGTAGTTGCGGTGCTCCAAGGGGCGGGCGAAGCCATCGCCTCGCAATCAAATCCCGAACATAAAAGAGTTCCAGCGATTTTTTATAACTCGACATAGCTACAACTATTTTACATTATTACGAACCAGAGGATATTGCTCTGTTGTCAAAATTCCCTGCTAATGTACCAGGAATGGTTTTCCAGTTCCACCAGTTTCCAGACAATTCCCTCACAGTTCTTTATGTGAGTCCTGGCTGTTGGGAATTATGTGAAGTTGTACCAGAAACATTCTATACAAATTTTGCCATTCTTCACCAACTGATTTACCACCAGGATATTTCAGCTTTTCTGGAATCAATGGCTCATGCTGCTGCTAACTGTACATCTTGGTTTTGGGAAGGTCGCCTGATTACTAAGGGTGGTAGACTGAAATGGATTCAAGGTAAGGCTCAACTAGAACTTTTACCTGACGGAATCATCTTATGGAATGGTTTATTTATTGATATTACAGACCACAAACAAGCAGAATTTCGATTACAAGAGCAATTAAACCAGAGCGAAGCTCGCTATCAAGCTATTTTAACTGCCTTAGAACATCAAGTGGAAGAAAGAAACACGCAACTACAGCAAAAAATGCAAGAGTTGGCCAGATTACAGCGGATTAAGGACGTTATATTGCATACAATCGCCCATGATCTTCGGACTACGGTCATAGGTAACTTAATGGTAGTCCAACACTTACTGAACAATCAACATGTCAAAAAATGCCCGAATGCTCATCCCACTCATCCACCCATATCTCGCGTCATTTTAGAGCGGATGATTCAAGGGAACGAACGACAATTAAACATGATTGACTCCTTATTAGAAATTCATTACAGCGAAAAACAAGGAATTCCCCTCAATTGTCAAAAAATTCCGTTTTTTGACCTGATAAACCAAATTCTCACAGACTTACAACCCCTCTTTTCCCATAATCAAGCAACTATTAATCATTTAATTAGGACAGATTTACCTCTCGTATTTGTAGATGTATGTTGTTTACAGAAAGTTTTAGCAAATTTATTCACCCATAGTTTACACCAGAATCCACCAGGATTGAACTTAGTCATAAAAGTGGAAGTAGAAGCAGAAATGATCTACACCGAAATTCAACATAATGGTGTAACTATGAGTCAAACAGAATGCGATCGCCTATTTGATTTATACGTGCGAGATCCCCAATCTCCTTGTTCCACCAGCATTGGACTGAAACTATATCTCTGTCGCCAAATCATCCAAGCTCATGGAGGTGAAATTGGGGTAATCAGTCAACAGAATCAAGGTTTAACTTTTTGGTTTACCTTACCGATCGCTAGCGTTTGAAATCTGCTACAATTGCTTACAAAGTATAACTGAAATCCTCCACCAACATCCCAGGAACTAAACTACCACCTAATTGACGACTTCCGTATGTATCCACATCGGGAATCAATTCTTGAAAATCAGTTAAATCGACCAAATTTTCTTTTCCCCAAAAACGATAGAAACTTTCATCAAAGCGCAAATTCGCAATAGGAGCCGATATTTTGGCATTTTCCACCCAAAAACAAGCATAACGAGTCATTCCTGTAACTCTTCCCTTAGGATGATCACTCCAATTCAAGTAATGTAAATTGGAAACATATAAACCTGTATCTAAACTAGACAAAATATCGCCAAACGCCAAATTTCCTGAAACCACTTCCGGTGCTCGCAAAGTTTCTGCGCCATTAGCGCCATTAGCTAATAGATTAAACTCCTTAGCAGTGCGGGAATTTACCAACTTATTAACTAAAACACCATTTTCGATCAAGATTAAATTCGGTGTTGTCAATTCTCCTAATTCATTAAATCTCGGTACTAAAACCTGGTGAAAATTTTCTTGTAAAGTCAACTTCGAGGAAAGTAGTTTTTCTCCATTAGCTAAAGTAGTTAAAGAACTACTACCTTGTAGAATACTAGCAGCGCTCAATTCTCCGCGATTACCATTAAATCCTCCCCAAGAAAACATACTTAATAAATTCGCAACAGCAGCAGGCGCAAAATAAGTTCTGTATTGTCCTCGCGGTAACTCCATCACAGGAAAAGATAACAAGTCTAACTGCTGTCTTCCATAATTGATTTTGGCTATATAAGCAGACTCATCCCAATCAGTTCCAGCAAAATTACCCTTCACCGCTTGTCCTGATTCAGTAAATATTGAGTAGTCCAAGTTAAATGAATCAGTAGCAAACCAATGTTTTTGACCCTGAGAATCTCCATAAGCCCGAATAATTCTTCCTCCAGCATATAAACCAGTGAAATCTAAACCAGCTAAAGGTTCTAAAATGCTAGGAACTAGTGTTTCTGGTGCTAATAACTTTCCCGTGTACACTTCTCGACTACTACTATTTCCAGTTGGGAGGACTAAATAGGGATCTTCTGGTAACAGAAATAGCTCTTCCCGTAATTCTGCTAATACACTAGCAGCTAAGTTCCAATCTACTTCCCAAACTCCTGTCCAAGGAAATTGGCGAAAACTACTGCGCTGTTTCCCCATCCAAGTCAACTTGACCCAATTATCACTCACAAAACCCGTTTGTCTGACCTTTCCACCATTGAAACGAGTAAATTGGCTAGTTTCACCATTGAGTGTTACGGTAAAATGTTCTGTTTCGGCTTTTTTAGACAGGAGAGTGGCGATTAATTGGTTAAAACTAGTCTCTAAAGTGAATATCTCAGCAGCGACTTCAGCAGTTTTCATAGGGTTTACTTAAAAAAATTAAGTTTAGGAAATATTAGCTAGTTATCTTAACTGATAAAGTGGTTAATCAACCTTTTGTAACTGCGCTAAACGTGGATCGACGATTTTCTGTCCCAGTCCGGGAAACTTAATAGCTACGGAAATTTTAGCTCCTTCACCAAAAATATGGGTTATTTCTCCATTTCCAAAGGTTTTATGAGAAACAACATCCCCAACTTGCCAAATTTGGTTGTTATTCCCTGTATTTTCCTTAGTTCCAGCAGTTTTAGTCCTAGAACGCAGCAATTTCTCCTGCGTGACTATTAACTCAGATGGGATTTCATCCAAAAATTGCGATCGCACTGCTGGTTCCCTAGAACCATATAATCGTCTTTCTCGCGCATGGGATATATATAATCTTTCTTTAGCACGAGTAATTCCGACATAACACAAACGACGTTCTTCTTCCAAAGCTTTTGGATCTTGTATAGAACGGTAATTGGGAAATAACCCTTGTTCTAAACCTACCAAAAATACCACAGGAAATTCCAACCCCTTAGAAGAATGTAGAGTCATCAACGAAACTACTGTTTTTCCTTCCTCTAAATTATCTAGATCGGAACTCAACGCCGCACTTTCTAAAAACGCTTGTAAAGACACATCCTCATTTTCTTCTTGGAATTGCAAAACAGCGTTATAAAGCTCTTGGATATTTTGTATCCGATCCTCCGCTTCATCTGTTCCTTGAGCTTGTAAATCCTGAACATAACCAGATTCATTTAACAAGCCTTGGACAATTTCAGTTACAGGAAGTGTAGGAATTTGTCCTTGCCATTTTTGTACCATTTGAGCAAAACCATTTACCGCTTTTGCAGATCTTCCCGCTAATGTATTCACAGATGTTTCATCGCTGATAATTTCCCACAAAGTCGTAGTCAGTTGTTTAGCAGCATTGACTAAGTTATCGATAGTAGCTTTACCAATTCCTCGACGAGGAGTATTAATCACGCGTAACAAACTAACAGTATCAGATGGATTGGCGATCGCTCGCAAATAACCCAGAACATCCTTAATTTCCTTTCGGTCATAAAATTTCATTCCCCCCACAACCGTATAAGGAATATTATTTTTCACCAATAAATCCTCAAAAGGACGAGATTGAGCATTAGTTCGATACAATATAGCAAAATCCCCCCAACTCAATTCCGGATTTTCCTGTGTTAAACTGATAATCTGATTGATCACAAAACTAGCTTCCGCCATTTCCTCATCAGCTTTATGACAATAAATAGCTTCCCCTAAACCTCTAGTTGCTTTCAGGACTTTATCAATTCGCTGGGTATTATTTTCAATCAGTTCATTAGCAGCTTGTAAAATATTTTCGCAAGAACGGTAATTTTCTTCCAACTTCACCATTGAGCGAGTATCTTCATCTGGTAAACCATCCCCAAAATCTTGCTGAAACTCCAATAATATGGTAAAGTCAGCCATTCTAAAACTATATATAGACTGATCTGCGTCTCCCACAACAAACACAGAACGATTTTGCCAATTCCATTCACTTTTGCGCACTTCCCCATTTGTCACTAATAAGCGAATTAGTTCGTATTGAGTACGGTTAGTATCTTGATATTCATCCACTAAAATATGGCAAAATTTGCGATGCCAGTAATCTAATACTGGTTCATTGTATCGAAATAATTTAGTAGTAACAAGAATCAGATCGTCAAAATCCAAAGCATTATTTTCCGCCAATTTCTCTTGATAGCGGTGATAAACGTCAGCAATTACCCGACCACGATAATTAGATTGTTCAATCTCGAATTCTTGGGGTGAAAAACCTTGATTTTTGGCGTTACTGATCGCATAACGCACCGACCGGGGTTCAAATTTTTTATCATCTAGGTCTAAATCTTTAGTGACGATTTCCTTGATGAGATGCTGTATATCCGATTCGTCAAAAATAGAAAAGTTTTTTTGCCATTTTCTCCCCTTTTCATCTTGATATTTTTCAATATCAAACCGGAGAATCCGCGAAAATAAACTATGGAAAGTACCGCACCACATGTGTTTGATCGTATTTCTGTAGACCTGCGATCGCAGTTTGACTTGTTCCGCTTCTGGTAACAAGTCGAATTTTTGACCTAACTTGGCGATCGCTAACTCCTCAGCAAACAATCTTTGAATCCGTTCCCTCATTTCCCGCGCAGCTTTATTTGTGAAAGTAACAGCTAAAATATTTTCGGGATTAACGCGATGTTTGAGAATCAGATTTGCGATGCGATAAGTCAGAGCACGAGTCTTCCCGGAACCAGCACCAGCAATTACCAACAATGGACCACAGTAATGTTCCACAGCTTGGCGCTGACAGGGATTCAGGTGACTTAAAAAATCAATACTTGAACTCATGGATGTTTAAACAGATATACGAGCTGCTGGCGGAAGGAACAATCAAGATCATTTACCCATTTTATATGATGTATTCATCGTTGCGATTTATCGCCTAATTTTTAATTAAGTATAAGATTAACAAAAATAAGTGTCATCAGCTTAGTTAGTGTAATAAAGATTGCCTAACTGCGTCAATTAAAATGCCTAAAATCTTTTTCACATCCTTAATATAATATTCGTCTAAATCAATAGATATAACTTTATTTTCCAACTTCAAAAACTGCCAAATAGTACCAATAGTGACAACACCATAAATAGTCTGAATATCATTCTGTTTCTGTTGATTAAATAATTGAGCAGCAACCATTTCAGCTAAACATTGAGCTAAACCCGATTTGAGGTTTTCATTTTTAGTTTCTACTAAAATTATGATAGGCGCATTGATCAACAGCTGTTCTTTAGAAAGACTAATCAAAAAATCACAAAATCCATTTAATCCTTGTTGAATATCAACATTAAATTCCACTCCAGAAAATAAACTGATTTCATAATTAAATTTCCGTCTTACTTCCAATAAAATTGGAGCGATAATCATCTCTGAGCGAGCTTTCTCTGTATTAATTGAAATAGCCAGGTTAGTACTTTCCCGAAGAATTGTTGTTAGTAGATCGCTACATTCTTCCTCTGGTATACCACTGAATAATCCTGATACTTCATTTATGGTTAAGTCGAATTTTTGAATGATTCCATCTAATTTAAAGTCGCTATAAGCCATTTTAACCGCCTTTAATTGCACGCAGTAAGGTTCGCTGTGGTTCTTCCATCATAAACAGCTATCTTGATTTCTGGTCAAGAAATTGACTAAAATTCCCAGAATCTGATCTACAGGAGGAATATTATATTCCGACAAGCCAATTGTTACGGTTCTCTCGACTAATTGCAGAAATTTCCAGCGATCGCCTGTCGTAACTGCTCCATAAATAATAGCAATGGCTTGGTTATTTTGTTGATTAAACTTTTGAACAGCGATCATTTCAGCTACGCATTGACCTAATCCAGCATTAACATCTTCTCGTTTAGCTTCTACTACAACCACCGCAGGTGCTTCAATAAACAACTGCTCGGATGAAAGACTGAGGAGAAAGTCGCAAACACCATTTAATCCTAGAGTTGTATCTACGGTAAAGTCATTTCCCGAAAATAAACTAATTTTCTGGTTGAGAATGCTTTTTACTTCTAACAATATAGGACAAATCAGCATTTCTGAACGAGCTTTTTCAGTATTTATTGACAAAGCCAGCGGAAGATTATTTTCTAAGAAAGCTGCTAAAAATGGACTTGGTGAAATTGAATTATAATCATGCAAGAAAGTAGGCTCTTCTTGAATAATTAAGTCGAAGTCTTGCTTGACTTTACGTAGGGTGAAATCACTATAAGACATGATTTTAAACTAGCTTGTGGGAGCAAAGGTGATAAATATCATGTTTAATTTACTTAAAAATTGATTAATCTGTCTATAGATAGAGGAGAGTAAAAATTGATGCTCGCCCTATTTTTCAGACTTATTTTGAACAAGCAGGGGTAAGTGAGGACAAAATCAGTGGTCAAAGCTTTGAACTGATTGTGGCTTCGTGGTTAGGGAGAATTATTCATGCTTCCAAACCCATTCAGGAACTGATACATCGCAACAATGGTTAATAGAATCAGGGCTGTATGATGCTATAATAGGGGGAAGTTTTGAACATATGGCTGCTGCTTAAGAAGGCAGGAGGCAGGAGGCAGGAGGCAGGAGGCAGGAGGTATCCCCATAAATAAATTTAGGGGATTTAATCAGGACGCAGTATTTCTCGCACTACGTGTCTCGCAATACATGTTTTTTTGTTTTG
>Ga0116228_10002221_pt1 | contig 16709 bp, 14 predicted proteins | sample S1TSphfallax_2_FD_89694 | JGI IMG/M metagenome (GOLD analysis project Ga0116228, IMG submission 89694) | Host-associated microbial communities from peat moss isolated from Minnesota, USA - S1T2_Fc - Sphagnum fallax MG | ecosystem: Host-associated > Plants > Peat moss > Unclassified | place...
CCGTGCATAAGAGTGCATTCCGAATGGCACTGATCGTGAGTTCTGCAGCCGCTATCCAGCGCGTCTTCGACGTCGGCGCCATCAAACGCGGCTGGAGGATAGTCGGTCTCCGAGTTGCCGAGGGTTCCAAAGGAGTATCCAGGTCCACAAAAACCTACCGTGGACGACAAATTGTGGGTCGTGGCCAGGCCACCAGATAACAGGTGGATCGAGTCCGGGTATATAGGGATAAGCCAGCGCGCCTTCGGGATTAAGCCCAAATCTATCCGTTGTCCGCTCAGGATTGACATAGGCATAGTTGTACGGCTGTACGCGTTTCCTCACATGAAGCATATCCAGCTTCGCATACTCTCCGGTCGATACCAGCGGTCATTGTTGTTCTTTCGCCCTTGTAAATCTACTAAAGCAGATAAGAAGTAAGCTAAGCACCGGGGCGGAAATGAACGCGGCAAACATTACGGTTCCCATATGCGAGTACTCACCATGTAGAATAATTCCTGGAACTAGGCTAAGTCCGATCCCGAATATCCACCCGATAGAAAGAAAAACTAGCGCTCGATCCACAGTCATATTGTTACCGATCAGAGCACCAAGCAAGAACGTTACAAACCCAAGAGGAAAGGCTAAAATCGAAAATATTATTGTCACTAAGCCGTCCCAATCTTCTCCTTCAGGAGGTGGTCTTGAAGCGGCAAGGCCCAGTATCGATATTGACGCAAGGAAAGCGCCAACAAGCGCTATAGTGAGCCAAGGAAGTCGCTCGGTGTTCGATACAAAGACGCTCCGAATAAGGGACGTTTGCGAGAGTGACTAATAAGTTCTACTGTCCTGCTATTAATAAAGCGTTACGGCGTCCTGAGCGCCGAGTAGGGAACATTAGGATCAGCAGTTGCTGGCAGTTACGGGCCTTTCAAATATTTGTCGAACCACGCGAGCGTACGCTTCGTGGAATCCGCGCGGTGGGCGGGGCCGCGTAGGCCGTGGCCTTCGCCTTCGTAGACCACGAACGACGTCGGCACGCCGAGCGTTTCGAGCGCGTGCCAGTACTCTTGAGACTGTGGCATCGGGCATTCGACGTCGCGTTCTCCGACGAAGATGAACGTCGGCGTCTTGACGTTCTTGATGAATTCGATCGGCGACGATTTGCGGTAGATCGCGGGGTCGTCGTAGACCGAGGCGCCGAAGAACGGGATCATCCACTCGTCGATGCCGTTCTCGCCGTAGTACGATTGCCAGTCGCTAACGCCGGCACCGGCCACCGCGGCCTTGAAGCGGTTGGTCTGGGTGATCGCCCACATCGTCATATAGCCGCCGTAGCTGTAGCCGATGATGCCCAGGCGCGCGTCGTCGATTGGGGCGATCTTCTCGGCGGCGTCGATGCCGGTGAGGTCGTCCTGCAAATCGCCGTAGCCGAAATCCTTGACGTTGGCGAGCGTGAACGCTTCGCCCTGACCGAAGCTGCCGCGCGGGTTCGGCAGAAACACATCGTAGCCACGTTGCAACGCGTCCCGCGTGAGGCCGCGTCCGACGTACCGCGGCGTCGACGCGGCCGACGGACCGCCGTGCACGCTGAGCAGTAGCGGGCGCTTCGCAGTCGCGGCGTCGAGCGGTTGTAGCAGCCAGCCTTGCACGGTGAACGCGCCGTTCGTCCAGGTGACGTTCGTCGCGCGCGTGTTCGCGGGCAGGCCGGCATTGAGGTGCGTCACGTCTTTCCACTTGCCGATCGGCCCGACGGCGATCTCAGGCGCGTGCTCGAAATCTTGATGGATCACGGCCGCCGCATCCGAATAGGCGGCGAGCGAGAACCGCGCGTCGCCGCCATCGATCGTCTGCGGCGCCGACCACAAGAGCTTCGGCGGTCGCGAAAACGGCGGCACGAGCGCGGCGATGCCGGCATTTGCGCCGCGCAGTTGGGAGAAGACCAACGCACCGTTGCGGTCCCAGGCAAGCGATGTCGCCGAAGCCGCGTAACCGGGGGTCAGATCGCGCACCGTGACGCCGGGGTGATCGAGGTTCAGCCTAAAGACGTCGCCGCCGGTCGACCCGAAATCGCTCATGATGCCGCCGATGAACGCCACGCTGCGCCCGTCGGGCGAAACGCGCGGATCGGCCAATTGCTGCTGCGGCGAGCTGGGCGCGTAGATGATGTTCGCGGCTCCGCTCGCGCCGTCGAACGCGTAGAGTTTGGCGATCCACCAGTTGTTGTCGCCGTTGCCCGGCGCGGCCGTTCCGACGAATCCGTCCGGCGCCCAATCGTACTCATAGACGAAGAGATCGGGCGGCGACGCCCAGTGTAACGTGCCGCTCGCGCTGACGACAGCGATGCGCTGTTCGTCGGGATTCGCGCCGATCTCGCCGACGATCGCCGCGCCGGCCTGCGTCGCGCCGATTTCTTTGTGGGCGCCGGCCGTCGCGAGCACAGCGAGCTTGCCGTCGTGCGAGAAGCGCGGTTCGTTGAGCGCGCCCGTGAAGTCGAGCAGCTTGCGCGGCGCCCGCGCGCCCGAATCCGTTTCGTAGAGCTGCCGATTTTCGGCCTTCGGCGCGTGCAGGATGAAGATCAGCCGGTCGCCGTCGGGCGACCAAACCGGCTGCGAGGGAACGCAGTCCGGGTTCGTACCGCACGGCAGCGGGACGACGTGCGAATCGCCGCTGTCGACTTCGCGTACGACCAGCGCGCGATGGACGGGCGTGCCGTCGATTTCCGGGTCGTCGCTCTCGATCGTCGCGACGTACTCGCCGTTCGGGGAGAGCGCGAGCTCGGCGAAGTTATGGACTTGGCGTTCCGCCGCCGGCGCGAGCGAAGCAAAGAGAAGCGCCGCTGCAAGTGCAGCGGCGCCCGCGAGGAGGTGCGCGAATCTCGGACTCATGGACCGATCTTAATGGACCGCCGTCGCGGCCGCAACCGTTGCGCCGTTCCCGTTGCCGTTGGTCGCGTGGGCCGCGCTCTTGGCCAAATCTTCCGCGATCGCGACGAACGCGCGAACGGGCGTGCCCGTCGGCCCCTTCGCCAGATACGGCGTCTCCGCATCAGTATACGCGGTGCCCGCGATGTCGAGGTGAATCCACGGGACGTCGGCCACGAACGCCTTGAGGAACGCCGACGCCGTCAGGCTGCCGGCGGCACGGCCCGTCGAGTTGCGCAAGTCCGCAATTTCGCTCTTGACCGTCACGGAGAATTCATCGTACAGCGGGAGCGGCCAGTAGCGCTCCGTCGTGTGTTTGGCTACCGCGAGGAAGCGCTCGCGGAAGGCATCGTCGTTAGAGATCGTGCCGGTCGCGGCATGCCCCAGGGCGACGACCATCGCGCCGGTCAAGGTGGCAGCGTCAATGATCTTGGTCGCGCCGAGGTCGCGCGCGTAGCACAGGGCGTCGGCCAGAATCAGCCGGCCTTCGGCGTCGGTGTTGATCACTTCGATCGTCTTGCCGTTCATCGCGCGCAAGATGTCGCCCGGCTTCATGGCGTCGGGGCCCGGCAAATTCTCGCTCGAGGGAACGATCCCGATCACGTTGACCTTGGGCTTCAATTGGGCGATCGCTTCGAGCGCGCCGATCACACCCGCGCCGCCGCACATGTCGTACTTCATCTCGTGCATGTTCTCGGCCGGCTTGATCGAGATGCCGCCGGAGTCGAACGTGAGGCCCTTGCCGACCAGCGCGAGCTTTTCACTTGACCCGGGGTCGCCCGTGTATTCGAGCACGATCATGCGGGCGGGTTCGCTGCTGCCGCGCGAAACGCCGAGGATGGAGCCCATGCCCTTGGCCGCCATCTGATCTTCGTCGAGCGCGTGGAAAGCCAAGCCGAATTCGCGCGCGACCCGTTCGGCTTTTTCAGCGAGGTGCCGCGGCGTCATGTCGTTGGCCGGCGTGAATGCCAGCAGCCGCGCGCCGTTGACGGCCTCGCCGATGATGCGGCCGCGCTCGATGCCGCGCTCCAAGGAGTGGTGGTCGAACTCGTGCGAGCCCGCGGTCGAAGCGACGATCAGGCTTTCCAGCACGATCGGCTTGTCGGGCTCGGTGCGGTACGTCGTCGAGTCGATCGTGCCGCCGAGGGCCCCTTCGACGATCGCCGAGGCGGCCTCGGCCGATCGATGTAAAACCTCGACGGGTAACGCGAATGCGAGCGACTTGACGTTGCGCTTACCGAGGTAGCGGACGGCGGTGCCGGCGTACTTCGCAAGTGCGGCGATTTCGAACGACTCGCGCTTGCCCAAGCCGACGACCAGCACGCGCTTGACATCACCGAAATTCGTTCGGATCAAGGCGATTTCGTTCGCTCCGCCCTTGATCTCGCCGGCTGCGAAGACCTCAGCGATGGCGCCGTTCAGTTCGGCGTCGAGCGCGGCGGCGGCGCCGTCGAGGAGCCCGTCGGCAAACACCGGGACGACGAGAGCCCCCGCGCGGAGCGCGCTCGGGGCGCCGGACGAAACCAGAATCTGCATGACGAACCTTTCAGCGGGTTGAACGAAGGGCCTGGGACGGGCCCCAGAGACGGAGCAAATGAGTAATCCTGACGAGATTTTGCGGGCCGCGGAGTCGCCCCTGCGAGATGCCTATTCGCGTGCGGGCGTGGACATCGCCGCCGGGAACGCGGCGGTGGCGCGCTATCGCGACGTCACGTCGGCTTGGCGTCATCCGAGCCAGCGCGGCGCGATCGGCGGATTCAGCGGCCTTTTTGAGTTGCCCGGCGACTCGAAACGTCTGCTCGTGGGTTCGACTGATGGAGTGGGCACAAAGATCCTTATCGCCGCCAAAGCGCACCGCTATGGATCCGTTGGCGGCGACCTGGTCAACCACTGCGTCAACGACATCCTGGTCGTCAACGCGACGCCGCTGTTCTTCTTGGATTATTTGGCCGTCGGCAAACTCGATCCCGAGGTCGCCGGGGCCGTGGTCGCGGGCGTGCAGGCGGCGTGCCGCGCGCACGATTGCGCGCTGCTGGGCGGTGAAACGGCGGAGATGCCCGGTCTCTATCAACCGGAGCACTTCGACCTGGCCGGAACGATCGTCGGCATCGTCGACGCCGCCTTCGTGCCCGATCCGGCGCGGGTCGCGCCGGGCGACGCGATCCTGGGCCTGCCCGCGGTCGGCTTGCACACGAACGGGTATTCGCTCGCGCGCGCGCTGATTCCGGAAGCGGAGTGGACGGCGGAATTGGCGCCCGGCCTGACGTTCCTCGACGCGCTGCTGGCCGAACACCCGTCGTATTTCCGCGCCGTCCGCGCGATTCAAGAGGTCGCCGACGTCAAGTCGATGGCCCACATAACCGGTGGCGGGCTGCTCGAGAACGTGCCGCGGACGTTGCCCGAAACGTGCAAGGCCGTCTTCGAGCAGGCGCGCTGGAGCGTGCCGCCGTTGATGGCCGAACTCGTGCGGCGCGGCGCGCTCGAACCCGAGGAACGCTATCGGACGTTCAACATGGGCGTGGGCTTCACGCTGATCGTGCCGGTCGCGCAAGCCGCGGCCGCCCGGGATGCGTGGCCCGGCGCGGAAATCGTCGGCTGGGTGGAGAGCCGGCGGGACGGCGAGCCGGCCGTCGTCGTCCATCCCGCGCGCTCGTAAGCGAGTTCGCGCTGCCCCTGCGCACGGTCAACCTGCTGGCGGATCTCGACGACCCGCGCGTCTCGCAAGCGACCGTTCATCATGAACTCGAAGCCCTCGACCGGGCCGGCATTCGGCCGCTGCGCGAACATCGCACGCCCGAGCGGGTTCTCTCCTGGATCGACGCGGAGTTTGGCGGCACGTGGTCGAGCGAAGCCGCGCTCGGCGGCATCTGGATCGCCGAAGACGCCGCGGGGCCGCTCGGCTTCGCCGCGTACGATCCGCGCGGGCTGCGCTTTCACTGGCTGCGCGCGTGGGCCCGGAAGTCGTCGGTCGGCATCTTCGGCCCGATCGGCGTCGTACCGCGCGCGCGTCGCACGGGCCTGGGCACGACCCTGACCCGGGCGGCGCTTTATTCGATCGCGGAGCGGGGCTACCGTCAAGCCTTGATTCCGGCGGTGTCCGGCGAGGAGTTGACCGCGTTCTACGATCGCGCCGCGGGCGCGCGGGTCGTCGAGAACGTCGACCTATCGCGCGGCGGCCGGCGTTGGCGCGCGACGGTCCTGGCCTCGGGCAACGGCACCAACTTCCAAGGCGTCATCGACGGCGCGGCGGCCGGCACGTTGCCCCTGGAAATCGGGGCGCTCGTTTCAAATCGTCCGGGGGCCTTCGCCCTGGAACGCGCGGCTACGGCGGGGATCCCGACGGTCACGGCCGTGTGGGACCGCGCAAACGAGACGCGTGAGGCCTACGACGCGCGGCTCCTGACGGCGGTCGCCGCCACGGAGCCGGAATTGCTGCTGCTACTGGGCTGGATGCACGTGCTGCCGGTGCCCTTCGTGGCCCGGTTTCCCGAAATGCTCAACGTCCACCCGGCCTTCTTGCCGCTCGATCCGGCCGCCGATTCGGTCACGATGCCCGACGGCTCGGAGATTCCGGCCTTCCGGGGCGCCCACGCGTTCGACGCTGCGCTGGCGGCGGGGTCGGCTTGGGCCGGTGCGAGCGTTCACCGGGTCGGCGTGGCCGTGGACCGCGGGGCGCTCATGGCGCGCGCGCCGCTCGCCCTCGACCCGGGCCTCGACCGCGACGCGCAATTCGCGCGCCTGCACGCCCTCGAACGCCGGGTCGTCGCCACCGCGATCCGGCGCTGGGCCTTCGAGCAGCGCTGATTCTACACAGCTTCCACAGGCGGATCAGCCAAAAACTGTGGACGCGGGTCAGCCTAAAACTGCGGACGCAGGCAGCACGAAGGGCAAATTTGGGTCCGCGGCCAGCGTTAGCGGGTCGGCCAGCACCGCGGCGCCCTGACGGTCGGCGGCTGCCGCGATCATCGCCGCGTTGTCGGTGCAGTAGCGCAGCGAAGGAATGAGCCCGGGGATGCCCGCGCGGTCGCTCCAGGCGCGGAAAGCGGCCTGCAGCGCGGAATTGGCGGCCACGCCGCCCGAGAGCACGGCCGCCCGATAGGGCGCCAGCGCCGCCGCCCGGTCGAGGCGATCGATCAGGACGTCGACGACGGCCGCCTGAAACGACGCCGCCACGTCGGCCGGCGCGGCGGCCCGGCCCGGCTCGCTTTCCAGGAAATACTTGACCGCGGTCTTGACGCCCGAGAACGACATGTTCAGATCGTCGCGCTCCGCGCGGTGGCGCGGGAAGTCGATGGCGCGCGGGTTGCCCGCCCGCGCTAGCCGGTCGATGGCCGGCCCGCCGGGGAACGGCAGGCCGAGGAGCCGCGCCGTCTTATCGAACGCCTCACCGGCCGCGTCGTCGCGGGTCCGTGCCACGATCCGCATCTCGACGGGGGAATCGACGTGGACCAGTTGCGAGTGGCCGCCCGAGACCAGCAACGCGAGGAACGGATATTCGGGCTCAACCTCGCGCTCGAGGAAGGCCGCGAAGATGTGACCGTGGAGGTGGTTGACGGCGTAGAGCGGCTTGCGGGCGGCGTAGGCCAGCGCCTTGGCCGAGGCCACCCCGATGACGAGGCTGCCGACCAGGCCCGGTCCGGCCGTAACCGCGATGCCGTCTAGTTCGCCGAGGGTCACGCCGGCGCGTTCGAGCGCATCCTGAACCGCCGCGCTCAGCAGCGCCAGATGCTGGCGGCTCGCGATCTCCGGAACGATGCCGCCGAACTTCGTGTGGAACGCGTCTTGATTGGTCGACACGTCGGCGAGCACGGTGCGTCCGTCGCGCACGACGGCCGTGGCCGTGTCGTCGCACGACGTCTCGATTCCCAGCAGCAGCATGGCCGTTCGATTCGCCGTGCCGCCCGGAATCGCCCGGTTCGCGCGCCGCGTTAGAGCGTGCGAAGAATGTCCGCGGAGACTCCGGCCCAAAACGCATCGGGTGCGATCTCCGGAGCGCCCGTGCCCGTGCGAAGCGAGGCGTCGATCAAGTGGTCGATTCCGCGGCCGCGCTCGCCGGAGCTCAGCTCGACCATGCCGAGCATCACGAAGCTCTGCGGATTCCCGCTGATCGCCCGTGGCACGGGCTGATGCGCCGCCCGTGTGAGTTGTGCTTCGGCGCTTGCGTAATCGCCACGCGCGGCCGCTTCGACGCCGGCTACGAGATAGCCGTCGACGCCATATTCCGCCAAACTTTCGTCGATCGCCTTGGGCGACGAACACGGGCCATCGGTCGAGCAGAGAAACCACCTGAATGCCCGCGCGTAGCGCTTATCGAGGAAATACGAAAGGCCCCTCAGCTCCACCGTCATCGCCTCGATCCGTCCGTAGACGACGCTTTGCGTCCAAAGGCGTCGAGCGGCCGCTCGGGCACCCGCACGCCAGGCCGCACTTGCTAGGCGATTGTCCCCGATGATGACGGCACTTGAAAGGGCGCTTTTCTGAAACGGATCCGCTGTTCGCGGCAAATCTGCGCGCAGCTTCGCCAAACACACCGAATCGTCGACGATCGAACTGACGCGACCGTTGTCAAACACGTGCAGGGCGTCGCACGCGGTACCCGCCGGCGCCGGTTCACAAACCGAGAGCGCGACCGCGGTCACGACAGCGCACGCCGCCGCCTGGATTAACGCGCGCAAACCTGGAGCGCGGTTTCGTCGATTCCCATCGTCTCGTTCGGGTTCGAGCCCGAAGACAAGAAGTAGTGCATCGCGACCGCGTTCGTGGGATCGTTGACGATCGAAGCCGTTGGAAATGGTTTCAAGGCCACCGGCGCCGTCGGTCCCGTCGTTGCGTACGATCCGGCTTGAACGCCCGTCCATTGGACCGCCGGCTTTCGCGGGTTGCACGTAACTTCGTTTTCGACGACCGTACTCCCTAATTACGGCGTCCGCCGGCGGCCCATGTCGCTAGCCAGCGCCGCGACCGTTCGTTCGAGCGCCGTGAGGCGCGCCGCGTCGTTCGCGCGCACCGCATCGAGGCGCGTGCGGATCCGAAGCAGATCGGCGCGCATGCGCGCGTTCTCGGAGCCGAGTTCGCGGTTCTCGGCGTGCAGCGCCTTGATCGCGGAAAGCGCCACGCCGTCTTCGTCGATGCTCGTGATGTGGCGATCGTCCTCGCCGACCCGAAACGCCGCGTAGAAATCCTGGGCCATCGGCCCGACGTGGCGCACGCCGCGCTCGGAGCTGTAGCTCCACTCGCTCACCGGAAGTGCCGCGACCTTGGCCAGCACGGCCGCTTCGTCGAGCCGCACGACGGCGGTCTTCATCGCGCGATCGCTCAGGTCGCTCCAACTCCCCGCGCCCGGCGCGAGTCGCACGCCGCTCGTGAGCGCGGGGTTCGAATAGAAATAGACGCCGCCCGTGGCGCGTGCCGCGAATTCGTTGGGTACGGTGGTTCGCACGGGTATCGTCGACGATGACCCGTCGGACCACGCGAACGAGCCGGCGGTCAGCGCGTCGGCGAGATGTCCGGCGGCGAAGCTCGCGACGCCGGAGGCGACGTTATGATAGCCGCCGGGTATCGTCGCAAAGGATCCCGACGCGCCGTTTGCCACTCCACCGCCGACTGCGCCGTACGAGCCCGAGACGGTATTCCCGGTGCCGCCCGCGAGCGTCGCAGTCACTGTCGCCTTGAGGATGCGGTTGCTCTGGCCGCCGCCGATAAAGCCCTGGTTCCCGGCGACGCTATTCTGATCGCCGGCTCCGATGAACGAATCGCTCGCGGTAATCGCATTGGAGGTTTGCACGTTTTTCGCGGTCGCAGTCAAGGCGCTCGCGTAGCCTCCGGCGCCGATGAACGAACCGTTTCCGCTGACGGCGTTGAGATCGCCGCCGCCGACGAAGGCGTCGATGCCGGAAACGACGTTGACGTACGTCTTGGTGTTCGCGACCAACGCCGCTAGCGCGGTCCCGCCCGCGCCGATGAACGAACCCGTTCCGTAGACGATGCCGGCATCGCCCGCCCCGACGAACGAGTCGGTTCCGCTCGCCACGTTGCCGTTCGCCGCGGCGCCGGTCAAATCGATCGCGATATCGAACCCGCCGCCCCCGACGAACGCCCCGTCGCCCGAGGCCGTGTTGACGTTGCCCGCGCCGACGAAAGCGTTCTGGCCCGAGGCCGTATTGACGTCGCCGGCGCCGACGAACGCGTCTGGGCCCGACGCGATGTTGGGTTTGCCCGCTTTCGGGAAGGCACCGGAGCCGCCCGCGCCGACGAATGAAGCCGAACCGCTCGCCATATTATTCTCCCCGGCCCCAATGAAAGACCCTTCGCCCGCGGCCTCGTTGCCGGAGCCCGCGCCGATGAATGTGTCGGTTGCGGCGGTGATCTCGTTGCTGTCGCCGCCGCCGATGAACGAAGAGTCCCCATTCCCGCCGGGGGACATCGGGCTTCCGAAGCTGATGATGTTGCCGGTGCCCGCCCCGATCGCGGTAAATTCGGCACAAGCGAGGTTGTTATAACCCCCGAGAATGGAACTGGCTCCTCCGCCCGCGATTCCGGCGGCGGGGAACCCAACGAAGGACGGGGTTCCAGTAGACGTGCACGTGTTCAATGTTCCGGGCCTGCGCCGGTGCCGGATGAGGCCGGGTGCGGCGTGGGCGGGCTGTGCCCGAACCGCTGGTGGAGCACTCGCGATCGCGCCGGTTGCGCTCGGCATGAAAGCGCCGAGCGCCAGCGCCGGAGCCGCAACGCCGACCGTTCTCAAGATAACCGATCTCACGTGGAAGATATCCTTTCGTCGCGGGGCATTGCGCGCGGTGCGTCGGACCGTCGCGAAAGGACGGGCTGGGACTCGGATTGATATATGACGCAGGTAGTCCGTTTGCATCCCCGGACTCGAAGCGTTCGCAGGCCGGCGAAGCCGTCGCCATCGGCCGCGCCCTCCAAGAGCCCCGCTCCACACGCTCAACGAGGTCCCAGCTCCACACGCTCAACGAGATCCCGTTCGCGACCATCGCCCAGCCGTACAGGGCCCGTTTACCCCGAATGCCTCGCGCGGGCCGTTAGCGCATGGCCGCGGGTTCCGCGACGCGCTCGAGTTTTTCGGCGCCTGCGCGGTCCAGTTGCACGGTCGTGCTCGGCAGCATCCCGGCGTCGGTGGCGCGCACGTGGGCGAGCAGCTTTTCGCGCACGAGGCAGCGGAGGTCGAAGAGGTCGGCTGAGTTGCGCGAGCTCACGAGCACGCGGACTTCGACGACGCCCGTCGGCCGCGCGTCGGTCATCGCGACGTTCTTGACGCTGCCGTCGAAGAGCGGCGTGCCGGCGAGGATGCGATCGAGTTCGGCCCGCAACGTCTCCAGCGAAATCGAATAATCGAGGTAGAGGAAGACGCTGCCGATCAGGTTGGCGGTGTTGTAAGTCCAGTTCTGAAAAGGGTGGTCGATGAAGTACGTCAGCGGCAGCACCATGCGCCGCAGATCCCAGAGACGCACGACGACATAGGTCGCAGTGATCTTCTCGATGCGGCCGTATTCGGTTTCCACGATAACGACATCGTCGAGCCGGATCGGCTGGGTCAGCGCGATCTGCACGCCCGCGACCAAGTTTTCCATGAACGGCCGTGCGGCCAGGCCCACGGCGAGGCCGGCGACGCCGGCCGACGCCAAGAGGGTTGCGCCCACGGCGCGAATCGGCGGGAAGGTCATCAGCATGGCGGAAACCGCGACCAGCACGACGAGCGTCGTGGACGTCCGGCTCAAGATGTCGAGCCGGGTTTCGGCTTGCCGCGCGCGCAAGTTGTCGTCGTCGTCGAGCCGGTAGCGGCGCTTCGCCAAATCGACGGCGAGGCCGATGAGCGCGATGAGGACCCAGGCGATCGCGGCGACGATGCAAAGCGCCAGGAGCCGTTCCGCCGGCTCTTTGAACCAAATGGGAATCGCAACGTCGGGTAGCGCCAATTCGACGGCGATCAGCGGGAAGATGAAGCGGCTGGGCGCGCTCGCGCGGTGGACGATCGCGGCCAGCACGCCGTCGGCATGTTTGGACGCGAGACGCCGGAGAAACGTGAAGACGATTCGTTGGAGCAGCAGCGCCACGACGGCGATGCCCACGAGCAACGCTACGGCGATCGCGCCGTCTCGCTGGGCCGGTGACATAACGGTGGTGAAATAGCTCATCCCATACGCCTACCCGCCCCCGCTCGTGTGTAACGGTTCTGGAAAAAGGTTTCAGGGATAGATTGGGCGCCACGGCAGGAGGCGACGCGACCGACGGCGCGGTTCTAGGCGATCGGGACGAGGATCGCGTCGCCGACTGCGAACAGTTTCCCGGGGTTGTCGAGTCCGTAAAGTTCGGCCACCGGCCCCGCGACGGTTCCGGTCGGAGTCGATTCCGCACCGTTACCAGCGATCACAGGTCTTTCGAATGCGACGACGTCCAAGCATCGCGACCCGGCGCGACGGAAAATTGCGGCTTCACGACCCCGGCCTTCGTTTCCAGACGGTCCAAAATTCGCGACGAATGCGCTCCACCGCACGCGGACATCAGCAAGTAATCGAACGACGTCGTCGAGATCTCGGGTGCCTGCGGGTACGGCGCAAAGCCGGTATGCGCGACCGCGACCATTGCCTCGTCGTCGAACGCGCGATTGCCGGAGTGGAAGACGATATGTTTCCCCTCTACGGCACCATGGGGGGTCACGGTGACGCGAACGACCGCCCAGGTCGGCGCAGGCTCGCGCCCGGCATGCGCGGCCTGCGGAGCGCAAGCGTGGCTCGCGACGACGGCTTCGGCGGGGAGCGCACGCTCGTTCGAAAGCGCGAGTGCGAGCGCGCCGAGGGCGAGAACAGGTAGGTTCTTGATTTTCATTCCTAGATTTCCAAAGTGTACGACGACGTTCGGGGATCGCTCCCCGGCCGGCCACTCTTCAAGACACGGTATACGCCCGTTTTGTTTCAAGGATGAATGTCGGGCGAATGAATCCGCGAAGCGAAACGATGTTTCACGGGTCGTCGTCACTAGCGAAGGTTTTCAGCCGTGAAGCGCGCGGGGCGTTGGTCGCCTGCGACTACGCATTACCCGGTGCGCGAACGAGCGTGGACGGCGGGCGAGCGATCATCGCGCGGACGATATAATGGAATCCGGTATGCTTTCGTTCAGCGAATAATTCGAGAAGTTCGTTTTGGAGTGCGCGTGAAGGCCGCCGCCACGCGTATCGGTCTCCGTGGATGCAACGAGCTCGTATCCGTCGATCGATTCGTAGGTTAGGTCGGTCGTGATCGTCATGCCGCCGGCGGTCGACCAAACGTACTGCGCGATAACGCCGGTCGCGCTCTGGACGGTGACGTCGACTTCTCGGACGTCTACCGCCTCGCGAGGAGTGAGCCGGTACGTCGTCGTCTGCGGCGTTTGCCCGAGTAGCGCGATCGTGTACCGCGCGGTCCACTCCGCGGGAGCTTCGATCGAGGGCTGATGGTCGACCGCGCTTTTCGCTAGCGCCGGTACGCGGTCGAAGACGACCTTCGACTCGTTTCCCCAGTTATAGAGGGTTCCGTGCAGGCTGAAGTGACCGAAGAACATGCGGGTTTCCACGTCGACGTGCGCCGTGTACGATTTGGGGCCTGCGTTGACGTGAACCAGCTTTTCAAAGACCGGGTCGCTGCTGGGGTCGAAGGTATCGGCCGCCGCCGGCAGGCTGGAAAGAAACGTCATAACGGTCGTGAGCACGAGAGACGTTGTTAGTCGCGTCATTTTCCGAAGGACCTCGCGGTGTGGTGCTTTGCGGTCTGCGATAATGCTACGCCCGCGAAGTCCGCAATGTTTCCGGTCCCCGCCCGTCCGCTCGGCGAGACCGGACGCGGAATGTCAGCGAGGCGTACCGGGGAGGCTCAACGGCTCGGCAGTTCGGCGCCGTGGGCGAGACGCTAAATCTTGCGCCGCACCTTGTCGCGCAATTCCTCGATGAACGCGTCGACGGAAATGGCCGAGCGCTTCTCGTCGTTGCCGCGTTCGTTGGGGGCCACCGTTCCCGCGTCGACTTCGCTGCGGCCGGTAACGAGGATGTAGGGGACCTTCTGGGTCTTCCAATGGCGAATCTTGAACCCGAGCTTCTCGTTGGATTCGTCGACGTCCGCGCGAAAGCCGGCGGCGCGCAACCGGTCGCGCACGCCGGTCGCGTATTCGAGCTGGTGCTCGGAGATCGGCGTCACGACGGCTTGCACGGGGGCGAGCCAGGCCGGGAACGCGCCGCCGAAATGCTCGATCAGCACGCCGAAAAGGCGCTCGAGCGAACCGCCGAGCGCGCGATGGATCATCACCGGCTGATGGTCGAGCCCGTCGTTGCCGCGGTATTTGAGATCGAAGCGCTGCGGTAGCGTGAAATCGACTTGCACCGTGCCCAGCTGCCACTTACGGCCGATCGCATCGTGCACGTTGATGTCGAGCTTCGGTCCGTAGAAAGCGCCGCCGCCTTCGTCCAGTTCATAGGGCAGGCCGCGCGATTCGAGCGCTTTGCGGATCGCGTCCTCCGCAATCTCGTCGGTTGCGGCGCGCAGGTGCGGCTCACGGGTCGAGAGATAATATTCGACCCGCTCGAAGCCGAAGGCGGTGATCATGCGGATCGCTTCGTCGGCGGTCTGCTCGAATTCTGACTGAAGCTGCTCGGGCATACAGAAGAGGTGGGCGTCGTCCTGGGTGAAGCCGCGCACGCGGGTTAGGCCGAGCAAGGTGCCGCTGCGCTCGAAGCGATAGACCGTTCCAAATTCCGAATAACGGATCGGCAGATCGCGGTACGAGCGCGGTTCGCTGCGGTAAATCAAGATGTGGCCGGGACAGTTCATCGGCTTGAGCCGGAAGCGCTGGCCCTCGACTTCGATCGGGCCGAACAACCCGTCGGCGAAGTTCTCGAGGTGGCCGGAAATCTCGTAGAGTTTCTCATGCACGATATGCGGCGTGACGACCGGCTGATAGCCGCGCTGGGCCAATCCTTCACGAATGAAGTTCTCGATCACGCCGCGGACGATCGCGCCCTTGGGGTGCCAGAACACGAGCCCACCACCCGCGTCCGGCTCGATCGAAAAGAGGCTGAGTTCGGCGCCCAGCTTGCGATGGTCGCGCTTGGCGGCCTCCTCGAGCTGCAGCAGGTAGGCATCGAGTTCGGCTTGGGTGTGCCAGGCCGTGCCGTAGATGCGCTGCAGCATCGGGTTGTGCTCGTCGCCGCGCCAATACGCGCCCGCGACGCTCATCAGCTTGACGGCGCCGATGTCGGCGGTCGATTTCGCGTGGCCGCCGCGGCAGAGGTCGGTGAATTCGCCGATCGTGTAGAGCGTGATCGGCTGGCCGTCGGGAATGTCACGAGCGAGTTCGACTTTGTATTGGTTGCCGGCGAAGCGTTCGAGCGCACCTTCGCGCGTGGTGCGTTCGCCCGTCATCTCGTAACCGGCGGCGACGATCTCGCGCATGCGCGCTTCGAGGCGCACGAGGTCCTCGGGCGTGAACGGCTCCGCGCGATCGAAGTCGTAGTAGAACCCGTTCTCGATGGCCGGACCGATCGTCGGTTTGGCGTCGGGAAAGAGATCCTGCACGGCGTAGGCAAGCACGTGGGCGGCCGTGTGGCGCAGTTCGTCGAGCGGAGGGCGGTGGGCTGTCATCATCTGCCAAGTGATTGGCGGCCCGGCGCGCCCCTTCCCGGCTTTCTCGAAAGACTTGATCGATCGAGCGGTCCGCAGTGCGCGGATATCGAACCGCCGTACTTCGCGCGGGAGGGAATCTGATGCCGAAACTCTCGGTCAACGGGGCGTCGCTCCACTATGAGTCGACCGGCGAGGGACCCGAGGCGATCGTGTTTGCCCACGGTTTGCTGTGGAGCGGCGAGATGTTCGCGGCCCAGGTTGCCGCGCTCTCGCCGCGATTTCGCTGCGTGACGTTCGACTTTCGCGGTCAAGGCCAAAGCGAAGTGACGGCCCGGGGCTACGACATGGACACGCTCGCGAACGATGCGGCGGCGCTGATCGAAAGCCTCGCGCTCGGTCGCGTTCATTTCGCGGGGCTCTCGATGGGAGGTTTCGTTGCGATGCGCTTGGCTGCGCGGCGGCCGGACTTGTTGCGGTCGGTCATTCTGCTCGAGACCTCCGCCGACGCGGAGCCGAAGGAGAACGTCGGCCGCTACAAACTGCTCGGCAACGTGGGCCGCTGGTTCGGCTACCGCGTCGTCGCCGGTCAGGTGATGCCGATCATGTTCGGCAAGACGTTCATCACCGACCCGGCGCGCGCCGCCGAGCGCGGCTACTGGCGTGCGCGCCTCATTCGCAACGACCGCACCGGCATCCAGCGGGCGCTCGCGGGCGTGATCGATCGCGCCCCGATCTACCCGGAGCTCTCGAAGGTGACGCTGCCCGCCCTCGTAATCGTGGGCGATGAGGACGTGGCGACCGTCCCCGAAAAAGCGCGGCGAATCGCAGGCGCGATCGCGGGCGCGGAACTCGTCGTCATTCCGAAGGCGGGGCACTCGTCGACGATCGAAGCACCTGAGGCGGTTACCGCCGCCATCGCGAGCTTCCTCGACCGCGTCACCGCGACCGCGACGCCTTAATCGATGCAGACGATCAGGGCGGCAACGTCATCGACGGCGCCGCTCGCGGGCAAGACGCTCTCGACGAGGGCCCTGGCCGGATGCGGGGACGATGCGACCTCCGCTTCGGCGAACCGGCGACGCAACACCGCTTCGCCGGCAATGACGTCGTGCGACCACTCCACGAGCCCGTCCGTGTAGAGCAAGAGGCACGAGCCTTCGGGCAAGACGGCCGTCCGGCTGAGGCACGGCCCGAGGGC
>Ga0116228_10002222_pt1 | contig 16709 bp, 14 predicted proteins | sample S1TSphfallax_2_FD_89694 | JGI IMG/M metagenome (GOLD analysis project Ga0116228, IMG submission 89694) | Host-associated microbial communities from peat moss isolated from Minnesota, USA - S1T2_Fc - Sphagnum fallax MG | ecosystem: Host-associated > Plants > Peat moss > Unclassified | place...
CTCCGCGCGTATTTTCGCCCGCGCCGCGCCGCCGAGCCGCGCTAGCTCCAGCGCCTTCATCGCCAGCACCGGCAGCACGCACGGCATTAAATTCAAAATCAGCCCGCCGAGAAACGCGAGCCCCAGCGCCTCCAGCAACCCTGGCCCCGCTGGCGCCGCGAGCACACCCCCGGCCACCGCGCGCACCGCAAGCGCCTCGGTCTGGCCGCCCTGATCCGTCAGCATCAGCACGCCCGCGAGCGCCTTGCCGGGATCGAGCGGTTTCAGCGGCTTCAGGTGCACGCTGATGCCGCCTGCATCATTGGTGAAGGGCTGGTCCGCCCCCTGGTCGATCACGCCGGCGTCCGCGGGAAAGAAATAGACTGCCTTCGGCGTCACGCCCGGCGCGTCCAGCCGCAGCGTGCCGTCGGCGGCGACATGCGCGGCAAATGGGCTCGGCCGCGGCGTCGCCGCATCGGTCGCCGCGAACGACGGCGCGTCGGCCCCCGCAGCACCGCTGCCGCGCGGGATATCCAGCGTGAACGACGCCTCCTCCGGCACACACACTTTCTCGCACACGAGCCAGGTCCCATGCGCCTGCAGGTGCAGCGACGCGGCCCCCGCCGGCGGCGTCACCGTCACCGGCAGCAGCACCTGGTTCAGATAGACAAAGCTGGTGAACGGCCCATCGGTGGTATGCAGCGGCGTCGGATACTGGATCGGTCCGGCCGCCGCCCCGGTGACATCCAGCGTCGGCGGCGCCCCCGCGTCGCCCGGATTGGCCCAGTATGTGTGCCACCCCGGCTGGATCTTCAGCCGCAACCCGATCCGCAGCGCCTTCCCCGGCGCGAAACTATCCGCCTCGCTGACCAGCGACGCGGTCGTATGGTCGCTCTTCACCGGCGCGCTTTCGAGCGCATGCGCCGACAAGGGCAGGGCGATCAGAAGGGCGGTCAGAAAGCGTTTCATGGCGCCCATATAGGCGTTATTGTGAGCGCCGAGGAGAAGGTCTTCTTTTTTGAAAAAAAGAAGCAAAAAACTTTTGCTCATGGGTACGCGCGGCCAATTTCAGATACCGCCGCGTGCCGAAACGGATGCGAAAATTCTAGCTCGGCAACCCCAGCAGCACGCGCACCGACACATCCTCATCCAGCGCCGGCCAGTGTATCCCCTGGCCACGCCCGATCAGGCGCCAATTGCCGCGGTCATCCGCGCTCGCGTCCCGCAACCGGGGAAACCATTCCAGCGGCGCTGCAAGCTCGCGGCCGTCGGCCAGCACCAGCCGCAGCGAATCGTCATCGACCACCACGCTGACGGCGCTCGGGTTCGGGTCAGGGCGCGCGATCGAAATGCTCATGCCCAGCCTTTATAAAAATCCAGCCGGTTACCGATGACCAGTAACCGGATGCGTTTCAACTCAAGCGATCGGAAACCGTTCGACTGCGCCAACATGACCGGCTTCAGCCAGAACTTCGCCGCTCGCTCCGCCTGCTCAACATGTACGTGCGGCGGCTCACCGGCCTCAAGGCTGTAGAAGAAAAACCTGAAACCATCCTGACGCAGCAGCGTCGGCAAGTGTCATCTCTCCGACTACGCGCCATTTTCTACTCAAATCGTTGAACTTTGCCTAGGACGAGCACCACAGCCGAGCGCACATCTCCGGCCGGTTGTACAAAAAGCCCACCCCATGACCCCGCCCACCCCACTCCCCATCGCCGAAGCGCTCCCAGCCCTCCTCGCGGCCCTCGCCGCCCACCCCAACGCCGTCCTCGTCGCGCCACCCGGCGCCGGCAAAACCACCACCGTCCCGCTCGCGCTGCTCGACGCGCCATGGCGCGCCGGCGGCAAAATCGTCATGCTCGAGCCGCGCCGCCTCGCCGCCCGCGCCGCCGCCGCCCGCATGTCCCACCTGATCGGCGAACCGCTCGGCCAAACGGTCGGCTTCCGCACCCGCCTCGATAGCGCGGTCTCCGCGGCCACCCGCATCGAAGTCATCACCGAAGGCCTGCTCGTCCGCCGCCTGCACGCCGATCCCGGCCTGTCCGACACCGCCTGCGTCATCTTCGACGAAATCCATGAACGCAGCCTGGACGCCGACCTGGCGCTCGCCTTCTGCCTCGACCTGCAACGCGACTACCGGCCCGAACTGCGCCTGCTCGCCATGTCCGCCACCGCCGACGGCGCCCGCCTGTCCACGCTGCTGAACGCGCCCGTCATCGAAAGCGCCGGCCGCATGCACCCTGTCACGCTCCAGCACGTCGCCCGCGACCTTCCCCACCTCCGCGACCTGCCGGACGCAATGGCCCGCGCCATCCGCGCCGCCCTGGCCGACCACGACGGCGACATCCTGGCCTTCCTGCCAGGCATGGGCGAAATCCGCCGCACCCAATCCGCGCTCGCCGGCGCCCCCGCGCTGATCTTCCCGTTGCACGGCGACCTGCCCCCCGCCGAGCAGGAACTTGCCCTTCGCCCCGCCGACGGCCGCCGCGTCGTGCTCGCCACCTCCATCGCGGAAACCAGCCTGACCGTGCCCGGCGTCCGCATCGTCGTCGATGGCGGCTACCGCCGCGCCCCGCGCCTGGACCCCAGCAGCGGCCTCACCCGCCTCGAAACCCTGCGCATCAGCCGCGCCGCTGCCGACCAGCGCGCCGGCCGCGCCGGCCGCGAGGCCCCCGGCACCGCCATCCGCCTCTGGACCACGGCGCTGCATCGCGGCCTCGCCCCGTTCGACCGCCCCGAAATCCTCGAAGCCGAACTCTCCCACCTGGTGCTGGACTGCGCCGCCTGGGGCGCCGACCCCGCCACCCTGTCATTCGCCGACCCACCGCCCGCCGGCCCGCTCGCCGCCGCCCGCGCGCTGCTGGCCGACTTGGGCGCGCTGGATGACAGCGCCACCATCACCGACCTCGGCCGCCGCATGGCCCGGCTCGGCGCCCATCCGCGTCTCGCCGCCATGATGCTCGCCGCCAAAACGCCCGCCGAATCGGCGCTTGCCGCCGACATTGCCGCCCTGCTGGAAGAACGCGACCCGCTCCGCGGCGCCCCCGCCGGCATCGATTTGCGCCTGGCATCCCTACACGGCCAAGCGGGCGACGCCGACCGCGGCGCCATCGCCCGCATCCGCCAGGGCGCCCAGCAGTACCGCGCGCGCCTCGGCACCCGTGCCGCACCCGACGGGGACCCCGGCACGCTGCTCGCCGCCGCCTTCCCGGACCGGATCGCGCAGTCCCGCGGCGAGGCCGGGACGTTCCGCCTCTCCGGCGGCGGCGGTGCCCGCCTGCCGCCCACCGACCCGCTGGCGCGCGCCAAACTCCTGGTCGCCGCCGGGCTGGAGCAGAAGGCTTCCGCCCGGATCACGCTGGCCGCCCCGCTCGATCCCGAGTCGTTGCCCGAGTCGGTCGCCGCGCGTTGCACCACCCGCATCGAAAGCGGTTTCGATTCGGCCACCGGCACCGTGTTCAGCCGCCGCCGCCGCCGCTATGGCGCGCTGGTGCTGGAGGACCGTCTGGTCCCCGCCGACCCCGCCGAAATCGCCGCCACGCTCGCGCGCGTCGTGCTGGAAAAGCCGGAGCGCCTGCCCTGGACCGACGCGGCCCGCCAATTCCAGGCCCGCGTGGCGCTGATGCGCGGCGTCGATGCGGCGTATCCCGACCTGTCCGACGCAGCGCTTGCCGCGGAGGCCGAGTGGCTCGCCGGCTTCCTGAACGGCATGACTCGGCTGGCGCAGGTGCAGACGCTCGACCTGGTGCAGGCGCTGCGCGGCAAACTGAGCTGGGAATTGCTGTCGCGGCTGGACCGCGACCTGCCGACTCACATTACGCTGCCGCACGGCGATGCCGCGGTGGATTACAGCGGCCCGGTGCCGGTGGTGGCGGCGCGGGCGCAGAAATTCTATGGGTTGAAGCACACGCCGCGTTTGGCGGGCGGGCGGATACCGTTACAGGTGGCGCTTCTTTCACCTGCCGGACGGCCCGCCGCCATCACCGCCGATCTAGAAACATTCTGGCGCGGCGCGTGGGCTGACGTCCGGCGTGATTTGCGTGGCCGATACCCTAAACATGCGTGGCCGGAAGACCCTGCGAACAGCCCGTGAACAGCTTGTTGGTTGGTGGCCTGCGTGCCATGGGGTGGCTATGGTCCCATTGAAAAAAATACGGCCAGGGGGCTCTGCCCCCTGGACCCAAGCCGGGGACAAGTCCCCAGACCCGATTACCTTAAGCGTAACCAAACGAGCTTGGGTCTGGGGCCTCAGGCCCCGTCAGGCGAATGCGTGCTGCGCACGACGGGTACAGGGCAGAGCCCTGGCCTTTCTTTTGCTGTTTTCTTCGGCTCAAGGGGCCGAACCCCTGGTCCAGACCGGCCCCCTCAGCTTCGCCCCCCTCGTCCGCAAAGTCGTCCCCGCCGTCGTCAACATCGCCGTCCGCATGGACGCCGCCACCGAACCCCATATCCGCGGCACGCCCACCCCCAAACCCCGCGCCAAACCCGAACAAATCGACGCCGCCGGATCCGGCTTCATCGTCGACCCCGACGGCGTCATCGTCACCAACAACCACGTCGTCGCCACCGCCACCGCCATCGTCGTTTCGCTCGGCGACGGCAGCGAACTCCCCGCCCGCCTGATCGGCGCCGACGAACTCACCGACATCGCCGTCATCCGCGTCAATGCCGGCCACAAACTACCGTCCGTTGTCTGGGGCGACAGCCGCCAGGTGCAGGTCGGCGACTGGATCCTCGCCGCCGGCAACCCGTTCGGCCTCGGTGGCTCGGTCACCGCCGGCATCGTCTCCGCCCGCGGCCGCGAGCTCGGCACCGGCCCGTTCGATGATTTCTTCCAGCTCGACGCGCCGATAAACCCCGGCAATTCCGGCGGCCCAACCTTCAACATGGCCGGCGAAGTGATCGGCGTGAACTCGGCTCTCGTCTCCCCCACCGGCAGCTCGGTCGGCATCGGCTTCGCCATTCCGTCCGAAATCGCCATGCAGGTCGTCGACGAACTGATCGCCCATGGCCGCATGGACCGCGGCTGGCTCGGTGTGGTGGTCGACGTCGCGCCCAAACACCGCCCCGGCGCGCTGATCACCACAGTGGACGCAAACGGCCCTGGCGCCGATAACGGCCTGCGCCCCGGCGACGTGGTTACCCTGTTCAACGGCGAAAAAGTCGCCACACCGAGCCAGCTGATCCGCGACGTCTCCGCGGTCAATCCTGGCGGCACCGCGCATCTGCGCATCAAACGTCGCGCGCAGATCATCGACGTTACCGTAACAGTCGCGCGCCGGCCGCCCGAGCCGGCCGCAGTCGATCCGCAGCCATGATGAACACGTCCGCTTTATTCCTCCGTATATAAACCAAGAGAGCCCCCATGCGCATCTTACTCGTCGAGGACGACCCCACCGTCGCCGGTTTCGTGGCCAAGGGCCTGCGCGAGGCCGGCCACGTGGTGGAACATTCCGACAATGGCCGCGACGGATTGTTCCTCGCCGCCAGCGAAACCTTCGACACCATCATCCTCGATCGCATGCTCCCCGGCGGCATCGACGGCATCCGCCTGCTGGAAACACTGCGATCCCAAAACAATACCACGCCGGTGCTGGTGCTCTCCGCCCTCAGCCAGGTCGATGATCGCGTCGCCGGCCTCAAAGCCGGCAGCGACGATTATTTGACCAAGCCGTTCGCGTTCTCCGAATTGCTCGCCCGCGTCGAGGCGCTGACCCGCCGCGGCAAAGGCGACGGCCCGCAAACCAAACTCGTCGTCGGCGATCTGGAAATGGATCTGCTGTCCCGCGGCGTGCGCCGCGCCGGCCAAAAGATCGATTTGCAGCCGCGCGAATTCCGCCTGTTGGAATATCTGATGCGCCATGCTGGCCAGGTCGTCACCCGCACCATGCTGCTGGAAGGCGTGTGGGATTATCATTTCGACCCACAGACGAACGTCATCGACGTGCATGTCAGCCGGCTGCGGCAGAAAATAGACAAGCCTTATCCGACACCTCTCATTCACACGATTCGCAATGCGGGCTATATGCTGCAGCCGGAAACACCGTAAGAAAGGCCTTCTTTTTTGAAAAAAAGAAGCAAAAAACTTTTGCTCCGGCGCCCGCTGCAACGGGCGCATCATTGCGTAACCTTGCGCGTACCCCAACAGACAAAAGTTTTTTGGTTCTTTTTTTCAAAAAAGAACATTCTTTCTTCCTTATGAAACTACTCTCCCTGCGCGGCCCGTTCTTTCGTTCCGCCGGCGTCCGGCTCGCGGTGCTGTATGGCCTGCTGTTCGCGCTGTCGTCTTACGCGCTGGTGTTCTTCCTCTGGTGGGCCACCACCGGCCTGCTCGACCAGCAGGTCGAGGCCGCCATCCGCGCCGACGGCCAGGCGCTGGTCGAACGCTGGGACGCCGGCGGCCTGCCGCCGCTGATGTTCACCATCGGCGAGCGCATGGCCGAAGATGTCGATGACGACGCGATCTACACGCTGAACGCGCAGGACGGCCGCCGCTTCGCCGGCAATCTCGACCGCTGGCCTGCCAACGTGGCGCAAGCCGGCGTGTTCTACGAACTGCCGGTCATGCGCGACGGCGTGCGCTCGCTCGCCACTGTCTACGCCATCGACCTGCAAGGCGGCCTGCGCCTGCTGGTCGGGCGCGACGTGAAGGGCCGCGCGCAATTCAAGCATCTGCTGCCCGGAACGTTGCTCTACGCTACCATCGTCGTCGCCGCGCTGGCGCTGATCGGCAGCCTGGTCATGCGCAGCCTGTTCCAGCGCATGGTGTCCGACGTGTCCTCCACCGCCGCTGCCATCGCCCGCGGCGAACTCGGCCGCCGGGTCCGCCGTTCCGGCCGCGGCGACGAATTCGACGCCATGGCCGAGGCGATCAACAACATGCTCGACCGCATCGGCCGCCTGATGGACGGCGTGCGCCAGGTCAGCAATGCGATCGCGCATGATCTGCGCACGCCGATCACCCGCGCCCGCGCGCGGCTGGAGGACGCCGCGTCCCACGCCGGCACCGAGCCCGAATTGCGCGCCGCGGTGGACCGCGCCGTCGCCGATCTCGATGCGGTCACCGCGGTCTTTCAGGCCCTGTTGCGCATTGCCGAAATCGAGGCCGGCTCCCGCCGCAGCGCGTTCGCCGAAATCGATCTCGGCCCGCTGCTGGCCGACCTTGCCGAGCTCTACGCCGCCTCCGCCGAGGACCAGGGCCTTGTGCTCACGCTCCAGGTGCCCGACACGCTGCCCGCATATGGCGATCGCGACCTGCTGCAACAGGCGATCGCCAACCTGCTCGACAACGCCATCAAATTCTCGCCCGCCGGCGGCCGCATCGCGCTCTCGGCCGACGCCGCGGATCGCCAGGTCCGCATCTCGGTCACCGACCAGGGGCCCGGCATTCCGGAAGCGGATCGCGTCCGCGCCACCGAGCGTTTCTTCCGCGGCGAGCAAGCCCGTCACACGCCGGGCAGCGGCCTGGGGCTCGCGTTGGTGCAGGCCGTCGCCACGCTGCACGAAGGCGCATTGCTGCTGGAGGATGCGCAGCCGGGCCTGCGGGCCACGATCATGCTGCGCAGCGTGCCGCCCGCCAACATGAACGCGGCTTCATCCACGCCTCATGACGCTGCCATCGCGGCTCTGCCAGAGCCGCTCCCTATATGATCCGCCGCGTCCCCCGCTTGTCGCTGACCGTGTTCACGGTGCTTGCCGCCGGCGCGGCACTGCCGCAGGAGCCCAGCGCCCCGCCGGTCGCCGTATTGACCGACACGGTGGAATATTGCGGCCAGTTGCAGCGAATGATTCTGAAACGTCCCAACCGCCCGGCCGACATCAACAAGCTGCTCGCCGAAGGCCAGCGCATGTGCGACCACGGCGAGGTGCGGCCGGGCATCGCCCGTCTGCGCCGCGCGCTCTGGTTGTTGCATCATCGCGGCACACCGCCGTAGCGGCCCATGCGCGCGGACGGATCGTTACGATGTAGCGAAGAAAGCTTGCAGTTTTTTTTAAGAAAGAACCAAAAAACTTTTGGTCCTTGGCGTACGCGGCCCAATTTAAATTGGGCCGCGTGTGCAGTAGCGGCGTTCAGATGCGTCCCATCAGCACCAATATCAGCACCACCAGCAGAACGAGCCCAAGCCCGCCGGACGGATAATATCCCCACCCAGTGCTGTACGGCCATGCGGGAATCGCGCCGACCAGCAAAAGGATCAGCAGAACTAGCAGTATCGTGCCCATGACTTTGCGGATGCTCCCACGGTTGCAATGACCCCGTGAAAACGCCGCGCGCGCAAAATGGTTGCGCGATCAGTGTCTGCCGCCGAACTTTTCCTGGCGGGTCGGATACGGTGCGTTTGTGAGCACCGGAGCGTCATGCCAATAGCATGCATGCGCATGACAAACGCGCCGTAGCTGGCGGCCAGGGGAAGTTGCGGGACGGACACTCAAAGATGGCGGCGAAAAAACCCCAGCATGTCGTCCCGCGCCGCGGACCAGGTATCCGGGTTGAATACCTCCAGCTCCTCGCAGGCGAAACCATGCGAACCCGGATAGATCGCCACCTTCACATCCGGCTGCGCTCGCCTGATGCCCTCGACATCGGCCAGCGTGATCGTGCGGTCGCCCTCGGCGAACATCAATTGCACCGGGCAATGCGGCTTCTGCTGCCGCGCCTCGGCAATGCCACCGCCGTAGAGACACGCCGCACCCCGAAAGGCGGTCAAGCGTGTCGCCGCATGCCAGGCGGCAGTCCCGCCCCAGCCGAATCCGAGCACGCCGACCCGCTCATGTCCGACCAGGGAGGCTGTCGCTGCGACATCCTGCATCACCCCCAATCCGCCCAGCCGGTCGCGCACCGCCTTGCTTTGCGCGAACTCGCTCGGCCGGTAACTCATGCGCGCTCCGCGTTCGACTCGGTCGATCAGGTTCGGCACCAGCACGCGATAGCCGAACGCGGCCAGCCGGTCGGCCAGCCGCCGCGCATGCGGCGTCGGCGCCGGCAGCGAATCAAGCACCACGAGGGCAATCGGCAGGTCGGCTGTGCCCGCGCTGTAGGCCGCGAACATATGTCCGTCCTCCGCCTTGATCTCAACCGTGCTACCCATGCTGTGCGCCCGCGAACCCTATGAACCGACCGTGAAAAGCCAGACTGGCTTCAGGTAGCGCGGTGCTCTTCCCTTAGCGCACACCGCCATGATCCAAGTGGCATAACGCCTATTGCTAGGGCAATCGGGTTAACAAAAAGACGTGTTCTTTTTTGAAAAAAGAACCACACCCTCGTCTGTTTGGATACGCGCAAGCGGACGCAGGATCGCGGCAGGTGGTCAGGGCGCAGGATCAAAAGTTTTTTGGTTCTTTTTTTCAAAAAAGAACACGTCTTCTTCCGGTTGCCCTGGTGGCATCAGCGCAAAGGGTTGCGCGAATGCTGTCGCGGGTGCCTTCTGCGGTGAAACAATACCGTGCGACGCAATGCCACCGTTTGATCCCGCCGCCGCGACAGCCGCTTACATGGCCAGCCTCACGCAAGCCCAGCATGACCGCGCGACGTCCTACACCCATGGCGGCGAATGGCTCCTGTTATGGGGCTGGCTGGTCGCGCTATGCGGCTATTGGTTGATCCTGCGCGCCGGGATGCTGACCCGCATCCGCGCCCGGATCGAGCGGGCCCGCCCGCACCCTTGGCGCGCCACGGCCGCCTGCGCCGCCGCCTTCACGGTGGCGAACTGGGTGATCACGCTGCCATGGTCGATCTACGCCACATGGTGGCGGGAAAAGACCTACGGCCTGACCAGCCAGGCTTTCGCCGGCTGGCTCGGCGAGAGCGCCATCAGCCTGGCGATCCAGACCATCCTGTGGACGGCGTTCCTGACCGTTCTCTACGCGCTGCTCCGCCGCACCCGGGTCTGGTGGGCCTGGGGCGGCGGCGTCGCGGCCATCTTTATCGTGCTGACCCTGGTCATTGCGCCGATCGCGATCGAGCCGCTGTTCAACACCTACACGCCCGCACCGCCCGGCCCGGTGCGCGACACCGTTGCCGCCCTGGCGCAAAAAGTCGGCGTCCCGTCGGACAAAATCCTGATCTATAACGGCTCGCGCCAGTCCAACCGCTACACGGCCAATGTCGCCGGCCTGTTCGGCTCCGCGCGCATTGCCATGAGCGACGTGATGTTCGCCAGAAATGCCGATATCGCCGAAGTGCGTGGCGTGGTTGGCCACGAAATGGGCCATTATGTACTGCACCACACGCTGTGGTTGGCCGGCGGGCTGTCGTTGCTGTTCGCGCTCGCAGCGTTCCTCGCGGACCGCTTGTTTGCGCGCGTGGCGCGCCTGATGCACGCTGCGGGCGTCACCGGTATCGCCGATCCGGCCGGCCTGCCGGTGCTGCTGGCCATCCTGACCACGCTCGCTTTTGTCGCAACGCCACTCTTCAACACGATCATCCGCACCGAGGAATCGCAGGCCGACAGTTTCAGCCTCGTCCATGCCAACGAACCGGACGGGCTCGCCAAGGCGCTGGTGAAAACCATCGAATACCGCGCCAGTTCACCCTCCGATCTGGAGGAGTTCCTGTTCTACGACCACCCAAGCGTCGAGCACCGCGTCCGCAAGGCAATGGACTGGAAAGCCGCACATCCGCCGTGAGGGTGATGCGTCGAAGCTGGCGGGGGGCTCTGCCCCTTCGACCCCGCGCCTTCCCTGATGTGTCAAACGCACAGCGGACTGGTATGACGCGCCCGCGCCACGCGCGTTCGCACGCGGCGCCTACCAGAAAAGAGGGGACACAGCCTTGTTCAGCCATGTCATGATCGGCAGCAACGACATCGCCCGGTCGAAAACTTTCTACGATGCCCTGTTCGGCGCGCTCGGCGGCAAGCCGGGCATCCAGGATGATAAGGGGCGCCTCGTTTATATCCATGGCGGGTCATTGTTCCTGGTCACGCCGCCGATCAACGGCGAGCCCGCCACCCACGGCAACGGCAGCACCATCGGGTTCGCCGTGACCGGTGCGGCGCAAGCCGACGCCTGGCATCAGGCCGGCGCCACGCATGGCGGCACGCCGATCGAAGATCCGCCGGGCATCCGCCAGGGCAGCTTCGGCGCGCTCTATCTCGCCTATCTGCGCGACCCGGATGGCAACAAGCTCTGCGCCCTCCACCGCGTCCCCGCCTGAGCGGCAGCGGCGCCGGGGCAGCGTGCTTGCACCCAGCCCCGGCGTCGCCGTATCCGCAACGATCGGTCTATGTAGCAAAAACTGCCAAGTCGTGCGTGCCAATCCTGCCGGGCGGAAGAGCGAAGCGAGATCCGCCCCGCCCCGAGCCGCGGCAAAGCGCGCGACAAAAAAGCGAGTCAGGGCCTACGCGGGCTGGTATCAGGCATCGTCGGCAAATAAGTGCGCCGGCACGCTGATAACGCTGCCCGTCAAAACATGGGCTCAGGGCCGGTTCGACACTGCAACGCGCAGCACTTGACCGCGAACAGGCCCTGAGCCATCGCGCAAGCGCGCGTTGCTTCTCTTTTTCAATAATAAGACCTTTCTTGATCGGCCCAGCGCGCCGGGGCAGGGTGCGCCCGCATTTCGGAGTTTTCGATGAAGCCATTGCGTAAGGCAGTCCTCCCCGTCGCTGGCCTCGGCACGCGTTTTCTGCCCGCCACCAAGGCGACGGCCAAGGAAATGCTGCCGGTGGTCGACAAGCCGCTGATCCAGTACGCGGTCGACGAGGCGCGCGCCGCCGGCATCGAGCAATTCTGCATGGTCACCGGCCGCGGCAAGACTGCGCTGGTGGAGCATTTCGACGTCGCCTACGAGCTCGAGGCCACCCTGCGCGAGCGTAACAAGACCGCCGAGATCAAGATGCTGCGGGAGGCGCAATTGCCGCCGGGCTCGATGGTCGCGGTGCGCCAGCAGACCCCGCTCGGCCTCGGCCACGCCATCTGGTGCGCCCGCGCCTTCATCGGCGACGACCCGTTCGCCATCCTGCTGCCGGACGACCTGGTGCTGGCCGACGTGCCGTGCACCCAGCAACTCGCCGACGCCTACCGCGAAACCGGCGGCAATGTGGTCGCCGTGGCCGAGGTGCCGCCCGAGCACACCAACCGCTACGGCATTCTGGCCGTCGGCCATGATGACGGCCGCCTGGTCGAGGTCACCGGCCTGGTCGAGAAACCGAACCCGGTGGACGCGCCGTCCAACCTGTCCATCATCGGCCGCTACGTGCTGCTGCCGGACGTCATTCCACATCTGGCGCGGATGGAGCGCGGCGCCGGCAACGAAGTGCAACTGACCGACGGCATGGCGCGCATGATCGGTAATACGCCGTTTCATGGCCTGCGCTATCAGGGGCGGCGCTTCGATTGTGGCGACAAGATCGGCTTCCTGGAGGCGCAGATCGCGTTTGCCTTGCGCCGGCCGGAAATGGCCGCCGCCGTGAAGGCCTTTTTAAAGAATTATCAGGAGACATGATGATGGCCGATTTCAGCCATAATTTCGACCCGACAACGCTGCGCGAATACGACATCCGCGGTATCGTCGGCAAAACATTGCACGGCGCGGACGCGTTCGCGATCGGCCGGGTATTCGGCAGCATCGTCGGCATCGGCGGCGGCCGCACCGTCGCCGTCGGCTATGACGGCCGCCTGTCCTCGCCGGAGCTCGAGCCCGAACTGGTGCGCGGCCTGAACGCGAGCGGCATCGACGTGGTGCGTATCGGCCGCGGCCCGACGCCGATGTTGTATTTCGCCGCGACCACCCTGGGCACCGACGGCGGCATCATGGTCACCGGCAGCCACAACCCGCCGGACTATAACGGCTTCAAGATGATGCTCGGAAAAAAGCCGTTCTTCGGCACGCGCATTCAGGAAATCGGCGCCCGCGCTGCGGTCGGCGACGTGGTGTCGCTCGGCGGCGGCACCGTACGCGACCTCGATATTTCCGCGTCCTATATCGCCCGGCTGCTCGCCGACTGGGACGGCGGCGACCGCGCCCTGAACGTGGTGTGGGACAACGGAAACGGTGCCGCCGGCGAGGTGCTGACGCATCTGGTCGCCGGCCTGCCCGGCACGCACACGGTGCTGAACGGCCCGATCGACGGCAATTTTCCGGCGCACCATCCCGACCCGACCGTACCGAAGAATCTCGAGCAATTGATCGCCGAGGTGCGCGCCCGCGGCGCCGATATCGGCATCGCGTTCGACGGCGACGCCGACCGCATCGGCGCCGTCGATAACGAAGGCAATATCCTGGCCGGCGACCAGTTGCTGATCATCATGGGCCGCGACGTGCTGAAAACCCACCCGGGTGCCACGATCATTGCCGACGTGAAAGCCAGCCAGGTGCTGTTCGACGAAATCGCCGCGGCCGGCGGACAGGGGCTGATGTGGCGCACCGGTCACAGCCTGATCAAGTCGAAAATGGCCGAAACCGGCTCGCCGCTCGCCGGCGAGATGTCGGGCCATGTGTTCTTCGCCGATAAATGGTATGGCTTCGACGATGCGCTCTACGCCGCGGTGCGCCTGCTCGGCATCGTCGCGAGATCCGATAAGAAACTTTCCGAAGTGCGCGCGGCCTTGCCGCATGTCGTCAACACGCCGGAATTGCGTTTCGAGTGCGACGATGTGCGCAAGTTCGGCGTCATTGCCGAAGTGGCCGCACGCCTGAAGCAGGACGGCGCCGCGGTGTCCGACATCGATGGCGTGCGCGTTTCGACCGATGATGGCTGGTGGCTGCTGCGCGCGTCGAACACGCAAGCCGTGCTGGTCGCCCGCGCAGAAGCGAAGGACGACGCCGGCCTCGAGCGCCTGAAGTCCGCGCTGGCCGCGCAACTGGAAGCAAGCGGTCTCCCCGCCCCCGATTTCACCGGCGCCGCCGCAGGTCACTGATAAGGCGAACAGAGCAAAAGTTTTTTGCTTCTTTTTTTCAAAAAAGAAGTCTGGTGTCTAAGGCTCGGGGTCCGGATCGCCGGCGCATGCCAGCGTGGCGGACTTCACCTTGGCCTGCGTCTGCAGCATGGCGTCTTCGTCGCCGGTCGTGGAGACCCACAGCACGAAACTACCTTCCGTATACGCGAACCGGCACACGGAATCTGCCGACATGCGGCAGAATTGCAGTTCCGTGAACCCACGATCGCGAAACGCCGACTCGTTCGATGACAAGTCGTTGTGTGGATGCCCTTCCAGAGCTTTCCAGCCGGCTGCCAGCAGCGTTTGCCGCGCTTGCGTATACGGCACGGATTTGATGACCGGCACGGCGGGGGCTTTAGCCACGTCGCATGTTGCCGCGGCCGCAGACGACATTGCTGCACCGCACAAAATCAAGGTCAAACCGATGCGACTCGCCATTATTCTGGATAAAAGCATATTCGCGTGCGGCGTTAAATGGGAAAACATCGGCCGTTGCGGCGCAACCGGGTGAAAAAGCAAAATATTATGCTTTGAGAAAAAGAATTAAAAACGTCGCTCTGGGTGCAAACGCTGTCGGCAGCAACAAGGCGAAACTGCCCCCCAGAGCTGGCGAGGCGGCGTGGGTTTAACCACGAAGGTCACGAAGGCTGGAAAAGTCACGAAGGGCAGGAAGCCGGACTCTCAAACACGTGGGCTGGAGTGACGGCGCGTGTGCCGTCTCATTCAAATTCCCCATCTGCCGGAGGGCGGGCGGTTAATACCAAACCGCGTTGGGTTCAACCGAGCCAATCGGCAGCGACACCATCAACGTCATTGCGCGCCGCGGCGAAGCAATCCAGGGGGACACGCGAAATCTCGCATGTTCCCCTGGGTTGCTTCGCCGCGGCTCGCAGAAAGTCGCAGTCAACGCCGGTTGGTATAGGCCGCCAGCTTCTCCACCAGATCTGCTCAGCCCGTCGGGCGGACGGTCCGCTCACAACAGGCTTTGCGCCAAGAATGAAAACCTATGGCCGCGGGTTCGTCCGGGTCCAAGCCAAGCACGGCCGGTCGCGAGGGCGCAGGCGCAAAAGTTTTTGCTTCTTTTTTTCAAAAAATAAGGCCTTCCTTGCCTTGAACCTCTTTTCCCGGGGCGCGTCGTGTCAGGCGACGCGCGCCAGATTGCCGGACGGCGCATAGGCCCCTTGCTCTCCAGGGACCGCCCGGAACATTTCGGTCAATCCCAGGATCGTCTCGGCGCCGCCCAGGAACAGCACGCCGTCCGGTGCCATCTGCCGGGCGATGGCGTCGAGCACCTGCGACTTGGTTGCGGTTTCAAAGTAGATCAGCACATTGCGGCAGAACACGACGTCGAACTGACCCAGCGGCCGCAGGTCCGCCAGCAGATTCCATTCTCGGAATGTCACTGCGTCGCGCAAGGCTTGCTTGATGCGCCACTGGTTTCCTTCCTTGGTGAAATGCTTGACCAGTGCCTGCATCGGCAGACCGCGCTGGATTTCGAACTGAGTGTAGAGCCCGGCGCGCGCGCGCGCGAGCGGCTCGCGCGCAATATCGGTGCCCACGATTTCCACGCGGCGGCCGGCCATGCTGGCCGCCATGTCGGTGGCCAGCATCGCAATGGAATATGCCTCCTGTCCGGTGGACGCGGCCGCCGACCAAATGCGCAGCGGGGCGCTCGCGGGGCGGTTGGCATGCAGCCGCGGCAGAACCCGCTCGCGCAACGCGTCGAACGGCTTCATGTCGCGGAAGAATAACGACTCGTTGGTCGTCATCGCCTCCACCACGTCGCGTTCCAGCGCGCTGCCGGGCCGCAATGTGTCGGCCAACTGGGCGAGGTCGCGCGCGCCTTCGCGTTTCATGATGGCGCCGAGCCGGGTTTCCAGCAGATAGGCCTTGTCCGGCGTCAGCATCAGGCCCGACCTGGCCTTCAGCACGGCCGCGATCGCCGCAAAGCCCGCGCTCACCGGGACACTCCAAGCATGGCCAGGATTTTCGGCCCGATCTGCGCTAACGGCAGCACGGCATGCGCCAGGCCGGCGCGCGCAACCGCCCCTGGCATGCCCCACACCACGCTGGTCGCCTCGTCTTGCGCCAGCGCGGCGCCTCCTGCTTCGACGATGCGGCGGGCGCCAGCCATGCCGTCATGGCCCATGCCGGTCAGGATCACCGCCAGCACGCGGCCGCCGGTGGCGTCGCATGCCGATTCGAGCATCGGATCGACCGCCGGGCGGCAAAAATTGACCGGCGGCGTATCGCTGAGCCGCACATGCAGCCCGGCCGCGTCGCGCTGGATCAACATATGCCGGTCGCCCGGCGCCAGCGTGATTTCGCCGGGCCGCAGCCGCATTTCATCGACGCCTTCACGGCATGGCAACACGCCGAGCTTGTCGATATGGTCGGCGAGAATCGGGGTGAACGCGGCTGGCATGTGCTGCGTCAGCACCACCGGCACCGGCAAGGCGCGCGCCAGGCTTTGCACCAGCGTGAACAGCGCATTCGGCCCGCCGGTGGAACTGCCGATAGCCAGCAGCAAAGGCGCCTGCCGCGGCGGCGGCCGCAACGCCGACTTCAGCGCCGCCTGCGGCGCGGCTGTCGGCGAGAGGACCGACGGCGCACGTGCATGGCGGCGCAGCCGCGCAAGGCCGCGGACCTTCTCGATCAATTCGGGCCCGAAGCGCGCGTCGCCGGCGACCCGGGACGCGGACGGTTTCGGCACGTAATCGGCGGCGCCGAGCCGCAGCGCCCGCATGGCAATGTCCGCCCCGCGCGTCGTCAGCGTGCTGGCCATAATGACGCGCAGATTGGGATCGGCTGCCAGCAGCCGGGGCAGGGCGGTCATGCCATCCATCACC
>Ga0116228_10002223_pt1 | contig 16702 bp, 12 predicted proteins | sample S1TSphfallax_2_FD_89694 | JGI IMG/M metagenome (GOLD analysis project Ga0116228, IMG submission 89694) | Host-associated microbial communities from peat moss isolated from Minnesota, USA - S1T2_Fc - Sphagnum fallax MG | ecosystem: Host-associated > Plants > Peat moss > Unclassified | place...
TACTCTTGATTTTGATTTCATTTGTGTTGTGTTCTTTTGGTCTCAACACAAAAAGAATTTCATGTATCACTTGTACATGTTTGCATCATCATGTGTGATGGCTTTCCCACACAACCTATTGTCATTCCCCTTTTTGGGCTTCTTTCACCTAACGAGGTTTCCTTTTGAATCCATGTTTAAGTTTCATTTCAATGACCCTGGCCATCATGTCAAAAGAAAATTGTTAAACAAACTAACAAATAATGTTGAATTGGATTTTTACAATTTAAATCCCCTTTACTCTTAAGGACATGGTTCACAATTTCATTCACTGAAAACTTCACTCCCACAAGCTTTATTTTCAATTTCAAGGCATGCCATTTAGTTCACACACATCATTACATTGATATTGTTTGATCAAGCCCTGAGGAGTTTTTCCTTAAAATTCAATTCCTAAGGTCCATTTTGGTTGTTATCATTTCATCCTTCTATGGACTAGTAGTTTTTCACACAACTTGACCTACCAACTCATTTTTCTTTGAATGAACTATTGCACTCTCATTTCATTTTAAGGATTAAACTTGAAGGTTGATATCCTTATCAACATTTAATTAAATTGGGACATCTCACATGTTTCTATTTTTTATTTGTTTTTTATTTTGCCTCAATTCATGTTTTCTTTCTCACTCAAATTTCTCCACCATTTCCAATAAATGGTCTTAATGTGAAGGTCTCACCCATGTTGCCTCTTTTAGGTGGTATCCTTTCCACTTTACTAAATATTGTTTGCCCAAATGTTTGGTTTGTTTTACACCCATGATGCATTCAACCTCGCTTGTGAGGTTAAGCTCAATGAATCAAAATCTAAGTGATAGGCTTGTTTCCTATTTGGCCTCCCTATAAGAATTCACAACTTGTTTTATTAGAAAATTTAATTCTAAATGACCAAAAGGTGACAATTTCAAATTTTATTAACTAGTCATCCTAGACAAGTCCATTTTGACTAAGTCTTTTTTATTAGATCATTTTGACTAGGTCTTTATTATTATTCCATATTTAGGTAGCAAAATTTTAAATAATATATGATTTTTTTCTAAATTAATGCACAAAATATTGTTTATTTATTACTTACATGCATGCCTAAGTTAGTTAGGCTAGTTAAGTGAATTAGGCCACCAAGGTAGTGGCCTAGATTACAAATGTGAACTTTAAACTTGCTAATCCTAAAATAATTTTTTAAAAATCTAGAAAATAAAAATAATTTAATTTATGCTGAAACCATTCATGTATTGTGATATTTCTTTTTCCAAACTTTTGATTACATGTCCTATTTGATCGCACATTTCATTTTATTACACTTGTATCATTTTATACTACATGTCAAGCATTTGATTACACTATTCATTTAACTACAACTTTATATGTTTTCATTAGAGGTGTCCATTTTTTCTCATATTTTGATTGAAAATCACATTGACCAATAATAATAATAAATGTCACTTTAATCAACTAAATAAGTTTTTAAAAACATGTCACTTCAACAACTAGAGGCGTCTAATCAATTTGAATATATTTTTAATCAAAATGAACAAGGTAATTGAGTTGGACATCTTGAAAAGCCATGAATTCGGATAGTGCCTCCTTTTATCTTCATTAAATGACTTTAACAAGTAGACACATGGAAGGTTGGTTGTGCCACAAAAGTTATTGGCAACAATAATGAAATATATAAACATGTAAGTGAGGTTCATAAAATACCTTCTTGGGTCCCACATATTTTGGTATCAATTGATGTTAATACCACCTTCTAGGGTAAGTACATACATCTAGAAGAATTTACTTGTTAGGAAAGGAAAATCAACAAATGAAAATTAAGGAGCTATAGGTCCGAACACAAAAAACATACAAGACAAAATAACAATTACCTATGTGGATTTTCCAAAAATGGAATATTTCCAAAGGAATTTTTTATTTAATGTACAAAAACATGGAAACATGTGTTATAGTTGTGCCATCACTGTTGTATCTCATTGTATCGCATGCATATTACCACCAAGCATTATAGACCTCTGTAAATTGATTCCTAACCAACTAGGGGGTACCCTCATGTAACAAAATTCCAAAGAGCTTAAAACCCACATCCACAACTCCTTAAGTTAAAATATATATATAAAGAAAAAAATCCAGAAAGTACAAATGGTAATTTCCACAAATCTCCACATATTTAATTTTTTATTCACAAATTCCAAGCATAAATAAGTTCTTCCTTGTTTTCCCTAGCTCCTCTAACATCTCCACCAAACTCACACACACAACAACAATGATGGGGGAGGGAAAATCCTCAAAAGAATTCCACCCATGCCCTAACCATATCATTTCTTACTTTCCAACCTCCCTTTTAATTTTTTAAAAACTTCATTCAAGTAAAGTGACAAGGCAATGTTACTTCCACCTTCTAAAACTAACTAAATCTAATGGTTTCACTATTTAGGTCACTAAGGTAACTAAATAGCAATAAATACCTTCACCTACCACCAATAATTAGAATATATCAAAATACCATGTCTAGATTTACTAGTCCTAGATTAACTTGCCCATTAACAACTAACTTGTGAAAGCTTCAAACATCTTGAAATCCTAAATGTTCAACCAAATGAAATCACTAATCTTGAATTCAATGTTTCTTTGAATCTTATTGGCTTGTTTTTTGTAACTTGCCTATGTTTTTTCCAAAAAAATTTGACCCGTGCATTCAACTCTTCACATTTTCTAACCATTTTTTTGACATTTTTCCTCCTTCATGACAATATCCTCTAGTCCTTGATTAGTAGTTGAAACAAGAAAACCCACAGACTTAACCATCCTAGGGATTAGAAGAGATTATGTCCTAATTGCTGAATGTTTGGTACAATTGTAGCAAAAATCTATTAAACCTAACTAATCACCCCAATCCCTATTATTAACACCACATAGTTTTGGAGATATTGGTTCAGTATCCCATTGATTCCTTGAGTTTGGCATTAGTTTGTGGATGGAAAACCATATTGAACTTTAACTTAATGATGACCTCTTCATAAGAAATTTCCAAAATTCCAACATGAATTTTTCATCATGGCCATTTATTATGACATTCAACATGCCATTATGTTTAACCCACATATTTAAGAATAATTTTGTTATCTCCATCGTCATGGCTATGGTCTTAAATACTCCAAATTTGGCCAACTTGGAAAATTTATTTATCACAACCAAGATGGCATCTTTCTCTTGCCATTCCAGAAGGCATGTCATGAAGTTCATTGAGACACCTTCATACGGACATGTCGAAATAGGGAAAGGTCTATACAACCCAAGCTTCTTCATATGCCATGACTTGGTGTTTTGGCATTTCACACAAGTGCATATGAAATGTTTTACATCCTCTTTCATTTTAGGCCAACAAAAGCTTGTACTCAAAATCACCCTTGTGGTCCTTTCATGATATTTGCATCATTTCAATGACATCCTTTCAATGTCTTATTGTTGGCACATTATGCATTTCTTGCACATGACTCTTGTGCACAACTTTCCTTGGAACACTTAAACATGCAATTACCTCCACTTAAGCAACATGTTTATAAAGGTGCATGACGCCTTTCATTTGATTTTTGTTACACAACTCCATAAAATAATGTTGTGCAAGGTGGTCTTTCACATACCCCTTCCTTATCTTCCATTTTTGCCCACAAACATGGTGTGAAGGATTTGGGTGGTCCCCCATAGCATCTCCCCTTGGTATTCCTCCTTTTGACTTAATATATCAAGCACTATATTTTCTTTGCCCAACTTATGGATTAATTATATGTTCATTAACATTAAAATGTCATGACAATGCAATTGTTTTGCAATGGCTTTTTGTTGCATTTCAAAGTACTTCAAAAACACATTGTTCATGAAGACCTTGGTCCTTTGTGATCCCAAGTAATGTCGCCTAGTCTCAATGCAATTAACTACTATGAACAATTTTTTTCAAGAATTGGCCATCTTAGTTGGGCTCTCATCATCTTTTTGTTTTCAAACGTGAAACGATTTTTGTCTTACATCAACACACCTCCAATTACAAACCCACTTGTGTTGATGTCCATTTCAAACAATTTGGAAAAGTTTAGGAACTTCAACACATGTGCCATTGAAAGTTTTTTAAGAACTTTTCAAGCATGTTTTTTCTATTCATCTTGCCATTCAAATGATAACTCCTTTTTAAGGAGGTTTTTGAGTGGCTTGGCTGATGTTGAAAAATCTTTTATGAACTTCCTATGAAAGTTGGCCAACCCATGGAAAGATATTATTCCTTTAATAATGACCTAATTTTGCCACTTTTTTATGGTTTGGAATTTTTTTTTAATCAAGCCTCACACCTTCTTGAAACAAAAAAGTTCATTTTTAACCCCATAAATTCACTATTTGTTTGGTTAAGACAAAATTTATGTGTTCACAGTGTTGGGTGTTTCCTTTGTTGACTTAGAGTAAACTAAGATGTCATCAATATAAATGATGACAAACACATTCAACCTATCATGGAAGATCAAGTTCATGAAAGTGGTAAAGGTTGATGGTGCATTGCACAACCCAAATGGGATGACTAAGACCACATATGAGCCATACCTAGTCCTAAAGGCCTTCTTTTTCACATTTGCATATGTAATGTGAATTGTGTAGAAACCCAACTTCAAGTACACTTGATTGAAGTATGCACATTTGCAACTTGTCGTCCTTTTTATCCATAAACACTAGGATTCCATATTTGGCAACTTACTTAACCTAATGTAGCTTCGTTCCATTGAATCATTTATTTGACTTTTAAGTTCCTCAAGTTTTTTATGGTTAAATTTATAAAAGGCTTTAGAAGGAAGTGCCAACCCTAACACCACTTCAATTTTGTAATTAACATCATGACAAGGAGACAATTCATTAGGAATATTTTTTATTAGAACATTTGAAAACTTATTAAATTCTCATTTACATATGTTATCTTTTTTTATGATGGTAGAAAACAATGGGTACATGGTTCCAAAGGACAAGAGGATGTACTTGATCCTTGTTTTTGTCTTCAAATTCCTATCCACATTTAAATCAACTACCATGATCCCTTCCAACAAAAACCAATAGCACAAAATAATGTTAATCATTTATGCAATTTTCAAATTTGTTGCCTTTTTACTATTAAGTAGCCACTTCTCCATATTGAATTTGAAGCATTGGAAGATTACTCCCACTCAATTCATGTCATATTTCACCTCCACTTGTGCTATTAGCAAAACCATTGTCTTATTATAAGATGTGTGATGGTTCTTGAATTGAACAATCTACAAAATAAGTATAATTTTATGGCCTAAATACAATCCCTTCATCTTAATGACTAACCAACCTTCCTTGTTGGGTTTTATTGTCTTGTCCACCAATTTTTTATATAGCTTGGCTACATCCAACTAAGTAGGGTCTAATTAAACGATATCAAATCCACCACATGGTAAAAACATCATTTGGGAAATCACCTCCCAAATGGTTTCTACTTTCTTCCCCTTCACCTTTGCCTTAATTTTTCATCATTTATTGCCTTCAACCCACACAAAAAATCTACCTAAATTTGGGTCCAATGTAACCTCCACAACCTTTCCAGACCTACCATTGACGCCCAACTATAATCATTCTCCAGCTCCAACCAACTCTTCATTTTCCACAACCATATGACCTATACTTGATAGGAGTTGGCAACTTTTGTTCTCACCTGCTTTCTAAGCTTCATTTTCTCCTTTCTTCTTCTTGGATTTGGTTTTGCTTTTAGTTTTTTTCCATTATCAAAATGCTCCCTCACCAAAGCCATTTTTCTAATCATTTGATGAATTGCTTTCAAGGTTGTAACAATGTTATCCTATTTGTGATATCTTTATACACTTCCCGGTTGCCTTCCATCAAGCTTGAACCTTTTTTTCTTATTGTTTTTTCATTTCTTTCACAATGTTTTTGTTCTTTTCCCTTCACATGTCCTCTCTTTCCTACAAATTTCTCCTTTTTTCTTTCTTTTCAACACCTACTTTCCACAAACTCTCAACAACAACATCTTCCTCTTCTCTTTGAGTTTCTCCTTGCTTATCCTTCTTTGTCTACTATCTAAGCTTTCTAACACTATTGAGATAGATGTAACTAGACCATTCAACAAACCACCCAATTTTTGGCAATATGGCAACTTGATGCAATATTCATCAACAACACACATATATAAAACTAGTGTAAAGAGGAATTTTATTGCCTTTTCCCATTAGGGAGAGATCATGGAATGATGCAAAATTTATTTGGTTCCACATTTTGAGGAATGTTCACACCAGTACAAAATTGGGGTGTAGTTCACTAGCCTAAATCATTATGGGACCTTAAAAGCGAAATAAAAAACAAAATATTTTTAAAATGGCATAACCAAAAAAAATCACTTTTGCCTCCAATCTTATATCAATTTTTGTAATAAATTTTAAAAATTAAATTCAATGTTACAAATTTTTGTAGTAATAATGGATTTTACTATAATTTTATACTTTAATTTATTTTTATTTTTTAGTTTAAAATCTAAATGAGATGTACATTAATTTTTATTTATTTCTATTCCATTTACTCATGTCAATTGATTCATCACAAATACAAATTAAATCATGAAATTTGAATAAATTAAATCCCTTTCCCTCCTTTATTCCATTACAATTTTCTCATATATATTTTATATTTTGGAAATGTCATAATTCAACAACAACCTTATAGATGGTATTGTTGTAAGGCAAGGATTTGGTGACATAGTTCAAATCTGGTGGTAATCAAGGATTACCACAAGTTGTGGCTAATTTGTTTTCTATTTTGTTATAAATGTTGAAATACATGTTTCGAAAAAAGAGGCGAGGTTGATTTTGTCTAGCCAAGCAGCATGCATGTTGGATAAATACCTCATAAAAAGATACGTTGTAAAGTTAATTTTTACACAATATGTATTATGTGAAAATGCAAGGTTGATTTCAGTAATGATCCTTTTTGGATCCTCAAAGATGGTATCTAAAATTTTGGATAGTAAGTAAAACACTTAATGTAAAAGTTTATTCTTTGATTTTTTGCAAAGAAAAATTTGATTGATCAATAAAAACTAATCCAAAAGATTTGTATCTTTCTCTCCTTTTCTTTGCGTCTTTATGTGTTTCTGTGTCTCTTTCTCTCCCTTTCTATGCATCTTTTTCTTTGTCTCTCCCTCTCTAAGTTTTTTTCTGTCTCTCCCTCTTTGAGTCTCTTTCTTTGTCTCTCCCTCTCTTTGTGTCTATCTCTATGTGTTACATCTCTCTATGTCTCTTTGTCTCGTTCTCTCCTTTTCTTTCCACCTCTTTCCACATCTCTCTCTATGTCTCATCTTTCTATGTGTGTTTATTTGCATCTATTTGTGTCTCTTTATCTCCCTATATTTGTGTCTTCTTGAAGGAACGAAGGAACAAAATAATCTGGAACTTTTTACATAGAAAAAAATGAAGAAGGTTGAAAAAAATGAGAGCAAAGAAAATAAAATAAATTCACCTCTATAGATAAAAAGGTGTTGCATGATGGTGGTGGAATGATATGCAGCGTGGATTGTCATTGAGCTTTTTGGAGTGTTGTTCAAATTTTGGATTCTTGTCCGAAGTGTTTACGATTCGAAGGAAAAAAAGAAAAAAGAAAAAAAGAAAAGAATAGAAGTAAGAAGACATGATGCAACAAAAGATAATGGAAGAAATGAAAATGAAAGAGTTTGTATGGTGGGATGCCTTAAACCCTAATGCCTTTCAAAGTTTGTTGTGTGCATTGTAATTGTTAGCGAAAATTAATTTTCATCCTAAATCAATTTTCCATCCATCATTGGTTACACAATGAGGAACACAATTTGGAATTACAAATGATATAAGAAAAAATAACCCTAAAGGGTAGACCCTAAACCCTAAACACTGTACTATATAAGAAAAAAACCCTAAACTAGAACCTTAAACCTTAAAAGACAAAACCCTTAACCCTAAAAGCATTACACCTTAAACCCTCTCTCCGTGTCCCTTTTTTTTTCTTTAAATCCTCTACTATACAAGAAAAAAGCCCTACATGGTAAACCCTAAACCCTACACCATGTTCTATACAAGAGAAAAAACAAAATCTTACAACCTTACAAACTTTCACCCTATGACACAAAACCCTAAACCCTAATCACATTGAACCTTAAACCCTACAACACAAAATCCTAAACATTACAAACTTTGACCCTACACCCCATAACACATTAATTTACCCTACAACACTAAAGCCTAAATTAAACCCTACAAACATTTAACCTTAACACCTATCAACACACCTCAAACCTTAAATGTAAACCCTAAACCCCACAACAATAAACCCTATAACATTAAACCCCACACACTTTGACCCTAAACCCCACATACTTTGACCCTACACCCCACAACACATTAAACCCTACAACTCTAAACCTTAAACCCTAAACCATGCAAACTTTGACCCTACACCTAACAATAGTAACCCTTAAACCCTATAAACATTTAACCCTACACATGACAATAGTAAACCTTAAAGCTTGCAAACATTTAACCTTAAAAACATTGAACCTTACACCTAACAACAATACGCTTTAAACCCTATAAACATATAATAACCTTGTAAACATTAAACCTTACATGTGACAACAATACACCTTAAACCTTGCAAACATTCAACCTTACACATGACAACAATAACCTTTGAACTTGACAATAATAAACCTTAAACCCTAAACCCTTCAACCTTAAACATCAAACCCTACAAACATTTAACCTTAAACATTAAACCCTACAAGCATTTAACCCTGCAAACATTGAACTTTACATCTAACAACAATAGCCGTTAAACCCTACAAACATTGAACCTTACACTTCACAACATTAAACCTTAAACACATCAAACATTTAACCCTACAAACATTCAACCCTACACCTAACAACAACAACCCTTAAACCCTAAACCCACCACCTGACAATAGTAAACCTTAAACCGTGTAAACATTTAACATTACAAACATTAAACCCTACACCTGACAATTGTAAACCTTGAACCTTGTAAACATTGAACCTTACACTTGACAACTGTAAACCTTAAACCCTACAAACATTTAACCTTACAAACATTGAACCCTATACTTGACAATAGTACACCTTAAGCCCCTACAAACATTTCACCTTATAAACATTGAACCCTACACCTAACAATAATAACCCTTGGACCTTAAACCCTAAACATCAAACCTTACAAACATTTAACCCTACACTAGACAACATTAAACCTTAATCCGTGTAAACATTTAACCTTACAAACATTCAACCCTACACTTGACAATAATAACTTTTAAACCCTAAACCCTACACCTGACAACTATAAACCCTAAACCCTGCAAACATTAAACCCTATGCCTCACAACAATAATCCTTAAACTTTACAACCATTTTACCCTACAAACATTTAACCTTATAAACATTAAATCCTACACGTCACAACAATAAACCTTAAACGTTACAAATAATTAACCTTGCAAACATTGAACCCTACACCTAACAACTATAAACCTTAAACCTACAAACATTTAACCTTCCAAACATTGAACCCTACACCTAACAATAGTACACCTTAAACCCTGCAAAGATATAATAACCCTACAAACATTGAACCTTACACATGACAATAATGTACCTTAAACCCCTACAAACATTTAACCTTACACCTAACAACAATAACCTTTAAACCTTACACCTAACAATAATAAACCCTAAACCCTAAACTGTTAAACCTTAAACCCTAAACATCAAACCTTGTAAACATTCAACCTTGCAAACATTAAACTCTACACATGACAACAATAAACCTTAAGCCTTGCAAACATTAAACCCTACACCTCATAACAATAAACCTTAAACCTTGCAAACATTGAACCCTACACCTAACAATAGTAAACCCTAAACCCTATGTTAAGGGAGTAGTTACTTGTGGTAATTATTAGTTAGTATATTTCTATTTACCTAGTTATTGTTTTAGGAATTACTAGCTAGATTACATAGCTTTTTGTTGAAGAATATATTGGGAGAAAACGAAGAAATAAAGACCATTATATCATTATAGAACATGGAACTTTAATGGAGTATGAGAGAAATATGCTTTGATTTTTGGAAAGTTTTATTTTCATAGCCATAATTTGTTGTTTTGATGTTTTTAATCATACTTTCAGTACTATATTTTAATTTAAAAACTAGTTTTAAATAGATTTGAATGAGTAAACTTTGTTAGTATTAGTTTTATTGTATTTTGGTCTAGACTTTAAACCAAAATACATAATTGCAGATTTTGTATTTACCATTTGGTGACCATCCCAAGGTTTGAATTCAAAGTGAATTTCAGAATGTTGTTTATGTTTTATTGTTAAATTTGTTTTTCTATAGATAGATAGTGAACTTCAATTTTTTTTTTCATTTTTTTTCAAATCTTTATCATAATTTTTTGTTCAAGAAGTAGATGTAAGCAAAGTAGCTAAATGTGAGGATTTTGTTTTAATGTAATAGTTTGTTCATATTTGAATTAGGATGTGGAGAAATGGAAAACATAATTGTAACTAGAAGTTTGAGGAGACAATTAAATCAAGTTGTATTACATGAACAAGTGCAAAATGGTGCTACCATTAACAACAATTTGAGTGCAAATCAGGTAGATCAATGGTTTGAAACACCTAAAAAAGTTTTTCAAATAAAACATAAACATCCATGGACAGAAGCGATACCTGCAAGCCACATAATGCCTCAGGTAGCACTAATTATTCTTCATGAAGTGCAAACTAGTGAAGCATAGAGGCGCACTAATAGTCTGTCCCAAAACTCTAAGAGGGAAAAACGTAAGAGTGAAAATGAAAATTCACAAGTTAAGTTTAAACAATGTAGTTGGGATAGAGAATTGTGTTAAAATCAGCAGACTTGATGCAACAAGATAATTTTAATACTTTTATTCAAGAGGAAGAATAGAGACTTGTTGATGCACCCCCAAGTTCTTTGATAGACTCAACTTCAAAGGTGAAAACAACGGAAGGATAAGGAGTTGGGGTAAACTCCCTAGTTCGCAGCACTTCGAGGTAGAAGGGTGCGCTAAAGCTCTGGGATGGGGATTAGGATGAGTGATAATCAAGTCAATTATTCACATGGACCTACATAAACCAAACAACAAGTTGGTTAATGTGTAGTTGGAGCATTTTTAGTGCACAGACGAGCCACAAGTAAACATAAACTCACAACACTCACCACAACCCGGACTTGGGGGAAGCCACCACCTTCCCCCTTAGTGTTCTTTATGCCTAACCATGGGGCATGCACCTAGATGTCATTTTGTCCCAAGACTCCCAAATTGGGAGTCCCGCAATTCCCGAAATTAAGAGTCCCGTGACTTTTGAGGCCCATAACTTTTTTATGAAGCCCTTTGATTGAAGTGAGGTATAAAGCAAAGTTTTAGCCCTCTTCAAGATCTTTCTAAAGATATGTGGCAAGCCACTTGCATGCAAGTAAATTAGGGCGATTCCTAACTATTATTGGTCAAGAGTCAAATTAGCAGTTTGATTTTTGGCCTTTCTTTTGGCCATAACTTATGTTTTAAGTACCTAAATGGGTCATGCGAGCCCATTTTAGACATTTATGTTTCAAGAGCTTTGCAATGTTATAAAGAATTATTCAATCCAATGATTTTTGACCCCTCTAATTGCCCTCTGAAGATTTGAGAGTCCATTAGGACTCTAATTCCTAAAATGTGAGCTCATTTGGGAGTGTGCGGGTTCATTCCCTCACATTCTCCTACACTTTCAAGAGTGTGAAATGTGACTCCTAGGCTTCACTCTTGGCCTACACCTTTGTAAGCCCTTGCCTTGGTCGTGAGCCCAAGGTTAAGGTTATGACATTCAACATGTCAGAAGGGGAGGAAGTAGTACCAAGGTACATATTTGCTTCACCTCCTTATTATTGAGATAGTTAGGAAAATGAAAAGTCTGAACAAAGAGTTCAAAATTTTGAAGCTTTGATTCATTATGTTGTTGAGTAAGAAGCCACAATTCAAGGTATCAGAATGTCTAAAGGAGTTGAGTTCGCATTTGTAACTAGACAAGAAATTGTAGTATTACCAAGAGAAGAACCAATAATAGCAAAAGGCGTTATTATGGCTGTAAAAGTGAGGTACAATGAATGTACATAATGGAAACATAGCTAGAAGAGTTCCAAGGGATTGGAGTAAAGGAATTCACAGTGTGAATAAAGTTCCAAGACCAAATTCTTCACGTTGCCTGTATTGGCATTAAATTAGACATTAAATCAATGAATGTCCATTTATTGAAGATATGTGAGGCAAGGATTTGCTGAGCATTTCTAGAATCTAAATCCAGAACTTGCAAGAGTAAGGTATCATGGACATATTGAGCTAAAGGATTTGTACCATGAAAAGGTCAAAATTCTAAATAGACTTAAAGAACAAATTTGGAGAGAAAACATAGTGGAAATGAGAGTTTAGATTGTGGCAAATGTACCACCTATTTCTATAGCCCCTACATTAAGTCTATTACATCAAAACAATATTGGAGTTACCTATGCAGGACCTTCAAATTTTGGAATGGAACCAATAAGATTTGTGCCATTATATTTTGTGGCAATGCTCAAGTCTATAATCATAGTTATTAAAACTATGCTTGTATCGGCACTAATTCATATTGTTGACGGTGTTAGATTTAAACCAAAAACTCCAAGGGGAACAAAATGTGTGAATTTGCATGAAGATATACCCAGAGAGGTGAACAAATTTTTTGCTAGTTAGCCATCAAATCCAAAAGGAGGCAACTTAAATCCACTAGGACGACTAGGACCTCCAAGATATTTTGGATTGCCAATGGTGAATCCATGCAGGCCACCACTACCACCAAACAAACTTTTTTGTCGGCCACTTAATTATCATGAGTATGTCAAGGATTGTGACCTAAATGCTCATGCTAGAATGTTTGAAGTTGCCACTAAAGTAAATAGTGAAACAAATGATGCATAAATTGTTAATCTCTTCAAATTTACCTTTAGAGGTATTGTGTCTTACTGGTGTAACAAATATATGGGAGATTACCCATATTGTATTTTTGTAGAATTACAATTGGCTTTTTGTAAACTATACATAAAAGTTCAAAATGATGAACAAGTTTACATATAATTGAAAACATGAAATAGGAAAAGAATGAAAAAGTGGAACTCTATTATGAGATATTATTGAAGTTGGCCAATAGTTTTAAACACAATAGATAGTTTTTTAACTATTGTTTTTAGATCTAAATTACAACCATATTTGCGTGTGGCAACAACATATGTGAAGAGATAAACTTTGCAATAACATAAGGAAACAACTTTGGTTTGTGAAGAAGGAATTTTTTAAGCGGACGCCATAAGTAATCTATTAGTACCACATAGTAATAAGACAATATTTGTTCAAAAACCTCAGATAGTCCTAGAAAAAATAGGAATGCATTGTACAAATTGTCATAGGAAAAATCATAATGTTAAAACTTATAGAGTCAAAAGAAAGGAAGACCTTGTTCTTGTAATCTCTAAGGTTATTACTCAACATATTAAATACAAAAGCCTATGAGGTATTTCTGTCATATTTGTGGTGACACTAAACATAAGATCATATATTATCTTAAATACAATGACATGCAAAATATGTTTAGGAACAAAAGAGTGAAGCCAATAGAGAAATGAGTTGTGGTAGAACCTAAGGTTTCAAATCCTTCAATCCATATGGTGGATGTGAATATGGCCACCACGAGGAACAAGGTTATTGAAAAACAAGTGTTTAAGGATAGAAAACTAATCAAGAAGAAGTATGATGTTGACTAGGAAGAATAATAAAAACTACAACAATATTTTGTCAAGACTATACATGAGATGCAAGCAGAAGACCCACCACAAAATTTGATTCCAAAGGAGAAAGCATATTGGAATACAAGTTAGTAGGATTGTTAAAAATTGAGGTGTCCGTAGAACCAATTGTATCACAAAGTTTGTCTATTAATCCTATTAACAAAATTATGTTTATGGAACAAATATTCCAAGATATTAATAAATAGATGCTAAAAATTACCTATACTTTGAGGTTAGGTCAATTGTTGAAGATAACACCAAATCTTAAAAAGTATATGTGGCAAAAACTAAAGCCTAAAAATCCCAATATAACTATTAAACATATATTAGAGCCCAATGTAGCTACAATGGTTGAGCCACATTTTCAACTAGACATAACAGCTATAGAGGTAAATAACTAGATGGCAATTATCTAGGTGCAAGTTGTGACGCACTCCCAAGTCCCAAATTGGGCCCAAGATGGGCCATGGTTTTTAAAATATCGAAATTGTGAGGACTTGAGGGCACGTTCCCAGCTCTCAGCACTAAAAGGGGTAGAGGGGTGTGTTGAAGCTCTGGGATGGGACTAGGAAGAGGGACAAACTTTAGTTACTTATTCGAACCTACATCAAGCCAACTAACAAGTTGGTTAGTTCGCATTCCGAAGCACCCTTGGTGCTAGGACAAGCCACGGGCAACTCTGGACTCACAAGACTCACCACGGCCTGGACTCGAGGGAAGCCACCACCTTCCCCCATATAGTATTATCTACGTTACTCCGCAACACCCACATCCAAATGGCTTTTTGTCCCGGGACTCCCAAGGAAGAGTCCCGAAACTGTCCCAGTTTGGACTCCCGAGACTTTGCGAGTTCATAACTTTTTGCTCAGACCTTTGATTGGGATGAGGTCTAAAGCAAACCTATAGTTCTCCTTGAGAGCTTTCCAACGGTGTGTCACATTTAATCTACACACACCGGGGTTGGGTTGATTCCCAACTTTTAGTGGTCGGGAGTCAAACTGCCAGTTTGACTCCCGGCCCTTTTTTTTGCCATAAGTTGTGCTGCAAATGTCCAAATGGCTCATGCGAGACCATTTTCGACATCTACACTTCAATAACTTTCCAATGACATGAAGAAAGCTTCAAGGAAAGGTGCTTTGACCCCCTGCAATCGAACTCTGAATTTTTGGGAGTCCTAGAAGACTCCCAAGTCCCCATTTCAGGAGTGAGTGTTGTCCTCACACTCTTCCAAAAGTGGGGTTGTGACAAGCTGGGAAGAACATTGTCGAGGATTTTTTGATAGATGGAGGAGAAAGTGTGAACATTGTAACAAAAAATTTCAAAACAAAATTAGGTTTACCCAAACTAAAACCAATTCCATACCACCTCAAAATGGTAGATCAAAGTATGATTGGACCTCTATGAATCATTAGAAATTTGAAGATTCACATACATGGTATTCCATATATAGCCACATTTATTGTTCTGAAAAACAGTGCGGTAGATTATAGTTATTCTATGTTGCTTGGAAGACCTTGGTGCAAAGATGCAAAGGTTACACATGACTGGGGTATCAATGTCATTATTGTTCAAGGTACTAGAACGATCATAATAATATTAATTAACATGAAATTGGGAACAAAAACTAGAAGGCCCCAAGTAATTATTTTTTATGACTTAATGGAAGGTTAACATATGAAAATGAAGATCTGATCTTTGAAACATAACCATAATTGTTTCAATTGGCACAATTACACTTTAAGAAGAAATAATTTCATTGCTAAATGTTGGAGTGTCAAAAATCAAAAACATGGAGGAATCTAATCTAGAGCAAGGGATATCAAATCAAACAGATGTAAAAGTGGTGCCTTCAACAATGAAATTAGAACACTTTTGTGTCAAATTAGAGGTTTCATTGGAAGACAAGGTTTATCCAAAAACCTATTACCATCATAACCATGATGATATTCAAGTGGATGAGACACTATAAAAAAATATAAGTATAAAACCTTTAAATAACAAGTTGGACTTTGATTGAAGAATAACAACTTGTTAAGTTGAATATTGGCATAGAGGCAAATCCACAATACATCAAGATTAATTCACAATTAAGAAAGGAGAAGACTAAGGAGCTTTAGATGTTATTTAAGGAGTTCAAATATGTGTTTATTTGGACTTACAAAGATTTAAAAGGCATACTTCCAAAATTGGCTCAACATAAAATTGAAGTAGATACCTCAATTCCACTAGCACATCAAGCAAGGTACAAATTGAACCCTAATTATGTTGCAACTCTCAAATAGGACATTAACAAATTATTAGCAACTAGATTTATTCAACTAGTAAAGGAGGTTACATGGTTATCACCCATAGTGATAGTGCTTAAGAAGAATGACAAATTGGGAATTTGTGTGGATTTCAAGAAGCTTAATAAGTCAAAAAAAATCCTTATCCTTTGTCATTTTTTGATGAAGTATTGAACATTGTAGCAAGGTATGAAACCTACTCATTTCTAGATGGATGTTCAAATTACCATCAAATTTTTATAGCCCCCGAAGATAGATACAAAACAACTTTTGTAATAGATCGGGGATCTTTTATTTGGATGGTGATGCCATTTGGTGTCAAAAATGGGCCCCCAAATTTCTAGGGAATAGTTAATAGAGCCTTCAGAAAATACTTAGACTAGTTCATGAAGATATTTTTGGATGACTTCACAATTTATAGTGATATGGAGAGTCATTTGATGAAGCTCA
>Ga0116228_10002225_pt1 | contig 16699 bp, 14 predicted proteins | sample S1TSphfallax_2_FD_89694 | JGI IMG/M metagenome (GOLD analysis project Ga0116228, IMG submission 89694) | Host-associated microbial communities from peat moss isolated from Minnesota, USA - S1T2_Fc - Sphagnum fallax MG | ecosystem: Host-associated > Plants > Peat moss > Unclassified | place...
ATGAGGCAGAGATATATACCTGGTGTTGAGACCGGTAAGCTGCCTGCCTACGGAGTCATACCAACCGATTGGTCGTTTCTGTGATACCAGGACCAATATCAATCTATATACCAGGATTCCAATCTGGTACCTGCCCAACACTGGTCTTGACATTGGTGAATTTCTTGTCAATCATGGGTTATGGAAAAATTGCTGGACAGCAACTCAGTTGATGATCAATTCTGACATTGCATGTTTTTTGCTTCTGCAGAAACAAATTTGCAATTTGAGAAGTTGGAAATTGAGCAGTGTGAAGAACATATTTATTTAGTCTTGAAGCTCCACCACTCAAGATTCTTGAAAAGTAATAGGGGCTGCTTTCTCTTGGCAGAAAGAATTTACAACTGAGTTTGCAAAATGAGGAGCAGTTCCAATGCTGCTGCTGCTGGTCCAATAGATCCAGATCCTCCAGCTCCAAACTCAGATGTGAAATTCTTGAGCTTGATCAAATATCACTGGACAGACTGGGTGTGCCTAGTTATCCTCATAATCATTGAAATCATACTTGAGGTCATCCATCCTTACAAAAGATATGTGGGCCCCAAAAATTTCATCACTGGTGAACTTCTCTATCCGATGCACAGCCAAACAATCCCATTTTACGCTGTGCCTGTGAGTTTTCCTCATCTTCTTAAAGTGTTTCCATTCTCTTTACAGGTCTTTATGTCACAGAGACAATTGTGGTATGTCTTGAGGACAGGTTAACATCATATGTCTTATGAGAGTGAGCCCCAATTTTCAGTTGTGCAACAAGGGTAGTAAATGTGCTAAGTAGACTGAGAAATCTGCATCATCTGTGAACTGGGTGTGAGCAGATTTTTTCATTGATAATACCCCTGGTGTTTATCCTCACATATTTTTTCTGGAGAAAGTCACAGCGAGATGTCCATCATTCAATCCTTGGTAAATCTTTCTCAATGCTACAACAACCATTGCTTTATTGTTGAAATAACAATTGGCAGGGTGGATGAGGAAGTGAGCCGTCTAAAACTTGAATTGTCTTTTTCTGCAACCATGCAACAGTTGTAGCGTCCTGGCACCAACCCTCTTGCTGTGTACATAAGTCTCTTATCATTTTGTCTAGATTGCTAATTCAACCTGAGACTGCATTGGATTGTGATGTATTATTTGTAGGTCTTTTGACTGCTGTAGCACTCACAGCAGTAATAACAGATGCACTGAAAGATGGGCTTGGATTTCCTCGACCTGATTTTTATGCACGCTGTTTTGGAAGTGTAACAGCCACTCCAGTGAGTCTGCTCCTGTCTTGTGTCAAAATTCATTCATCTCCTCTTGAATATCAATCTGCAATGTAGGAGGGGGTTGGAATTAAAGGAAATTGTTGCCTTCCACTCCAAATGGTCCACCTACATATCTGATTTGTGGCTCAAGAATTTGACTGTTTTGAGATCACATTTGGTTTAAAATCCTGTTTAAAAGTCAGTGGACGACTGAAGTTTCGCAGTCTCAGATTCCTGAAAGTAGACCCAAATTGGCTTACTGCGCATATGGGGCACAAATCTACATGATCTTTGTTTAAGCATGAATGATGTATCAAAAAAGTTGTTGAAACTCCCATGTTGGACTGTTCACAGCTGTCAAAACTACATGTCCGATTGGCTGCTCAAAGCTAAAGAGGGGCTACTCATGTGAATGCATTCAGTCTTTCTATGAATGGAGGGACTGAAGGACAAGAAAAGGGAGGGGAGGGGGGGGTGAGTTTGATGGAGCTAATTTGCAACTAATAATGGTTAAAGTCAACAAATGCAGGTTTATGGTCCAGACAACAATGTGGCGTGCACTGGATCCCCATCACAAATCAAGGAAGGATACAAATCATTTCCTAGTGGGCATGCCTCCTGTATGTAATTTCACCTTAGATGGTTGTCTTAGATACACTATGTAGTTAATCGAACTTCTGTACAGGATAGGAAGTTTGGAGACTAGAATGCTCAAATTGTTCTCCTTGGTCATTCAAATCAGTGGGGCTTAGCTTCTTGATCATTCTTTGGGAATTGATTTGCAGGGTCTTTCGCTGGATTAGGCTACTTGGCAATGTATATTGCAGGCAAGCTGGGAACTTTTTTTGACAGGAGAGGCCACACTGTGAAGCTGCTACCTGTGATCCTCCCATTGCTACTGGCAACCTTCATTGCCGTTACTCGTGTGGACAATTACTGGCACCACTGGTTTGATGTTTTTGCTGGAGGTCTTCTTGGTAAGTTTGTCCTTTTGCCTGTATCTGGGGTTATTATGTCCACTTCTTTCTCATAATAGGTGCTCTTTGGATCAACATTTAAGCTGCTGAAACCAAAACCCATTTTCTGTGCTATGATCTGCAGGATTATTTGTGGCATACTTCTGCTATCGCCAACATTACCCCAGCTTGTTTGATGTTGAAGGTGAGCGAATCACTCCTGTTTGGCACTTAAAGGCATTACTCAAGACAGGACAAAAGCAGGTTCAAAGCTAGAATGGTACCCTTATATTGTACTAGCAATAGATACATATATTCTGGCTGCATGAGGCCTCTGGAATTAGCACCACTTACCTCCCAAGAATTTTGAAAAATTGATGGCCTGTCCTTGTATATGTGCAGGGTCAAGTCCATATCCCCACATGCAGAGGCACCCAGCGCAGCCATTGGCAGCATGGCCAGCACACAGCTCACCAAGTTGGGAAGGGTCTGATAATCATGTATGAGGTTTGCATGAAGATGCGGAGGCATGGATCAGAGGATGGTCCATTCAAGAGGGTGATTTCACATAAACTTCTAGCTTCCAGTCAGTGTGCTGCTGCAGAAGATTGATTGCCAGTAAGTTGTGATCTTGTCTATGATTAAGGCCATCCTCTGTACAAGTCACATGGTTGGGCCTTCTTGACAACAAGCATTCTTAGTGTCCAGATGTAGGAAATTTCATGTGCATTTTTACAGGCAAATCGTAGTTTGTATTGAGATCCAAGCCACATTCAGCACAGTGGACATCTTCAGTGCAAGGTTTATACAATTCCTAATGCTTTGAAGGGTTAGGAATCATGCTCAACATTGCAGTTTCACACATTTGTCTTTTGAACTCCCTGTTGGTTGCAAATCCCAAATGCAGAAAGGCTCCAGTTTCTTCAGTCTTTCACACTATCTTTTGTGGGCAAGTTAAACAGAGTCTCTTGTGCTTTGCAAATTTGGAGATTGTTCTCTGTGGCTTGTCTGGAGCAGTCATGAAAAGCTTTTGAGACTGATTACAAATCTGAAATCTTGGAGCAAGCAATTATGATGCATTGGAACCTTTGCAAACTAGTTATGAAGTTCAAAGGGACAAGGAATCAGTCAGTACCTGCAGAAGGTGGAATCCTATCTGGTCTACAGTAACAAGCTGTAGATTGCGAAGCAATTCAGTCATGCATCCTGCTGATAAAATCTCCAGACCTGTAAATTGGAAACCATTCAGTCATACATCCTGCAGATCAAATCTCCAGAGCTGCAGATAGTGGCTGGTTTTCGTTGCAACTTCCCAAACTGTCAATATAAGCTCCAAAATAGTAGGCAACAAATGACTGTGGCAAGGTGTTAATTGTCAGAATCCCAAAAAGGAACAATTTCAAACAAAAGCTGCAAAGATCTGTGATGAGTGCTAGAAATCCAAACTCTAGCCCTAAATATAACAGAACTCAAAATCAGCTTGTGGGTATGTCTGTACATTCTACTCTTGACTGTAGCAATGAGAGTAGGTGTCTGCTGAGAAATAAGGACAAGTAACAAGCTTTCTGCCACCATCCTATGCTGAGAACTGCAGAAGTGGAAGGAAGGAGAAGCTGTTCTTGTTTTGTTTTCATGGTGTTGACATGAGACTAGTTGTAGAGAGAGACAAATTAAGAGAGCAAGAAAGAAAGAGATGGGTAGGGGTGGGTTTCTTATTGTGAGCAGAGTTTTGGGTCACAGGATTTAAAGAGGAGCAAAGTTGCAATGAGTGTCCCCTTCTCACAATCTGATGTCTCTCTCTGCAGACTTTTGAACATATTCAGGGGACCTTACCTCACACCATCTGCACCTTTCAGAGTCTCCAGTGCTAAACCAGCTTCTTGTTAGGAGGAGATATATATACTTCAGTCCTCCTGTCCAATCTGTTTTGTTGCAAATGAAATCAGCTGGTTTCATTGCTTGTGTTGGGCTACTCAGCACAACCCAAAATTGGCAGTTTGCTGCAGCCCTTCACATCATAAGAGATGCAGGATTCCCCTCTGGGCTTCAAGTAGGTTGCTGCTGGCTTGTAACCTGGCGCAAACAGTTGTTACTGTCATGTGGGTTACAATGTGTCAACAGGCCAATACAGATCTGGAACTTCGCAGTTCTCTCTCCTGTGGCAAACCTTACCACCTAGGCAGCATGAAGGCAGGTACTAAAACAACAGTCAGTCATTATGCATTTGGTAAGAACCACAATTTCTTTGTTTCCTCAATCCTACTACATCCTGCCACATTTCATGTACACAGATCATTGTACACACGATCAAACCAGACAATTTGAAGGGAACAGCTGCCTGCCTCAGAAGCAGTTCAAACAAAACTTCCAACAGTTTGAAGGAGCAAAAGAAGAACAACAACAAAACCCAAGTACCCACAGCTTCTTCACTCCTGTAGTACTCACAACACTCCTGTGTCACCTGCATCATCATCATCATCACTACATATTTCAGTGAGGATCTGCATTGAACACAGACCAAAAGGCCATCCCTGGAAATTCTCTTTATGCTCAAATCCATCTCTAAGTGTATTGCACAAAAACCTCAGGTAAACCAACACCCACTGGAAGGTTTTGGGGGATTCTTGAAACCCCAGTCGTGTTGTAGCGCCTCCACTCTCAGTATTGAGATCTTCGCAAAACCCTCTGCAACAACACTGAGAATCCTAAACAAAACCAGTCCTCTCTCCCTCTCGCTGGGGACTCCTTTCCCCTGTGTGCTTCTTGGTCTTTGAGATATGGCAACGACAATACTTCAAGAGTATTGCAACGACTCTCTTCTCTCTCTTTCTCTTTCTCCCTCTCCTCCTGTCTCCAGTGCTGTTCCCGCGTTTGCCGCTTGACTTGCAGCGGTGTGAAGTTGCCGCGGTTCTCGCGCGTTCTCTTCTAGGTTCTCTGGGAAGAAACAAAAAACCTTTGTTGTTTACTTCACTCTTTCAGAAGACACACTGCTGCTACTTGGGACAGACAGGAAGGAGCTTCTGCGGTCGGATCTGGCATCGAGAGCTCGGAGTGTGATCTAAACTTCTTCTTCTTCTTGATATTCTTTCGAAGAGAAAGAAGGTTTTGGGTTGCTGGGGATTTGTTTCATTCTCGTCCCCGGTGGTGTCGTTTCTTTCTTGCTTGCTTGCTTTGGGCTGCTGCTGCAATGCAAGCTGCGGACCATGATGCAGTATTTACCAGCGCGGAGGAGCAGGAGAAATGGTTAGCGGATGCCATGGCACTCGTCCAGCACCATGCTTTCTACATGCACCGCGCTCTAGTGAGTATTTTCTTTTCTTTTCCTGCTGATCTTCTACCCGCCCCCCCCTCTCTCTCTCTCTTTTGCCTCCTTTGAATTAGTACTAGACTTTGGAACCCCAAGTCCTCCAGAGGTGAAGAAAATTGGAATGTGAAGAATCCATCTGTGGAGTGGAAAAGAGTTTTGTTTTTTTTTTTTCCTGAGGAATTTGGGTTTGTTTCCCGGTGTGTAGGATGCAAACAACATCCGGGATGTGCTCAAGTTCTCAGCACAGATGTTATCAGAGCTGAGGACATCCAAATTGTCACCGCAGAAATACTATGAACTCTGTATCCCATCTTCTTCCTTTCATTCCTTCCTTCGTTGGATCCAGCAGTTTTGAGAGTTGATGTTTTCATTTCCAGACTAGGGTTTGATGAAGCAGCAGCAGCCAGCTGTAGACATGACCCATCATCAGACATGAGGACATTAGATATTAACCTTGACCCATCATACATCAGACATGAGGACATTTGATGAGTTGCGACAATTGGAAGTTTTCTTTAGGGAGGAAGGTAAACGAGGGCGCTTGAATGCAGACATCTATGAGCTTGTGCAACATGCTGGAAATATACTCCCTCGATTGTAAGCCCTATTTTCTTCTTTGTCCATTCTTGATTTTGGTCTCACATGTGCCATCTGAATGCATTTTGGTCTCTCAAGTGTGTGCCATTTTGGTGAGGAATCCATTCTAACAAACAGATGAGAAAGTGGTTGCAGGTATTTGCTGTGCACAGTTGGGTCAGTGTACATCAAGTCAAAGGAGGCACCAGCAAAAGATGTGCTGAAGGATCTAGTTGAAATGAGTCGTGGTGTTCAGCATCCTATTCGAGGTCTCTTCCTTCGCAGCTACTTGTCTCAAATCAGCCGGGATAAATTGCCAGATATTGGTTCTCCATATGAAGGGTACTCTCCTGTTTTCCATAAGCTGCCATTCCACATTCTTTCATCAAGCTTTCAGACATGTTTCATGTTAACCCTTAAAAGACATGGATTGTCATCTGATGCTATCTGATTCTACTCTGTGTGTTCCTGCCACCGCACGCCATCCTCTCACAAAACCTCCTGCGTTGTCTTTCACAGGGAGGGTGGCAGTGTCATGGATGCGGTGGAATTTGTACTTCAGAATTTCACAGAGATGAACAAGTTGTGGGTGCGGATGCAGCATCAGGTTGAAAGCTTCCCATATCTATCTGCTCTGAATTGCCTTCAGTCATGTGTCTGCAGACCATGTCATTCTACCAGAATGATGCTAGCATGAGTTTTGACAAAAGAAAGTGCACTGTCTTACCAATTTCCTGCAGGGACTTGTGCGGGACAAGGAAAAACGAGAGAAGGAAAGGAGCGAACTTCGTGACTTGGTAAGAAGGGAAGCTCTGGCTGGAGAGTGACTTTGTTTATTGACTCTATTATTTATTGGTGGCTAAACTCCAACAAAAGTTCCATCAGCATGTTTGCTTGAGTAAAACTATTGGGACAGTTGAGGCAGATAAGACTACCCAATTCTGTTGGCAGGTGGGAAAGAATTTGCATGTGTTGAGTCAATTGGAGGGGGTGGATTTGGAGATGTACAGAGAAGTGGTCTTGCCACGAGTACTTGAACAGGTGAGAGACTATTGCTATAAACATGGCAATTTTACAGATGTAGAACCGCAAATTGATTTGCTTTTGAAATCTCAAGGGCCAGTACGACGACCGGTTTGTGAAACTAGGGTCCAATCTGACATTTTCTTACTGTGAGAGAGGGAGCAGGTTGTGAACTGCAAAGATGAGCTTGCGCAATATTACTTAATGGATTGTATCATCCAGGTCTTTCCTGATGATTTTCACCTTCAGACACTGGAAACACTTCTCGGTGCTTGCCCCCAGTTGCAGGTTTATTGTCTCTGTCTTCTCCTGACTAGCTTCATTTAATATGGTTCCATCTGTGCAAAATGGGGGTATGGCTTTAACAGACACAGACTGTGATGCATGCAGCCAACTGTTGACATTAAGACAGTCATGTCACAACTGATGGAGCGCCTCTCCAAGTATGTGGCTGCTTCACCTGATGTATGTCACGACACTCCTACACACCTGTACACTTCATGCTTAGTGCACACTGACAAAAAAAACCCATTATGGCTCACATGGGTTGGAGTGGAGTGCAGGTATTGCAGGAGTTTCTGCAGGTTGAGGCCTTCTCCAAGTTTAGTCATTCTGTTGTAGAGGTGAGCAGCCTAATTATATATGTGTACACCTTTGGCCAGGTGGGTGTTGGAGATGCAGATGAATTGTAAAAATTGAATGCTGCGTTTGATTAGAATTTCCCAGTCCTGCTGGAAGTTGTACACTTGACTCACTGTGAAATGTATTGCAGGTTATAGATGCACAGCCAGACATGCCATTGGTTGGTGCTATCAGCCTTCATGTGTCACTCCTCACATTTGTTCTACGAGTGCATGCAGATCGGCTGGATTACATCGATCAAGTTCTGGTATGCAACAACCCTTTTGTGTCATGGCTGTATGTAAATGCAATATGTTTATGACAAATACATATCGAAGGGTGAACTCGCTCTAGAGAAATTCTCACTTGGTTGTGTATGTACCTTGCAGGGAGCATGTGTGAAAAAACTTGAAGGAAAGGGCAAGGTGAAGGATAGTAAGGCAACGAAGCAACTGGTGGCTCTGCTGAGTGCACCACTAGAGAAGTACAAGGATGTTGTGGTGGTGCTGAAGCTGAGCAACTATGCTCGGGTGATGGAGCACCTTGATTATGAGACTAACAAAGTCATGACTGTGGTCCTTATTCAATCTATCCTCTCCAATTCCACCATGATCAGTGCTCCAGACAAGGTTACTGTGTACTACTACCCTGTTGCAACAATGTGTTCCTTTCCTTTAAAACTGTGCACATTCCTTGTGCTAACAATGGGGGTCTTTTCTTTTGTGATCAAAGGTGGATGCTCTATTTGAGCTACTGAAAGAGCTTATTCAAGATAGTGAAGGGCAGCCATTATTGGATATGGTATGAACTACATCTGAATGATTCCTTCCCAGTGGGCATTTGTTCTTTGTGAGTGCTTTGCTCTTATCATTGTTTTAGTAAACAGATTCATTGTAAGTTTCTCTCTCCTTTCCAGGAGGCAGGCTTGGTGGGTGGGAGAGTGATTCGTGCAGCTTTTTCCTTTTTAGGTGGATGAAGAAGATTTTCAGGAGGAACAAAATCTCGTGGCACGTCTGGTGCACATGTTGGTGAATGATGATCCAGAGCAAATGTTCCTGGTGAGACAAGCTTCTTCCAAATGAAATCTTTGATGGTAGCAACCAGTGGGAAGAGTTTTATGGTTGACTCAATATTTGTCCTTCACCTTTCTTCATTACTTCTACGCAGACTTAGACTTCCACATTCCTAATTTGCAGACTACATCAACCTCAGACAATTATGACCTCATTTTGCAGAGAAAGAACGTAAGAGCTAACAAGGGTTATGGTTTAGGGATCAGGGTTTAGACAAAATGGACAAGCAGACAAGTGATATGGAACCGGGAGTAATTGTGTTTGAGCAAATACTTCTGGTGTTTTATGTTGTTTCCAGATTTTGACAACTGCAAGGAAGCATTTTGTCCAAGGAGGTCCCAGACGACTGCAGTATACTCTGCCACCTCTTATTTTTACAGCCCTCAAAGTAATGATGTGTAGCTGTTTCTCCTTCCCTCAACTTTGTCTTAGCTGAGATTTGAGGTGCATGCTATACATCTGTAGCCATTAGTGTTTTTTGGACACTGGTACTCACTGGAGCATCATTACCTTTTGGGTGCAGTTGGTACACTCCTTGCAGGCTCAAGATTTGCCTGAAGAAGGTGAAGGGTCTGGGTCAGTATCACTGAAGAAGGTGTTCCAGTTCTTGCATCAGGTTTGTTCCCATTTTTTTGTCAGTTGCAGGCAATGGTGGATTCTTGGGTTTACTGTTCTACGTGTACAGACTTGTGATGTTTGCCCTTCTGCAAGTTTTCCCTATGGGATCCTGAATGACATACAACTTCCACATTTGGAGTAGACTGCACTGCACTAAGGGGTTGTTGCCTTCTGCTGTGTAGGCAGTCCACAAGTTGTACTTTGAGCTTTGCAAAATAGCATGCTGAGGGTTTGAGGTGCTCTTGAATAGAGTGTCTCAATAGAAGTGCTTGAAATCTCTCCTTGCTGAATGACTTTTCTTTCTAGCTCATTGGTGTTAGGAGGAGTTCAGTCTTAATGATTTTGTGTTGGATTTTGAGTGCCAGATGGTGGAGGCTCTGGCAATGGTTCCAGCTGCAGAATTGTCTCTGCGATTGTACCTTCAATGTGCAGAGGTATTCCTTGCTATCTATCACATTAGCTCTTTCTCTTGTCCTGTGCAACTGTCCATTGAAGTTTCTTGGAAACCTGCAGGAGATAATCCTAGTGAGCACAATTTTGCAGGCTGCAGGTGACTGTGGCCTAGAGCCATTGGCATATGAGTTTTTCACACAGGCATTTGTGTTGTATGAAGAGGAAGTCTCGGTGAGTCAAGAAGCAGATCCCAGTCATTGTGATCAATGTGCACCTGCTGTGAAGACTTGGCACTCCATGCTTATAGGTTATTGCTGTGTGGGGATTGCAGGATTCCAAAGCTCAAGTGACTGCCCTACAACTCATCATCGGCACATTGCAAAGAACACGAGTATTTGGAGTTGAGAACAGAGATACACTTACACACAAAGCAACAGGGGTAAGTTGAGGATTTTGTACTGGAGTGCATGGAGTTGGTGCTTGATTCCTGTTTATTTGAGTAGCTAATGCTTTTTAAGGGCTGTACAGTATTCAGCAAAGCTGTTGAAGAAACCCGACCAATGCAGAGCTGTGTACATCTGCTCACATTTGTTTTGGGTTGAAGATGGTGGTACAATTGATGGAGAAAGGTACACTCAGCTCCAATCCGTAACTTTCTTTTGGAGGGCCTTGGGGGCATAGCTTACTAGTTGTCATCCTTTTGGTTTCTGTCTGAAGACAGTTGTTTTAAAGCTCTTCTTTCACTTCACATTTTAAAGCAGCTCAAATGTGTTTGCTTCTAAGAGCTTTGCCAGTCTTTTCTAAGATTCTACCAGGTACAGAATTCAAACTCACACAGTGGTTTCCCTTCCCAATTTGCAGGAGGTATATCTATTTTGTCTCTCGGATGTTTTTAACACATGATGTTGTCCAATGTTGGCAGGGTACTTTTATGCTTGAAGCGTGCATTGCGGATTGCCCATGCTGCTCAACAAATGTCCAGTGCTACCCGGGGTACTAGTGGACCTATGACTCTCTTTGTGGAGATTCTAAACAAGTGAGATGTCATGTCCTTTTCCTACATCTATATATCTGCCTTCAGAGTCATATCTCTTTTCGTTCCAAGGTCCTTATTTCAAACTTCATTTGTAATTAGCTGATTGGAACACAGAGTCACAACTTCTGCAAGTCAGACTCAAATGGGTGCAGCAAAAATCATTTGTGGGGAAATCAAACTAATATTTGTGACCTGTGGGTGCATCAGATATCTCTATCATTTTGAGAAGGGCAATCCACAGGTAACAAGCTCAGTTATTCAGGGTCTGCTTGAGCTCATTGTCACTGATATGCAAAGTGAAGCTACAACCCATGACCTCGAGGTAGACGCATTCCTGGCTAGCACAGTGAGATACATCCAGTTCCAGAAGCAGAAGGGTGACAGCATTGCAGAGCAGTATGCATCTATTGAAGTGCAATGAGATGTTCATCCATGACTTCAGTCTGCAGTTTGTTATTCTTTCTTAGAGGTCGTTCTAGGAAGCACTGGAGAGAAGAATTCTAGTGAAACACAGTCCACCTGTACTTAAGTCCACCAAGTAGATTAGTACTGCACTTTTTGACCCCGAAGTTGAGATATATTTTTGAGATAGAATCTTCTGCTCCAAAATGTGATGATTGATATATAACTCACATTTTACCCAATGAGCTGGCATGCTTTGGCCATATTCATTAGCAGCTTTGCTTCAGACAGATGAGTGAAATAGTGATTTGAATGTGGTGGGTTATAAGACTCTGTTAGGAGTGCCAACTGTTCCTTTACTTTAGGGGAGGGAGGAAGAGAGAACTAGGTATATATCAGTACATTGATCTTTAGAAAATGATATATAATTTCAATGATCAACAGCAAGAATTTCAAACAGTGTCAATACCCAAATTAATTTATCTAGTGTAAATGATATTTTGTCTTTTGTTACAGTTTCTAAGGTGGCCCTCATTACTACTTTTCTTCTGTCACTTTGTTACAGAACTGTATGCAAGAAGATTGTTTGGTTTCCATCTGAAATTTCAAATAGAAAATTGAAGTTATTCTTAGTGGAGATGATTTTTTGTCTCCTGTTTGGGCTTTCTACTTTTCTCTTCTCACCTCATTACTAAACTCTGTGCAAGATAGTTTAGTTTCCATTTAAAGACTTCTGCTCTTTCTCTTCCCCAAGTTTTGTTCCTGCTCTATCTTTTCTTCTTCAAAAGAGAGCTGGAAGGGCTACTTTCAAGACAATCAACATTTTCAAGCTGCCTGCCTCTTATTCAATTGGCAGGAATCAAATTGTTGATTCAAGGCAGAAGGTAACCATTGTCCAACCATCAAGGGGATAAATGGATAAAGGGAAGAACATCCATAGGTTTCAACTGAATAACATCAAGTAATTGAATTTAGGACAAAAGTAGACAGATGTTTAGGTGTATGGTGTGCAAAATTAAAGCACTGTTCTGCAAGACTCCAATGTTCTGAACTCACAGTCCACAGCCTGAACAGAAACCTAAAATGAAATCATCTATCTAATTATTAGTCAAATTTACAAAATTCCATTACTTCAAGCCACCCAGTAATCTATGGCAGAGTTTTTTATTTGAGACAAGAAGATTGCCAAACGAATCTATAGAAGAGTTTCTCATCAAACCATATCATCAAACTGATAAACAAATTTATAGCAAAGTTTCTCATCAAGAAAAATCATAAGATTGACAAACAATTTATCATCAAAACTCACTAATTATAGCAGCAAAGCATTCAAACATTCTTATCTTACCAAACAAACATGATTTCAACAAAATTGAGCATGTGGAAAATTATTGATGAAAGGCACACAAAATAACTTGTTTAAATATAATATATGTTTCCCAGCACAGGCCTTCACAGAGATCTAGTCTAGAAAAGATGATTTTTGTCCCTATAGAAATCACATTTTCAAACACAGACACCATCGCCCTATCCACTAACCCCCTAGCACCAGACCCTGCACTCACCTCACCATAGTCTGTTAAGCACCCATCTTTGCTTCTGGTCAGCAATCATCTTGTGTTCAGAGAACCACACATAGCACGCTTGGGTTTAAACAGTTCATTGACTGCGTATAATTAATAACTTAGGTATGTTGATTGCTACAAATCATTGCCCTACACAATGGCCACTTAATGTACAACATTCTTGTAGAACATGAACCCCTTTAGAGCAAAAGAAGTACATAGTACAAATGGAGATGTGATGATGCTGCAACGCAACCAGAAACCTCTGGCACCACAAAAATCAACCCAGATGCACATCATCCAGACATCCTACGCTAAGACCTTCTATATATGACTCATATAAGAGCCAAGCTTTTTTGCTTTGCTACTTTGCCACACTCCTTTATACACCTTTTATTGGCACATCCAATTCAACCATCCACTTTGTCTTTGATGACCCTAATTGCTGCAGGGCACCTAAGATTGCATTTCGCTATGTGTTTCGAGCTTGAAAGGCTGCAACCTTTGAAAACATGTTGGGTGTCACTTGCATTCACCAAACCTACTAGGTTAGGTTGCACTATTGAATGTGTTGCAAATATATATAGATCTATCAGGATTTCAATTATCATACCTGAATGCTACCAGACTATTTGCACACTTCCACTCACAGTAGGTGGCTATGAACCTCATACCCTAAAACCTACATTAATCCCAATCTGATTTTTACTGTGGCCCATCTAGCCACACTCAAGAGTTGTTTGCCATGGCCAGCTTCCAAGCAGCATTCTGAAACATGGGACCTTGCTTGATAGCCCACAATTTGGAAAAAAACCAGTGCACTAATGCAGATGGGAAAATGTTTTCAATCTTTAGAAGGTCATAGTGTAGGAGTTGTTTGGCATTCATTACAATCACGCTACACTGGTCAGGCATACTACATTGGGATTGTGAGGTCCTTGACATACAATGGGACTTCCAATTTCTTTTGGGCAAATTGCAACACATTCTATTCTGATTCCCCTCTTTATTTGGACTAGTTTTTTTACAATGTCCCAAAGGTGCGGATGAGTAATGTACATCTGTTGGGAATCAATGTAAAAGTGTGAGAACCACAACTTGAATAAGTCCATGGCATCTATGCTTAGGTGCCCTATGGGGTTGTCCAAAAAGGAAATATCCGCATCAAGCCTCAATTTCACATAATGTTGTGAGATGTGGAATGAGAGTGTTGCCTCCTTTGTATCCCCCTTGTTAATAATGAACTCCTACATAAAAGATCCCAACCTAAAAGCAATAGGACATTTGATTACAATCTTATGAAATTAGAAACTCTAAACCCATATTACTAGAAACAACAAAAGATTGCAAAACATAATCTCCCAAATCAGAATCAACTTATGATAATCAAGATTGCAACATAAACAAGGCAATATTATTGATGTATTGGTTGTGAACATACATTTTTCCTTGTGGTCTCCCCTCTCTTCTATTAGTTGCCCCCACTCTTGAAATAAACCCTAGGCCACATTCCACCATGATATTGAAGCTGGGGATGGCACACATGGGGCAATGGGAAATTTGTCTTGGAAGGCACAATCCTGGAGAGAAGGAAGGTGTCCTACGTAGTGAAAGATTGCAAATCAAGAGGGATGTGGTTTGTACAAACCAAAGCAACAAGGCTTGGAATACACACATAGCATTGCAATAAATCAACTTCCTTTTGGGTGAACACATGGTAAAAGGAATAGGGGCACCAAGGTAAAAGTCCTTTTTTGAGGACTATGCATGACACATGTCATTTTTATGTTGATTTACAATTTATAATTTTGTATTTCGAATATTCAATTTAACACTACATGTTAGATATAAATACATTTTGACTACAAATTGATTTTCTATCATGTCTTCATGCCTTCTATAACATAAATATGAATTTCTTTTGTTAAAGGCACATTTTCAAAATCCATAATTTTCAAGGTCAACAACACTTTTGAACCCAAATGGGTTCAAATGGGTTACAAAAACAATTTTCATCAATTCAAGTCCTTTTCCCCTTCCAATCATCAATGTTAAATCCTTTCTAGTTTTCAGAAAGAATGGTGCACATTTGGTTTTTAAAGAAGGCCATTTGAAAAAAACAAAAATTGTCCACTCTCAAAATTTGAATGCTTTGAGCATGCAAAAACATTTTTTATTTGTGTCAAAATTTGAGCATGTAAACTTTGCAATTAATTGAAAATATTCCAAAAACATTATGACAATCCAAATTATTATGCTTCCCTTGTGATCTTTCAAACATACAAAAATGTAGTTTTAAGGAATGTCCATGCACTTGTGACACACTCCTAAGTTCCTTGTTGAACCCACTTGAGGGTCCAAGTGTGTTGAATTGTGGAAATATGGAATTTGGAGGCACTCTCGACTTCCAGCACTAAAGGGGGTAAGAGGGGCGTGTTAGAAGTCCCGGGATTAGACTAGGACGAGGGACAATTATGTTGTTACGCAATCCTGCATCCAAAACCAACCCCAAGTTGGTTAGAACTCATTCTGCATCCATTTGGTGTTGGGACAAGCCATGGGCGACCTTGGACTCACTTGACTCACCACGGCCCGGATTCGGGGGAGGCCACCACCTTCCCCCATATAATATTATCTGCGTTACTCCATGGGAGCCACATCCGAATGGCACTTTTTCCTGGGACTCCCAAGGAGGAGTCTCGAAATTGTCTCGGGTTGAACTCCCGGGACTTTGAACACTCATATCTCCTGGCTCCGACCTCTGATTGGAGTGAGGTCTAAACCAAAGTTGTAGCTCTCCTCGAGAGCTTTCCAACGCCCCATCGCACTCCTTCTGAAAACGTCGGGAAGAGGTCGATTCCCGACTTTTAGTGATCAGGAGTCAAACTGCCAATTTGACTCCCGGCCCTTCTTTTGCCCATAACTTGGGCTGCAGATGTCCAACTAGCTCATGCGAGGCCATTTCGAACACATACACTTCAAGACCTTTCCAACGGTATAAAGATCACCTCAAACTGAGGTGTTTTGCCCTCTACTGTCGAACTCTGAAGTTGCGGGAGTCCTGAAGGACTCGAAGTTCCCACTTTTGGGAGTGTGAGTCTCATCCTCACACTTTGCCCAAAGTGGAGTTGCGACAACTTGGGTGGTTCATTTGACTATGTTTTTGTCCCTTTGTTGTTAATCTTGCACGAGATTAGATGGAATTATCACATTACAAAAATGGACAGCTTGAAATGTGAATATGTCATTCAAGCCCAATGAGTTTACTATAATTTCATTGGAATAAATTAGGTTGTTGAGGATATTGGTGATAGTCCCAAATCCATAGGCAACACCCTTTGCAGTTGCTCCTTAGCTTCACCCACAAAACTCCCTCCTAGGACATTTTTTTGTTTTTGTTAAAAAATAATTACAAACAAACCATACAAATGAAAGAAAGGTAGAACATACCAACATGCATAACACATTAAACATTTTGAACTAGTATGGCAACATACCCAAGTTAGTGATGTTGTCTGTCATTGGAATAACAATAGACACCTCATTGTTGCCATTTGTTTGTTAATCATCATTGGGAACATATTCAATGTTATAATATGGCACTTCACAATTGGTCCCTTCCACATCTACAATGACACCCTTGGGGTTTTTAACCATGTCCAATTTCATCATGAGGCAATGCAACTAACAATCCCAAAGCAATGAAAATATCTTTGCATCTCCCTTCAAAATGAGATGTAAGGTAGCCTCTTCCTCCAAGTCAACCTTCCCAACAAACAACTAGTCGATGTTTATGTCTTCTTGTAACAACAAAACATAATTAACAACCTTAACAAAATCACAACAAGC
>Ga0116228_10002226_pt1 | contig 16694 bp, 16 predicted proteins | sample S1TSphfallax_2_FD_89694 | JGI IMG/M metagenome (GOLD analysis project Ga0116228, IMG submission 89694) | Host-associated microbial communities from peat moss isolated from Minnesota, USA - S1T2_Fc - Sphagnum fallax MG | ecosystem: Host-associated > Plants > Peat moss > Unclassified | place...
CGTATGCGGTCGAGGGTCAGCTGCCCGTCGTGGTCGACAAGCCGCGCCTCGACCGCCTCGGCGTGCGCACCGTGCGCGCATCGGTGATGAGCGAAACGCAAACCGTTCGCCACGATTCGGAGAAGCTCGCCGCGGTGCTCATCGGCATCATCGATCAGCAGATCGCGCAACGCGCGTAGTACGTGAAGTTCAGGCCCACGGAAGCAGACGAGCGCATCGAGCCGCTGCCGCACGGATGAGGCCGGGTGCGTCGCGCATCGCCTGCGCGAGGTCGAGCGGCCCGGCGACGATCGGCAGGCAGACGACGCCGCGCGCGAAGAGCTCGGGCTCGACCTGCGGATCGACGCTGCCGCCGAACGCGATCGCCGGAACGCCGGCCGCGCGCGCGAGCGTCGCCACGCCGTCGACGACCTTCCCCGCCAAGGTCTGCCGGTCGATGCGCCCCTCGCCGGTGAAACAGCGCGCGGCGCCCGCCAGCGCCCCGGCGAGTCCGCACGCCTCGGCGATCAGCGGAAACCCCGGCGCGAGCCGCGCGCCGGCGAACGTGGCGAGCGCATAGCCGAGCCCTCCGGCCGCGCCGCTGCCGGGCACGTCGCGCAGGTCGTGACCGGTCGTGCCGGCAGCGCACTCGGCGAACCGTGCGAGCATCGCATCGAGTGCCGGTACGTCGTCGGCGGCTGCGCCCTTCTGCGGGCCGTAGACCGCGCTCGCTCCGGCGGGGCCGAGCAGCGGGTTCGTCACGTCGCACGCGACGTCGATGCGTACGCCGGCGAGCCGCGGGTCGAGGTCGCGCGCATCGATCGTCGCGAGCGCCGTGAGCCCGGCCGGCGACGGAACGAGCGCGCGACCCGCCGCATCCAAGAAGCGCACCCCGAGCGCCACAAGAGCGCCCGCACCGCCGTCGTTGGTGGCGGATCCGCCGATGCCGAGCACGATGTGCGTGGCGCCGCGATCGAGCGCATCGCGCAGCAGTTCGCCCGTGCCGGCCGACGTCGCATCCCAGATCCGCGGCGCCGCTTCCACCAGCGGCAGGCCCGAGGCCGCCGCCATCTCGATCACCGCGCGCTCGTCGCGCAACGCATACGTCGCCGCAACCGGTGCACCGAGCGGACCGCGCACCGTGCGCGTGTGCGGCCGTGCCCCCGCCGCGAGATAGACGTCGACCGTCCCTTCGCCGCCGTCGGCGACCGGAATCAGCGTCAGTTCGGCCGCATCGCCCCACGCGTCGCGCAGACCGGCCGCGATCGCGGCGGCGACGTCGCGGGCGCTCGCGCTGCCCTTGAACGCATCCGGCGCGATGACGATTCGCGGTCGCGGCCTCACCGCGACGGCTTACGCCGGGACGACGCCTTCTTCCGCGTCGAGCTTCTCGAGGTTGGCGCGCTTCTCGCCGACGAGCCACCGGTTCGCTTCGTCGCGCCGCGGCTCGGTCACGCGGGCGCGAATCCAGGTGAGGATCGCTTCGTCACTTTCGCACGAATCGAGCGCGGCGTCGAACATGCGTGACGTGATGCCCCAACGGTCGAAGACGCCGCGATCCATCGGACACGGATACAGATAGTCATGCAACGTGTCGTTTCGCGCTGCCCGCGCTTTGTCGAACACGCGCCCTAACCAGAGAAAACCGCCGATCTCCGTTCTGCCCGAGCGCGGAAAATCGCGGCCGCTACGAAAATCCGTTGCCACGTCGTCTCCTCACGCCCGCTGCCGGACGTGTCACTCATAACGCGTCGAAGATGACACGTGGTTTCGCCGGCGCGTCGCGAAGGTCGGGAGTTCCGAGCGGACGCTCGAGATCCGGAGATCGCGGCCCGCTTCCCGCTCCGTTATACCCGCCCTGCGCGCGGTAACACGACGGTGAAGCGCGCGCCGCCCGACGGCGCGTCGCCGGCCTCCACGCGACCGCCGGCGCGCTCGAGGATCATGCGCACGAGCGCGAGTCCGATGCCGGTCCCGCCACCGCTCCCGCCGCGTTCGCCGAGTGCGAAGATGCGTTCGCGCTCGGCCGGCGGCACGCCGGGTCCGTCGTCGTCGACCACGAGCGAGACGGTTCGCGCATGGACGGCCTCGAGCGCGACGCCGACGCAGCCGCCGGCACGGCCGTGCTTGATCGCGTTGTCCACGAGGTTGATCAGCACGAGCGCGAGGCGATCCGCATCGAGTGCGACCGCAAGCGAGGTGGCCGGCGGCATCCGCAACGCGACGTCGCGCGCGCGGGCGGCGGCCGCGCACGCATCGCCGACCGCCGCGAGCGCATCGTCGAGCGACGCGCGCGCGGCCGGCGCGAACGTCGGCGCGAGATCGAGCAACGAAATCTCGAACATGCCCTCGAGCAGACGCGTGAGCCGCAACGACTCGTTGTAGGCGATTCCGACGAAGCGCCGGCGCGTCTCGGCGTCGGCGTCGTCGGCGAGCAGCGTTTCGAGGTAGCCGCGAATGGACGAGAGCGGCGTGCGCAATTCGTGACCGACGGCCGAGAAGAACGCGTAGCGCTCGCGTTCTTGCGCGCCGCGGACGAGCGCGCGGCGGATCGCCCGGTCGATGCCCGCGTCGGCCGGCTCGTAGCGCGTCCAGCCCGCATCGACGTCGAGCCGGGTGAGGCCCTCGACCGTCGCCGCGATGCGCGCGAGCGCACTTCGCACGTCGACCGGAGCGAGATCGCGTTGGCCGTCACGCATCGGCGCGAGCAGCGCCGCGACGAAGGCATCGGTGCCGCGGTCGTGCGCGATCAAGTCGCCCGCGCGCAACACCCGTGCGACCGCCGTCGTGAACGCGGCCGTGACGCGCCGTTCGATCGCGCGGGCCGCACGGCGTCCGTCACGCCAGGCGGTGCGCTCGAGTGCCGGCACGCGCACCACCAGCAACGGCACCGCCGCGCTGGTGCTCGCCGCGAGCCGTTCGCCGAGTGCCGCGACCGAGCCGGCCCGCGCCGGACCCTCACACGCGCGCGAACTTGTAGCCGAAGCCATGCACCGTGTGCACGAAGCGGGGCAACGAGGCTTCATCCTCGAGCTTCGCGCGCAAGCGGCGCACGTGCACGTCCACCGTGCGCTCGTCGCCGGCAAAATCGAATCCCCAGACCGCTTCGACCAAATTCGCGCGCGAGAACGCCACGCCCGGATTGCTCGCGAGCTGCAAGAGCAGCGCAAACTCGCGCGGCTTGAGACCGAGATCGCGGCCGTCGACGCGCGCCTCGCGCGCCGCCTCATCGACCTCGAGCCGGTCGTAGCGCAAGAGCACCGCAACCAATGCCGCGCCCATCCCGCCGCGCCGCACCAACGCCCGCACGCGCGCGACCACCTCACGCGGCGAGAACGGCTTCGTCACGTAGTCGTCGGCGCCGAGTTCGAGCCCGATCACGCGATCGAGTTCGTCGCTGCGCGCGGTGAGAAAGAGCACCGGCTGAGCGCGACCTTCGAGCCGCATCGTGCGCACGATGTCGAAGCCGTCGACGACCGGCAAACCCACGTCGAGCACGACGACGTCGGTGCCGGCACGCACGGCGCGCAACGTCGAGGGACCGTCGGTCGTCGGCGTGCAGCGAAAGCCCTCGCGCGAGAGGTGGTGCACGAGCAGCTCTCGGATCGGTGGGTCGTCCTCGGCGACGACGATGCGCAAAGCAGGCATGCCGCGGAGAGTGCCCCGCCGCCCGGCGCGGCAGTTACGGCCTCAGAAGTCGGCGTGATAGCGCAGACCGAGCACCGACACGGGCCCACGAACACGGTTGTAGGCGGGATCGATCACGCGCTGAAAATCCGCCGTCAGACCGACGTGCGGACCGAAGCCGATCTTGTAGTACGTCTCGGTGATGCGCTCGCCGCCGTAGGACAGCCCGCCGTCGCCGACGAGCACGCCGAGGCCGCCGGCCGCGAAGTACTGCTGCGCCGGCGCGCTGATCGCGTTGTACGCGGTGGCGAGCCCGAGCGTATCGAACGGCCGGCGAACCCAGCCGCCGTCGATCGAAAGGCCGCCGGAAAGCGAGCGGTCGATGTCGGTGAAGTCGTACGCTTCGTACGCGCCGTTCATGGCGCTGGCGCGCGCGAAGAACCCGACGTGCGCGATGATCTCTTGCGCGATGTTGATCCCCTCGCCGATCTTCCAGTGCTCGGCGTCGCGCACGTTCGCCGTGTTCGCGGGTAGCCCGGTTCCGAGAGCCGCCGCGACGGCGTCGGCATAGCTGCCCACGAACGCGTAATCGCCGTACACGAGCAGCTTCACCGCGCCGGGATGACCGCCGAAGAGCGACGTGCGCCGCTCGAACTCGATCATCGGCGACCACTCGCGAAACGGCACGTGTTCGATCGCGATCTGATTCGGCTGCTCCGAGAGTTGAAACGCGCCGACGCGCAGCGTCGTGTTCGCGCTCGCCAATTCCGCGCTGACGCCGTAGGTATAGCCCCACGAATCCGCGGCGTAATCGAATGCACCGAGATCGATGATCGACCAGTTGAGAAAGTCGTTCTTCGGATCGTGGGCGTATGCGTTGGTGTCGAACACGTCGGTGACGCTGAATTTTCCGCCGGTCAGCGTGAGGTGGTCGACCGTCTGCGATCCGCCGAGCTGATTCATGTCGGGATCGACCGATTGCAGTGCGCCGCCGAGATCGATCGTCTGGCGCACGAAGATGCGCTGGATCCGGCCGTACGAGCTCGGCGAGCCGACTTTGTAGGCTTCCGCGCTGAGAAAGCCGGCCGCGCCGACCGTGCCGACGTACGACGTTCCGGGCGCGCCCGAATTGCCCAGTCCGAATCCCTGATCGATCTCCGGATTGATGTAGAATTCGGTCTGCGGTGCGATGCGCACGCCGAGGAAGAGCGTCGCATCGATCGTCTTCGCCGTATCGGGATCCGGCGCGAGGCTCTGCGCCCCGGAGTACGCCGCCGGGAACGCGCCGTGATACTGCTGCGTGTTCGTCACCTGAGCGTGAACGCTCAGTCGTTGCGGCGCCGCGGTCGGCGTCGCCGATGGAGCGGGTGCGGGCGAGGGCGAGGGCATCGTCTGTGCGGTAACATCGCGCGTGGATGCGGCATACGCGCACGCGCTTAATGCAAGCATAATCACCACGTGCAGTTTTGATGCGAAGCCGATCACCGCGGTCCCCCAAAAACAAAGGCCGTCGGATTCCACATTCCGACGACCCGACCACCTCGACTATACCGTAGCTGTCAAGCAGGCGACGGATCTTTCTGCAAGACGGCGCTCCCGTCGATGACGAGCTTTCCGTGTTGGTTCGTGACCGTCGTCGTGCAATGCAATCGCCGCTTCTCGACCTCGATCGCGGTCACTTTGCTCGTCGCCGTGAGCGTGTCGCCGATGAAGACCGGACGCCGGAATTTCAGCGTCCGCTCGACGTACATTCCACCGGGCGTACCGAGGAGCAACGCGTTCGCCGTGGAGAGGAAGCTCGCCGAGAGCATGCCGTGCGCGATGCGCTGACCGAAGCGCGTCGTCTTCGCGTATTCGGCGTTCACGTGGAGCGGATACGTGTCGCCGCTCACGCCCGCGAAGAGGACGATGTCCGCTTCGGTCACGGTCTTGCCGAACGTCGCCGAGTCGCCGACCGCGAACGCTTCGAACGGCTTTTCTGCGAAGGCCACGCTGCGCTGTTCTCCCGGCCGCGACGGAGCATTGCGCTCGCCGGCGGCGAATCATGAGGGCGTAATGGTTCCCTCGATTTCACGCGCAATCCGAGCGCTCCCGTGCTGAGCGCCGACGCCGAATTCCGCGCTGCCGCCAACGCCGCGTTTGCCGCCTGGCAGAAGCAGCCACCGTACATCGCGTATCGCGCCGACGTCGAGGTGATGGTGCCGGCCGAGAACCAGGATCGGCACATCTCGCGCGCGGTGGAAGTGCGCACGCACGACGATACCGCCGTGCTGCAAGATCTGCCGCAGGGGGCGAATCAGCTCGCGCACGCGTTTCCGATTCCGCCGTGGTTCGATGCGCTCAGCTACTTCCGCATCGATTTTCGCCTCGGCGATCCGCTCCGCCAGCACAACCCGCTCACCCAGCTCACGATGGTCGCACCGTTGCACTACGCCGATCCGGCGACGTCCGGTTCTGACGCGACGGTGATCGCGACGACGCTGCGCAATTACTACGCGAGCTACGCGCCGGATTCGAACGATCGCGTCGCGCACATCCTGATGACGGCGCTACCGGCGCTCACGCGCGGCAACGATTCCGACTTCTACCTGCACGACGTGTACGTCGACACCGCGACCGACTTGCCCACGCGCGTGGTCTACGACGGTCCGACGACCGAATTCGCCGTCGACTACACGACGGCGTACGACGCGTATTGGTTGATCGACCACGCGACGTATCGCCGCACGATCGCCGCACCGTTCCACCTGGTGCAGACGACCTTCACCACCGAGGCCAGGCTCAGCGGGTTCACGTTCCCGGCAACGCCGGCGGATCCGCGCTTACGGTAACGTAGGCGGATCGCGGCGAGACTGGCGGAGAGGGAGAGATTCGAACTCTCGGTACGCTATTAACGTACGTCCGCTTTCGAGGCGGGTGCCATCAACCACTCGACCACCTCTCCAGGCGTCTCTTCGCTACGAAAAACGCGCGCAATTGCTCGGCGGTTTCATCAGCGAGAACGCCGCCCGTCACCGCCACGCGGTGGTTGACGACGTCCGATCCCAAAATATCGACGACGCTTCCGGCCGCACCTCCCTTCGGATCGTGACAACCGAACACGACGCGCTCGATGCGCGCGGCCGCGATCGCGCCGGCGCACATCGCGCACGGCTCCTTGGTCACGTAGAGGATGCCGCCGATCCGCCAGCGACCGAGCGCACGCGCGGCGGCGGCGATCGCGATCATCTCCGCATGCGCGGTCGGGTCGGGCCGAGCTTCTTTCTCATTCCACGCATCGAAGCGCCGGCCGTCGACCGCGAGCACGGCGCCGATCGGAACGTCGCCGGTGGCTTGCGCCCGCTCGGCGAGCACCATCGCCGCCCGCATGCCCAACTCGTCGCCTTCCGGCGTCGAGGGGAAAATCTGCTCCCGGCCCGGCTCGAACGGGCAACCTTCGCCTTCGGAGGGCGACGCGCTATCCAATTGCGCCACGGGAGCACGGCACGCGCACGAAGCGCGTGCGCGGCGTCGTCTTAGATTCCCGTCTTATCGTCCGTCGGACCTTGCGCGGGTGCCGAGGTCGGGATGTGCTTGAAGAGATCGAGCTTGTGATCGACCAAGCCGCGGTAGAACTTGCGCACGCAATCCGGGTGGCCGAAGAAATACGTGCGAGCGTACGCGAGATCGTCCCCTGAGCTATCCGGAACGTAGTGACTGATTTCGATTTCTTCCATCTGCGCCCGGTCGACCGGGTGCGGGCAGAAATCGCAGGGGATCGTTGACATGGCCTACAGTACCTCGAGAATTCTGACTCGGGTAGGATTTGAACCTACGACCTAGGGCTTATGAGTCCCCCGCTCTACCGCTGAGCTACCGAGCCATGTGTCCGCCGACGGCGGACCGGAGAAGCTTTTCCTCCGCCGTCATGACCCCTTTCGTGGCGCATCCGTTTCAGGTTGCGCTAGACGAATCTGGCGATCTCGTCCGGGGCGAGGCGCGGTAACCGCGGGAACGACTTCGAGGCATCGGCGTAGCCGATGTTGATGAGGTAGAGCGTGATGCAGCGCCCGTCGGGGAAGAACGCCGCATCGACGACGGACGTATCGAACCCGCCCATCGCGCCGGCATCGAGGCCGAGCGAGCGGATCGCGATGATGAAGTAGCCCATCTGCAGCAAGGCGTTGTCGCGCGCGAAGGTGCGCACCATTGCTTCTTTGCCCTCGCCGATAAACCGATTCGCCATCTCCGGCCGGGTGGGAAACGTGCGCGGGATGTTCTCGTAGAACTTCAGATCGGCCGCGACGATCGCAGTCACCGGCGCTGCCATCGTTTTCTCGACGTTCGTCGCCATGAGCGCGGGCTTCAGGCGCTCCTTCGCTTCGGGCGACTGCACGAAGACGTAGCGCACCGGCAGCGTGTTCCCCGACGTCGGACCCAGTTCGGCGAGTTCGATCGCCTCCTCGAGCTGCGCACGCGAGACGTCTTTGGGCAGGAAGCCGTTGGCATTGCGCGCTTCGGTGAAGATCGTGCGCAGTGCGGTCTCGTCGAGCGCGCGGGCTTCTTTGAGCGCGATCTGCTGCTCGACGGTCGGAATCGTATCGGAGAGGTCCATCATCTCTGCTCAACCCGCCCGAGGTCGGCTGGGGTTCAGGCAGGTCGCCGTCGCTCGGCGAACTCGGAATGACTATGCGGGCGTGCCGGCTCCGACGAGCGCGCGGAGTTTGCGCGTGAGTTCGTCCTTGGCCGGATCGTGATCGAGATCGATGCTCGAGGTTCCGACGCCGAGATAGCGCTCCATGATGTCGCTGCTCGCGAGCAGCTCCTTCCCGGTGCCGTCGCGCACGATCTTGCCCGTCTCGATCACGTAGCCGCGGTCGGCGATGGCGAGGCTCAGGCGCGCGTTCTGCTCCGAGAGCAGAATGGAGACGCCCGTTTGACGCAGCGTGCTGAGGATGCGGAAAATCTCGGTCACCAGCAGCGGTGAGAGCCCGAGCGAGGGTTCGTCGAGCAGCAAGAGCGTCGGTTTGAGCATCATCCCGCGGCCGATCGCGAGCATCTGCTGCTGACCGCCCGAGAGTCCGCCGGCGGCGAGGTCCTTCTTCTCGGAGAGGATCGGGAAGAGGCGATACACTTCGGCGACGCGCGCGGCGTACTCGTCCTTCGGAATGCCGCGCAGCTGCGTGTAGGCGCCGATCTGCAGGTTCTCTTCCACCGAGAGGTCGCCGAAGATCTGGCGTCCCTCGGGCACGTGCGCGAGGCCCATTTTCACGCGTGCGACCTGGCCCGTGCCGGCCAGCGGTTTTCCACCGATGGCGATCGTCCCGGTGCGCGGCGCGAGCAATCCCGAGATCGTCTTGAGCAGCGTCGTCTTGCCGGCACCGTTGGCGCCGACCAGCGCGACCATTTCGCCCGCGCCGACGCGCAGGTTGACCCCGTGCAACACGAGCGCATCGCCGTAACCGGCGGAGAGATTCTGGATGTCGAGCATCGGCGCTGCGGTACTCATGCGGTCACCGCTTCGTTGTCGCGTCCCACGTAGGCTTCGATCACGCGTTCGTTCTTCTGCACCTCGGCCGGCGTACCGCGCGCGATGACGCGGCCCGCGTCGAGCACGACGATGTCTTGCGAGATCGACATCACGAGCGACATGTTGTGCTCGACGACGACCATCGTCACGCCGGCGGCGTTGATCGCCGCGAGCAACTCCGCCAAACGCAGCGTTTCGGTATCGTTCAAGCCGGCGGCCGGCTCGTCGAGGAGCAACACGCGCGGCGAGGCCATGAGGGCGCGCGCGATTTCGAGCAGCTTCTGCAGTCCGAGCGGCAGACTCACCGCCGCGTCGTCGGCGACGGATTCGAGATCGAGCAGTTTGAGCAGGTCGCGTGCTTTCTCGCGCACCGCGCGCTCCTGCGAGGACGCGCGCGGCAACCAGAGGCTCTGCTCCCAAATCGATGCGGTCGAAGCGATGTGCGCGCCGGAGAGCACGTTCTCGAGCACCGACATGCCGGCGAAACATCGGGCCGTCTGAAACGTGCGGATCAGACCGATGCGCGCGATCTTGTCGGAACGCATGCCGGCCAGATCGCGCCCGTAATACGAGATCGTGCCCTTGTCGGCGATGTAGAGGTTGGTGAGCAGGTTGAACATCGTGCTCTTCCCCGCCCCGTTCGGGCCGATGAGCGCGGTCAACGATCCGGCGCGGACGTCGAACGACACGTCGGCGATGGCCTGGACGCCGCCGAACGTCTTGCTGACGTTCGCGACGGTGAGCGCGGCGGAACCGTTCGTCATGAGGATGCCTCCGCGGCGAGCGGTGCCGGTGTCGGCGCAGCCGGGCGGCGACCGCCCGAGAACACGCGGCGCACGAGCTCGATGAAGCCGCCGTAGAGACCCTGCGGCAAGTACAGCAGCGCGACGACGAGCAAGATCCCCGACGCCAGCGTCTTGTAGTTCGCGAGGAACTGGAACGCGGTCGGCAAGAGCGTGAGCAGGATGACGCCGATCACCGGACCGATCAGCGTCGCCTCGCCGCCGATCACGAGCATCGTCACGATCAGGAACGACTGCTGCGTGGAGACCATGTCGGGCGAGAGAAACTGGAAGTCGAACGCGAGCAAGCTGCCGGCGATCGACGCGAACGCCGCGCCGATCAAGAACGCGTAGAGCTTGTAGCGCGGAACGTCGATGCCGAGCGCGAGCGCCGCCGTCTGGTCGGTCTTGATCGCGCGCAGCGTGCGGCCGAAATCCGAACGCATCGCGTTCCAGAGCACGAGCAGCCCGACGAGCACCACGCCCCACACCAGATAATAATTCGCGACGGGCCCGGCGAAGGTGTAGCTGCCGATCGAGAAATTCGGGATGCCGGTCATGCCCGAGGGACCGCCGGTCCAGTCGCTCAAGCCGACGGTCAGCGTATCGATCAAGAGACCGAAGGCGAGCGTCGCGAGCGCCATGTAGTGGCCGCGCAGGCGGACGGTGACGAGCGAGAGCACCGTGGCGCAGATCAGCGAGAGCGCGAGCCCCGCGAGCACGCCGACGAGCGGCGGCAGATTGAAGCGAACGCAACAGATCGCGGCCACGTAGCCGCCGGTCGCCATGAACGCCGCGTGCCCGAGGCTGACCTGGCCCGTGTAGCCCATCAGCACGTCGAGGCCGAGCAGTGCGATGAAAAAGATGCCGGCGATCACGAGCGAGCTGAGCAGCCCACCACCGTTGGTCGCGTTGAGCACGATCGGCGCCAGCACGACGGCGGCAAGCGCGAGCACGCCGAGGACGCGGGCCTGGATCGGCAGCAACTTCGTGGAAACGCCGACCGGGTTATGTGCGCGTTCGCGCACGTCTTCGCGCCGGCGCAGCTTCCCGGTGATCAAGCCCGCCGGGCGTAGGATCAGCGCGATCAGCAGCAATACGAGCGCGATCGTCGTCGAGAAGAGCGAAGAAATATATCCTGCGGCGCCCTGCTCGATCAGGCCGAGTCCGAGGCCGCCGATGATCGATCCGAAGAACGATCCGATGCCACCGATCGTGACCGCGATGAAGCCCGACGTCGTGAAGACGCCGCCGCCGTCGAACTGCAGCGAGACGATCGGCCCGATCACCATGCCGGCGATGCCGCCGATGCCGGCCGCCACCGCATACGAGATGATCGTCATGCGCTGGACGTTGATGCCCATCAGCGCCGCCGCCGCCGGATTCTCCGAACACGCGCGCAGCGCTTTGCCGAGGGTCGTCTTCTGCAGCACGTACCATAGCGCGACGACGATCAGGATCGTCGCACCGGCGTCCCACGGCGATTGCGTCGGGAAGCGCAGGCCCGCGATCTCGTAGGGGTGCGTGCCGGAGAACGGCTCGAGCTGGTAGGGCTGGCTGCCCCAGCCGAGCAGGATCGCGCCTTCGAAGAGCGTCAGCAACCCGGCGCCGAGCATGACCATGCCGCTCGGTGGAAGTTTGCGCAAGCCGGGTTCGAGGATGAAGCGCGCCAGCAGCGAGCCGAGCAGCACCGTCGCGAGCAGCGACACGATGAACGCGAGCCACAGCGGCAAGCCGAGGGACTGATGCAGCGTGTAGAGCGTCAAAGCACCGACGATCACGAAGGCGCCCTGCGCCAAGTTGATCGTTCCCGTCACGCGATAGATGAGTGCGAATCCGAGCGCGACGAGGGCGAACGCACTACCCTGGAGGAGGCCACCGATGATGATCTCGAGCGCTTGCTGCATGGTCCGACCTCGTTACAAACACCAGCCCGCACGTCCGTCGCGCGGGCTGATGCGATACTCCAAATGCGGTCGGAGGGACTCGAACCCCCAACCTACAAGTTCGTAGCCTGTTGCTCTATCCAATTGAGCTACGACCGCACGTTGTGTCGCTTTCCGGCGACCTCGCATGGTACTCCGGATGGATAGCTTTCCCTTTCGATTGCCCGACGCTCGTCGCGACGGGCGCATCGGAGAGGGAGGGATTCGAACCCTCGATACGGTGTTATCCGTATAACGGTTTAGCAAACCGCCGCCTTCAGCCACTCGGCCACCTCTCCACACCATGCAACGCCGGTGCTCGCGGCAATTGGTGGCGTTCTCGCCCCCGCCGACGTCACCCTGGTTTGCAACGTAACGCATGACCCTTCGTCAACGCATCATCGCGCTCGTCGTGTTCCCGTTGGTGCTGATTCTCGCACTGCTGGTCGCGATCGCGTATCTCGGTTCGGAGACGCAACGCGACGAGGTCGCGACGCGCAATTCTGCGGCGCAACTCTCGGCGGCGAACGGCATCCTCGTCAGCGTGCTCGACGCGGAGACGAGCGCGCGCGGCTACGTGTTGAGCGGCGACCTGCGCTTCGCGGTGCCCTACGCGAGTGCCCGGGCGGAGACCGACCGGCGCTTCGATCAGTTGCGCGCCGCGGCGCAACCCGATCCCGCGATCGCAGCGCGCATTCCCGAATTGCAACGGCTCGCCAATCGGGAGCTCGCGCAGCTCGACGCCGACGTCGCGATCGCGCGGCGCGACGGGTTCGACAGCCGCGGCGCGCGCTTGGCGAATGCGAGCGGCGAACGCGCGATGGGCGACTACCTGCTCGCGCACAGCAGCATCGCGCGCGCGATCACCGAGCAGCAGTCGGAACGGCGCGCGAACGTGCTCTACCTCTGGGCGATCACCAACATCTTGCTGATCGCGACCGCGGTCTTCGGCTTACTGGTCACGGTGCTCTCGGCGTATCTCGCCAGCCGCTACGTGGTGCGGCGGCTCGAGCGCGTCACCGAACACGCCGAAGCGTACGCGCGCGGTGAGGGCGTCACGACCGAAGAATACGTCTCCGGGCGCGACGAGATCGCCGCGCTCGACCAGACGCTGCACGTGATGTCGCAGCGCATCGCCGAACGTGAAGACGGACTGCGCTTGGCGATCGCGCGCGCCGAAGCGGCGTCGCACGCGAAGTCCGATTTCGTCGCGACGATGAGCCACGAGATCCGCACGCCGATGAACGGCGTGATCGGGACGACGGAGCTGCTGCTCGACACGCCGCTCACGCCGCAGCAGCGCGAATACGGCGAGACGATCCGCACGTCGGGCGAAACCCTGCTCGGCGTCATCAACGAGATCCTCGACTTCTCGAAGATCGAAGCGGGCCGGCTCGAACTCGAGCGCGCCGACGTGCACATCATCCCCTTGGTCGAGTCGGTGGCGACGATGCTCGCGCCGCAAGCGCGCGCGAAAGAGCTCGATCTGCTCACGTTCGTGGCTCCCGACGTGCCGCCGGTCGTGATCGGCGACGCGCTGCGGCTGCGCCAGATCCTCACGAACCTGGTCGGCAACGCGGTGAAGTTCACCGAGACCGGCAGCGTCACGGTGCTCGTCACCGCCGATCACCTCACCGACGACTCGGTCAGCGTCACGTTCACCGTGCGCGACACCGGTATCGGCATCGGCATCGACGCGCAGCAACGATTGTTCGAACCCTTCCGCCAGGCCGACATGTCGACGACCCGCCGCTTCGGCGGCACCGGCCTCGGCCTCGCGATCTCCAAGCAACTCGTCGCGCTGATGAAGGGCCACATCGGCGTGATGAGTCAAGCCGGCGAAGGCTCGAGCTTCTACTTCACCGTGCCGTTCGTGAAATCGGATTCGGAGTCGACGACCGCGACCATGCCGCTGAACGACCTGCGCGGCACGCGCATCTTGGTGATCGAAGACGACAAGAACGCGCAAGAAGTGTTCCGCAAGACGCTCGAAGCGTGGGGCGTCAACTCCGAGGTCCTCGCCGACGGCGAGCAAGCCGTGCGGCGCCTGCAGACCGCCGCCGGCCGCGGCGAACCCTACGACGCGGCGTTGGTCGACTTCGCACTCGGCGACACCGACGGTCTCGCCGTGGCGAAAGCGATTCGCGACGAACCCGAATTGCAGTCGATGCCGCTTCTGATGGTGACCGCGCACGACGATTCCGGCCGCGCCCGCGTGGCGCGTACCGCCGGTTTCGCGGCCTATCTCGTGAAGCCGATCGGTCAATCGCAACTCTACGACGCGCTCAGCGACGCCGTGCACACGCGCAGCCGCAACGTCGAGGCGACGGTCCCCGAGTCGAACGTCGTCGCACGGCCCGAAAAAATCCTGATCGTCGAAGACAACCACGTCAACCAGCGGCTCGCCGTGAAGCAGCTGCAGCGCTTGGGCTTCATCGCCGAGACGGTGGCCAACGGCCGCGAAGCGGTCGACGCGGAAGCCCGCACCGGCTACGCGCTGATCCTCATGGACGTGCAGATGCCGGTGATGGACGGCTTCGAGGCGGCGGCGGAGATCCGTCGTGCGGAGATTCGCAGCCGCCGGCACGTGCCGATCATCGCGATGACGGCCAACGCGCTGAGCGAAGACCGCGAGGCGTGCCTGGCCGCCGGCATGGACGACTACGTGTCCAAGCCCGTCTCGCTCACGGCGCTGCGCGCGGTGATCGAGAAGTGGCTCCCCGACGTGACGGTCGCGACGTCTTGACGCTGTTCGCGGGCGATGGTAGGATGCGCACGTGCTGATGCGCTCGCTCGCCCCCACGTGTTGTTGCTGCGTGACCCCGTTCGTTCGGACGAGGTTCGTTTTCGTTTAGCACGCAACTCCACGCGCGACGATCACGACGCCCTCGACCGAACGGTCGGGGGCGTTTTTCTTTTGCCGTTCAGCGTTTTCGATTCGAGAGGAACTCATGGCCACAACCACTTCGGCCCCCATCATAACGATTTCGCCCAACCCGCCCGTTTTCGACCTGCCGGTCATCGTCGCACGCGAGCACGGTCTGTTCGCGCGCGAGGGCATCGAGGTCCGGCACTCCGCCGACTATGCGGACCGCTCGCAGTCGGAACGCGACGTCCTCGCGCGCCTCAAAGAAGCGCATTTCGAGACCAAAGCCGCCGACGTGTTCAACGTCTGCGAGTGGGGCAGCGTCGATCGGCTCGAGCGCAGCACGCGCGGCGGAAAGATCGCGGCCTGGCGCGCAGCCGTCGCCGCACAAGCGATCGTCTCGTTCGATCCGTCGATCCAGGAGGCGCGCGATCTCGCGAACGTTCCGGTCGGCGTCAACGAGTACACCGGCTCGCACTACACCACGCTGCAACTGCTCGAAGGCGCGATCGCGCGCGACGAGATCATCGTCACGCACGCGGGAGCACCGGAAGCGCGCTACGACGCGGTGAAGAGCGGGCGCTTACGCGCAGCGACGGTGATGGAGCCGTTCATCAGCCTCGCGCTCAAGGACGGCGGTCACCTCGTGGCGGTGACGTTCTATCGCGGTTCCGAGGTCATCTCGAGTGACGTCTCCGACGAGGTGCGCGGCGCGTATCTGCGCGCGATCGACGCGGCGGTCGACATCATCAACGCCGACCGGGCCGCGTTTCGCCACGTGATCGCGCAACCGGCGAAGGGGGCGCTAGCACCCGAGGAACTCAGCGACGCCTTCGTGCGCTACGTGCACGTGGAGCCGTATCCCGAGGCACGCTTCACGCAGGCGTACGCGTGGGTCAAATCGTGGGGTCTCACCGACGGCAACGAGACGTACGACGGGCTCGTGCTGCCGTGAGCGGCATGGACCGGCGCGACGCGCTCCGCGTGGGCGCGCTCGCGCTGCTGGGTGCGGCGACGGCCGTGCCGCGTCTCGTGCGCGCGGCGGGCGACGAGGTGCGGCTCTCGCTGCCCTCGCCCGGCTCGGCCGGCGGCGTCTGGAAACCGCTGATCGATCGCTCGGCGGCGGCGAAGCCGCTCGACATCACCTGGATCGGCGGCGATCCGGGCGGCGTCGAAACGCAACTCCTCGCGCACGCGCTCGACGTGAGCGCGTTCGGCGCGCTCGGCGCGAGCGAGGCCGCCCTCCGCGGCAACACGCCCGTGCTCTTCGCGCCGGCGCTCCTCAACCACGGCCGCTGGCTCGTGCGCTCGTCGAGCCCCTACCGCTCGCCGAAGGATCTGCGCGGTAAACGCATCGCGACGTTACCCGAAACGAGCGACACGTATCGCCAAGCGCGCATGGCGGCGGCGCTCGACAAGCTGGATCTCGTCAACGACTTCGAGGTCATCCACGGGCCCGCGACGGCCAACCTCGCGCTCTTCGATCGGGGCGACGTCGAAGCGGTCATCACGATCGAGCCGACCGCAACGCGGCTCGTCGCTGCGGGCGCGCGCGAAATCGCGCGGGTCGGCGATATGTGGCGCGACGCAACCGGCGATGCGCACCCGCTCTTCCTCGTCGGACAAACCGGTGATGCCGCGTGGCTCGGCGCGAATCGCCCGCTCGCGCGCAGCATCGCGGAGCTCTTCGTTTCGGTGAACGAAGAGATCCACGCCCATCCCGAGCAGCTCGCCGAGCTGCACGACGCGTTCGGCATTCCCCCGACCGAGACGGCCGCGATCGCGTTGTTGCCAAGCCGCCTGCGCGACATCTACGCGGTCGAGTGGGGCGCCCCAGTCTTCGCCAACCTCGACAAACAGATCGACGTCGCCGTGAACCTCGGAATCTTGCCGCGGCGTCCGCCGGAGCGGATCTACACGTCGCTCACATGACCGCCGTCATCGATGCGCGCGCGGTCCGCTCGGCGGTCGTGCCGCCGCTCGCGTGCATCGTGCTCGTCGCGGTC
>Ga0116228_10002227_pt1 | contig 16694 bp, 17 predicted proteins | sample S1TSphfallax_2_FD_89694 | JGI IMG/M metagenome (GOLD analysis project Ga0116228, IMG submission 89694) | Host-associated microbial communities from peat moss isolated from Minnesota, USA - S1T2_Fc - Sphagnum fallax MG | ecosystem: Host-associated > Plants > Peat moss > Unclassified | place...
CATATTTCATTTTGACCTGAATAGGAATGAGTATTTAAAACTTGAGCACTTTAACTTGATCATTTGCAATAGTAATGTTTCATTTTGACCTGAATAGGAATGAGTATTTAAAACTTGAGCACTTAAACTTGATCATTTGCAATAGTGATGTTGTTACGATGATGATGCCTACCTTCATATTTCAACGGTATCAGGTCACAAGTCCCTTTTGGGATGGTGAAACATTAGATCCAACTATGGTTTCTTTTAACAATTTTTGTGATGTACCCAAGGTGGCGATCATCGAAAAAAGAATTTACCCAAATTATGGTTACATACTAGATATGAAAGTAAAAAAAGGAATGGAATCCTTCTAGTTTCTTGGCTACCTATTGAAACTTATCATAAAAATTCTGGAAATTTAAATAAATAAATAAATCTTCAAAATCTGGTGAATTTGAGTCATTTTTGGCATGAAAAATCCTTTGTCTAGGTCACATTTTTCAGGTTGAAAATTGGCTAATTTATTTGTCAGCAAAAGAAACGATGGATGCAACCTTGGGCAACACTTGACCAGCCAGTTCATGCAAAGCTACTTTTTGAACATGATTTGTTCCTTTGCCCCTTAGCGACCCACTTTGGGTTTTGTCCTTCTGGCTCAAAAACTTGGGAGTTGAGTTCTCTCTTTTTGTTCCTTCTTTTCCCAGTTTTGCTTGGCTCGGTGCTTTGTTTAATGGTGTTTGCCAGGGTTTCATCAGAAGAATGAACAAAGAGAGAGAGAGGACCAAAGTCCAAGCTAGAGTAGAAAAACCCAAAGTGGGTAACTATGGATGGGCTTATTAGGCCTCTTTAATTTGAGGTGTGACTACTATAGTAGTCTCGCTTAAGTACGCAACTTGAACTTACGTGGTTTGTGCGTACTTAGCCGGTAGGTGCGTACTTTAGATTTGTCATTCTCAAATCGCTTGCGTTTCACTACAATGTCAAAGAAACCAAACGGAAAGTGTCTCAATGAGCATTAATGGTTTAGAAAGCAAAGTTATATTCCAGGGTTTCAACTCTTTTTATAAGCATGTTCTCAACATTGAGGATTAGGTGCTCTACCTTGAAGTTCAAACAAAAGTAGAGGAAACATTCGATGACCTTAAGAAATCGTTTGAATAATTTTAGAGCAAGATCCAAATGGTCGGCCTCAAAGCCAAACGCAAAAAACTTCAAACCTACGCCAAATGACAATTAATGACATGTTCAACTAATAAATCTTGAACCCTAAATTTTTTGCCAAAAAATGCATACTTAACTGGGATGCGTACTTAAACGGGTGCATACTTAAGCAAAAGACTAATGTACTATTGTTAGTTACAGTAGTTGTCACCTTACCAAGGACTAATAATTGTCATCACTATTTAAATGTAATATACTTTAGTTGCAACTATCGTATCATAATACATTTTGGCAACAAATTGTCAAATAATTAATCAAATTTGAAATCTTAATTTCGACACTTGGTTTTTTTTTTAATAAAAAGGTAATGAAAATAATTAATAGGTCCTTGTCAATGTTATTGAACAATATAGTGTGTCTAGACTTTAGACTATTTCAATTTTAAGTCATTGTTGTGGAAGGTCTACAATTCAAAACTTGACAGTTGATCTTTTGATTTTATTAAAATTTCAAAATTTCAACAAAATAACATTAATTTAATTTATGCTAAAGTGATAAAGGTATTAATATATTATAAACAAAAAATTGAAAATAGCCAAACTTAAAAATTCTCTTTCTTCCTTTCAAGTGGATGGGAATGCTTGTCCACTCCAATTCCCTAACCAACCATGTGGTTAGCTCAAGGTTTTAGTGAACTTGAAAAATTAAGGAGTTTTATTAAGTGGTATTGGGAGGGGTGAGGAGTTTTTCTTTTTCAAGGAGTTATTTCTTGGGTGGGGTTGGGTGGTTGGGGAAAAAGGGGGGGGGATTCCCTTTTTCTTCCTTTTTTTTCCTTTCTTGTAATATGGTGACTTAACAAATATATTTTCCCAAGAAAATAATTTTGAAAAATCAATGTAAATTTTCCATACATGGCAAAAATTCAACACAAAAATTTGAGTTTCATAATTTTAAGGGAAAAAAAAAAAAAAACTTGTTTGAAATCTTACATTGAATACATTTAACTAGAAATTGAAAAAAAAATCAATTTCAACTTTTTGTGTGACCAAAATTCTCATGCAAGTGACAAAAAAGTTGATATTTACCAAATACATATATATTTATATGTATATGTTTTACCAATATATATATATATATATATTGAAGTGAAAATGAAAAGAATGGTTTAAACAATGGGAAATTTTTAAGGTTAAAATGTTGTATTTCAAATATGAGTTGAAACAATTGGGGTTCCGGCGAGCCCATGAGTTGCATAATTAAAATTCATAGGATACCTTGTTCATTATTAGACCATAACTTAGCCATTGAACCATGAATAAGATTTTTTATTGTTAAGTTGTAGTCAACCAAGTAGTCAAAACTAATTGAAGTTAAAGAACACTAGTAAAAGGTTTAGGTTAAGTTTAAGGTTTCAATCAAGTTTTTTTGTCCCATACAAAAGATTACATTGTATGTCTGTTATCCTGCTTTTTAACTGGCATGAACATTGTGCTTAACTTAAACTTTCATTTTGTATTGACTCTTTTCAAGTGTGTGTTTGTTAAGTCCCTTTTGTCTACTACTTTGTTTATTTGTTGTCAAATTCATTTCAATAAGTTTTATTTTCTTTCTTGCACAATGGTTATTGTTTCATTAAAAGAAGTTCAATTAGTTATTGGGATGGATAATTTGGATTTTAGATTTAAAGATGTTACATTTAAGGCAAAGGTGTTCAATAGGTATGACACCTTTTATTGACTTGCAAATAGAAGCATGGAAGATTCAAGCTATGCGTATTTGCATTGTGATTTGTTCAAATTTTTAGCATTGAATCAAAATCCAAAAAAGGATTTGAGAAAGGTGACATGCATATGATCATCACAATTGAGTTGACAACCATTGTGTTGCTAATCACTATTTTTGAACATGAATTGGTTCCCATGTTTTTCCATTAATGAATTCAAAAATTCTCTTCGAAATTGAAGCTCTCATACTATTGTTGTCATCATTGTTTGTGTAAGGGGGAGAAGGAATAACAAAGGTGAATTTTTTTTATTGATAGCAAATGGAGAAGGTGAATTTGACAAAGATGTTTTTATTATTCGTAATAATTTCATAATAAAATATGAACAACTTTTTGAAGCATACAATGGAGGCAAACTTGTTATGGTCTTGATCACAAATGAAGCAATAACATCCAAAGAAGATCGATATTTGAGAGCACAACAATACACAGTTCTCACAAAAGGTTGTTGATGACCCTATTTGAGCTTGCTTCTCAAATTGCACAACAAACTATCCACTACTTGACCTGTATTAAAAGATGTAATTTTAAAAAAATCATTTATTTAAAAAACATTTTGAAAGTTTTTCAAATTCAAGAAATTTTTTTGATCATGTCAAATGTTCATCTATAGGTCATTATATTTTTTAAATAATGAAAAATTTAAGATAATTAAATAATATCTATTATTATTATTATTATTATTATTATTAACCAAATGGGCACCTGGTTGTGTCCCTAAAGGAAAAAAAGTTTTTTTTTCCCTTGACAATTGAGTGTCCATTTAGTTATGTTCCCAGGGGAAAAAAAAGGTTTTTTTCTTTTTATTTCATCAATTGGATGCCCACCCAGTTGTGTCCTTAAAGGAATTTTTTTTTTCTCCTTTTAACAATTAGATGGCCACCTAATTATGTTGCTAGGGAATTATTTTATTCTATCTTTCCTAGCGATCAAGTGGCAACCCAATTACACCTTAAATACAACAATGGGTGGTGTTTTTCTTAAAAGAAAAAAAATTATTTTTTAAATAATCGAGTGGCCGCCACCTAACTATGTCCTTCTTAAAGGAAATTTTGTTTTTCCTAAATTCAAAAAAATATACCAAACATTCTTATTTTCATTCTTCATTACTTTCTTATTTTAACATTTTTATTTTTTATTTTTTAGGTAATCGAGGTGTTGTCCATAACTAGCCTTGCTACATTTCCATTCTAAAAAGTGTGTGGAAATTGTCGTATCATCCTTTGCACAATGAATGATATTCATAGTAATGTTTGTCGTTAAAAAACAAGGTTCACTAATCAAGTTTTTTTTAATTTCCATTGTAACCAATAATAAACCTATATTATTGACCATTAAGGGAAAATGTCTTGAAGTAATTGTGAATATGATAAAGTTTGAAATCTTAAATTGGGCTCTTCCAACAAAAGTTTGACTCTTAATTTCAATTCATGTTTATGGTAAACTTCAATTGTTGCTAACATATGCCCTTGTTGATTTCCAAGTAGACACGCAAGAATTTATCCAAGAAATATAAATAAATTTGGGTGTTAAGGGGTTGGTTGCTCCTTTGGCAATTAATTTTAGTGATGGTGTCCAATGTAATGTGAAACACAAGCTTCATTTTGGTGGGTTGAAATATGTTTCTAAACAAAAACCCTTTTAAAGACTAGGGTTGTTGATTATAATTTGTGTGCAACCTTTCTATAATTATTTTTAGTATACAAATATTGGACAAATATGTGAAAATTTCTTATACTATATTTTTTGTGATTTCCTCTTTTGGATGTTTAAAATGATTTTTCAATGTAAGTAATTTTTTAATACAACTAATATTTGAATCCAAACAAATTTTCCATGTAAGCAATTTTTCAATATAATCAAACTTTTTATAGAAATAAAATTTCAATACAAATAGTTTTTAAGTACAAGTAATTTTTCAATACAATTAAATCCTGAATCCAAGATTTTTTTTTAATACAAGCAAATTGTCCATCCAATCAAATTTTGAATATAATTGTTTTCAATATTTTTTTTTTTCATTGAATCATTTTTTGAATCCAAGCAGTTTTTTAATACAAATAGTTTTTCCAACCAATCAATTTTTGAATCAAAACAATTTTTCAATACAACCAGTTTTTCTATCCAATTAATTTTTTAATCCAATCCATTTTTCAATACAAGTAATTTTTCCATCTACTCAAATTTTGAAACCATGTAATTAATTTTTTAAATACAAGTATTTTTCTCAATATAATTAATTTTTAATATATATTTTTTCAATATAAGAATTATTATTATTATAAGTAGTTTTTCAATCCAAATACTTTTGTAAAAATTACTTCGATTTAAATAGTCTTTTAATGAATCATTGATTCCATGTTTTTTGTAATGTGTATGTGTGAGGAAGGTGATTCTTATTATTTATATATTTGGATTAAATTGAAGCTAATAATAATGGAAGCAACTTTATCAAATCTTGTTGATTAATCATTTGAACATGTATTGCATTCATATGGTCTTTGTTTGGTTTCACCATACAAATATGAAATAAGCAACTATCTTTTTTATTCTATATCTTATTTATTAAATAATCATTTTTCATCTCTTCAATTGAGGAAAAATAACATGGCACATTTAAATCGATGTTTATTATTGAATACAAAATAACCCAATAATGTTGTATTTAAAAATTAAATCCAAATTTTTTATTTGATTTACATCAAAGTATGGTCACAAATGAACATCAATATGTGATGAAAATGGCATTATGTCTTACATTGGGAGGTTTGTAAGGAGATTTCACTATAATATTTTGGATAGTTAAATATTTACATTTGGAATAAAACATAAAAACGCATTATGTTTCAATGTGGAATGAATTTTCAATCTATCCCCTTATATATAGTTTACAGTTCTCAACATTTTGAGCCAATCGTATATGGTAATAGTCCATTTCGATCTTCACTTATTTTTCGAGCACATGATGCCAAAATTCACATAGATTTAGATGATTTTCCATTTTTTAAAAAAATTAATGAGGCAAAAACCTCATATCCAATCTTCACAATCTACATGTTTATATTAGAATGAAAAACTTTACTATACATTAATGGACATTTTGAAAAATAATTGGGATTTACAATTGCAATATGTTTTTTTTTGTTCAACACTTCTTGTGATACAAATGTTATTATATAAAAAAAAACATATTCAATACTTACCCCCCCAAAAAAAATAAAAATCCTATCAATTATGATTTTTTTTTTAATCCATCCACCTTAATGCCAAAAACCAATGTTCAAAAAATACCTGAAGTCAAAATGGAACATTTCCAATATCTAATTGTTGATATTAATATAACACATTATATATATATTTGATTGGGCATTTTATGAAAATAATATTTTTGAACCATTAGATGTTTGTCCAAATTTTACTTATTTAAAAAAAACATTGCAATTCATTAACATGTTTCCAAATATTTTTTTTTAAATCACAATTACGAATCACATGATATATACGAATATTCCATAAATGAAAAAGTTCAATCATCATACAGTGCATGTAATTTAAAAGAAACTAAACAACCAATTCCTATACAATAGGTTTTTGCGAAACATGATGTTCAATAGATAAAGTAAAACATAATGTTAATATAAGGGAAAATTCAAAAATTCAATATAATTTGACATTTATAATAAACAAAACCGAGATGATTCCATGATTTCATATTTTAGTTATGAAATGTTATGTTTTAAAAAACAACTTAAATGTTTTTCAAACAAATTATCAAAACAATTGTTTACATATTTTCAAATTCAAGTAAAACTTAGCTACACATCGACATATGTACAAGTTGTTTACATTTTATCAATGAAAATAAACCTCCTTTATATTAAATATTGAATAGAATTTTCGTAAACAAAATCATTTCATTGATCCAAAAAGTAACACAATTAAAATAACATTTTATTTCACCACATCTTGCTTTAGCTCAAATTTATAAACTATATGGGTATGGGTAATATAAGATGCATGGAAGTGTTATTAACGTCCCTACAAACATGATACAAATTCAATCAATACTATCAAATCTACCACATGATGATGCAACAATAAGTGTGTTTCTTAAGCGATATCTTGAATACAAATCATTTTATATGTCAAGAAATGTCCATTTAAATATGGTGATGATTTTTTTATGAAATTTAATTGAAACACCATTATATAAATATTTGAATGTTACCATTCATCATCAATGGGCAAGTTTGTTTACTTTGCATATGGATTAAGAATCCCAAATTTTTAATTTTTAATGATGCATCATTTGATAATTTTAATTATGATAGTGAAAAAATACATTGTACACCAATAGACTTGATAGAAGCTCTAAAAATAATGGATTATGAGTATACCACATATTTTATTCCCCTAAATCATCATTTTCATCCTTGAGGTTTATATACAGATAAAAATTTATAGGAACAAAAAATTCAACATTGTTCTATGGGCAACCTTGACAATTTTCAAAAGTTTTTTCATATCAACGAATAGCTCAATGGGAATTATTTCATAAATCTAGGGATTTTTCAACCAATATCTAAAACCTTTTAAAAAAAATTGTTGGGTGTGAATATGAAAAGGAAAATTATGTGGTAGAACCTTAAAAACTTCTCAAGTACAAGATAAACCAAACTTAAATAATATTTTCAAATCATACCTAGGTTATTGTGATTTACAAAGCTTCCGTAATTCACCTAATTATTTTGAGAGGTTATGGGAGAATTTATTTGTAATGATTAGGCAACTTGGTCCTCCAACATTCTTTGTCATTTTTACATTTGTTAAAAGATTATGGGATCCTCTCATTAAAACTTTGCACACATGCATGCTTCAAGATTAAATTTCCCAAATAAAATAGAAGAGTTACATTTTTTTGATATAGCATAATTGATACGAAGTGACCTTGTCACATGTGCAAGATATTACAATCATAAAACATCTTCTTTCAACAAACATATGACAAAAGACCAGTAATCTTTTTGGACATATTTCCAATTTTTATTTCGTCACTGAATTCCAAAATTGTGGGAGTGAACATGACCATGGACTTTTATGGATTAAAGATGCACTTATGTACAAAGTGCACACAAATGAAAAATTTGAAGAGGTTGTAAATGTGTATATTTCTTGTCAAGTATCATTGTTACCAAATCTATTGCAAAATGCACAACAACATCAACATACACCTACATGTAAGAAAACAACAATGTTGTTTGTAGATTTCATTATCCATTACCTCCCATATGTGTAACAAAAAATTTAGAAAGTTGCACATTTTTTCAAAACAAAATCCTAAAAACATACAAACTAATGCATTTAATACAAATGTTGTTCATTTGTGGTTTGCAAGTTCACAAATATTCAATTTATTTAAAACCCATATGTAGTTGTAACATATGCACATCATATATGACAAAAATAGATAATTTGATAACATAATAACTTCATTTCATCATAAAAAAATGTATTTCAAACAATATAGATGTAAATACAAACACTACACCAAAACATTGAAAATATGATGACATAAGTGATTGGTGTTGTAGTCTTAAACCACATATATGATTGGCCATGATTACATGACTACTAATCCATATGGCCCCATGGTATTTACCACTAGTTGTAAAAAATGGTGTAGTTGTAAATGCCATTTACAATTATGTCCTCCATGATTGTGGGACATCTTTAATGACCAATTTTTAATTTTAAAATATGATTATATTATGTTTTGATTAATGTCTTGCTACCATGTGGTACCCTAGAGTGAATTCAAAATTTTATTAACCATTTATGAATGGACACATGGCATTCTAGAATAATGAAATTATTTTTCTTGCCCAATTATATGATGTCATGTGGCAATCAACTTTTAATCAAATAATGACACTTGGGACTTAGCCTAGACCACCTATTAAACTAAAAGCCCTATGCTAGGCACCTTAGGCTAGGCATCCTAACCCTACATGTTAGGCTAGGCTAGGTGCCCTAACCTAGGTTAAACCTAGGCTATGTGTTAACCACCTAACCCTCCTCCTAGGAAGGCTACTCCCCTAATACTCCCCTAGGAACCTAGGAAGCACATAGGATGAAGGCAAGAGGATTTGAACCTTTCACCTCCACTTTGAGGGCAAAATCTTTTGTCATCACACCACCACATTTTTTATGTAACAAATGAAAGTATCACAATTATATAAAAAATAAGTTTTTTTAGTCTACATTAGCCTATGCCTCCATCGGTTGTTTTAAGAAAATTTAGGTCTTCCTAGGTTAAACTTAGGCAACCTAATCTACCTTGGGGCGACTTAAGCTAAACTAGGTTATTTAAGTTTAACCTAAGTTAAACTAGGTTATATTAGGCTAAACTTGGCAATACTAAATTATATTATGTGATAGTAAACTAAACTTGGCAAAAGTAGGTTATTTAGGTTTAACTTAGCTATACTTGGCTATATTAAACTATACTTGATTAAATTAGGCTTTATTAAGTTATGTTAGGCTAAAATTGGTTATATTAATTGCTATTTGGCTAAATTAAGCTAAACTTGGCAAAAGTAAATTATTTAAACTATATTTGGCTATATTAAATTATATTTGGTTAAATTATGTTAAATTTGGCAAAAGTAAGTTATTTAGATTAAATTCAACTAATCTTGGCTATACTAAATTATATTTGGTTAAACTAGGCAAAAATAGGTTAATTAGCCTAAACTAGGTTATACTTGGCTATATTAAATTATATTTGGTTAAACTAGATTAAACTACTTGGCAAAAGTAGGGTATTTAGGTTAAACTAGCTAAACTCAGCTATATTTGGCTATACTTGAATATATTTGGCTAAATTTGGTTATACTAAGCTCTACTTGGTTAAATTAGGTTTTAATGAGTTAAATTTGGCAAAAGTAAATTATTTAGGTTGAACTTGGCTATACATGGCTACTTTAGGATACACTTGGTTATATTAAATTATATTTGGCTAAACTATGATAAATTTGGCAAAACTAAATTATTTAAGTTAACATTGGTTATACTTAACTATATTAAACTAAATTTGGTTGTACTAAACCATACTTGGCTAAACTAACTTATATTAGGTTTAATTTGGCTAAAGTAGGTTATTTAGGTTTAATTTTGCTATATTTAGTTAAACTAGGCTATATTTGGTCATATTAGATTATATTTGGCTATATTTGGCTAAACCAAATTATATTTGGTTATATTTGGGTATATTGGATTAAACTTGGTTATATTAAATTATATTTGGCTAAAATAGGTTATATTATGCTAAACTTGGCTAAAACATGTTAAATTAGGCTATACTTGGTTATATTATACTAAACTTGGCTATATTAAATTATACTTGGTTCAACTAGGCTATATTAGATTAAACTTGAAAAAAGTAGAATATTTACGTTAAATTTGGTTTAACTAAATTATAATTGGTTATACTACGTTATATTAAGTTACATTTGGCTAAATTAAACTATACTTTGCTAAATTAGGCTATTATAGGTTAAATTTGGCAAAAGTAAGTTATTTAGGTTAAGCTTGGTTAAAATAGGTTATTTAGGTTAAACTTAGTTATACTAGGCTAAACTTGGCAAAACCTAATTAAACTTGGTTAAAATAAGCTATATTTGACTAAATTAGGTTATTTGGGTTAAATTCAGTTAAACTTGGCAAATTTTGATATAATTACAATTTTTAGGCAAAAAGGAAAAATAATTTATTTAGAAAGAACTTGGTAAAATTTGGATACTTAAACTAAAATAGTCAAAACTTGGTTAAATTTGGTTAATTCGAGATATTTAGACTAAACTATGTTAATTTAATCTATTTTGATTAAATTTCATTGGATTGGATTACCTGAAAACAATTAGGGAAATATTAACTTATTTGCTACATTATTAAACAAATATGCATAAACTAAACAAGACTACTTAAACTAAACTTATAAACTAAATTTAATGGAAGTTAATTTTAAAAGATAAATTGAAGACATTAAACCTAGAGGTTTAAATTCAACCAAATAAAATCTAGAGGTTAATTCAAATAGGTTAAACCAAAGCCAAACCTAGCTTTCATGTAGGCCAATTTGTATTAAACTTAGTTACATTTTCATATTTATTTAATTTTTTTATAGTTGGTCAAACAACGTCAACTATATTCAACATTATTATTAATTATATAGTCATAATTTATAGTCATTTAGTTACCTATAATCATATTTATAGCCTTGTAATCTTAATAATGGTTGTATTCAAAGTAATGATAACAACTGAAGTCCAAATATGACTACATGACTATACTTGGACAATAATAGCAAATTGTCTTAGTCATGAAAATCATGTTTTGGCGTAGGGAAGAATTCAAAAGTTGGGCAAATTTTTTTTAATGTTCAACAAATGGTTGCTCAACTTGTTGTTTATCTTGGGCTTTCTTTATCATTATATCATTCATCTCAAACATTTCAATACATCAATAATTCCCCTTTTAAAAAACATGTTTTTGTGTTGAAACCACAAGTTACATAAAATAAATTAAAACGCAATTCAATTGATATAATGTGTTCATCAATCATAAACAAATACACTAATCGTTCTAATCAATATGAATATTTGACATTAGCAAAAATTTAATTCTTTTTATAAAATTTTGCAAACCCAAAATTATTAGGTTTGTAACTTATAATAAAAATAAAGATATTGAAAATTGGTCGTGATAAATATTTCTATTATATTCACCATTTCAAACTTCAAAAAATGTGCAACTTGGACCTAATGTAACATGGCATGATCTGCATATTATTACCAACAACATGATGAAATTTATAGGATTAAATCTATTTTTAACTAATGAATGCCATATCCAAATTAAAAAAAAGAAAGAATGATTCTATATATTTGAAATGAGGACATAAATAATGTAGTAAATGATTCATGTGACAATTCCTATTACAAACACAATTACTGAACATTATGATTTACAATTAGACTTTGTGATTCAATCATGTAATGTATCAAACCAAAAATCGCAAATTTTAAAAGATTAAAATTTCACAAAATCTTCATATTTTATGATGATGGAAAAAATTGAATATCATAGTTTGTTTAGACAATTAAATGAAAAACACATATTAATATTTGATGACATTATGCATTAAAAAAATATACCTTGATATACAAATTTGTTTGTTTTTTATAAGGGGTATTGGAACTAATATAATTTTTATATTAAAACTTATAATTCAAGGATTATTAGGATTATATAATAAAGACATATCTTTTCAATTAACAAAAACCAAGGCTTTACTTATGGCATCAATAGGTAAAATTTCTTTCAATATGAATGGTTTAACAATACATTCAAGATTGAACATACCTATCCAATAATTTGTATAACAAACTCATTAAATAAGCTTACATGGTGATGGGTCAAAACCTATAACTAGGAACCAAAATGATTACTTTGGAAAAGAATTGCAAGTCTTTTTCCCACAAATTTTTTTTTACATGCAAATGAATTTTTGAATGATTTTTTTGTAATTAATTTTTTAAATATCTAAAATTTTCCCATTGCATCACATTATTTTTGTTAGTCATTATTGAAGAAATATGAATTTTTAAAAGTATGTAGATTCCTTACAAATTTAATCCTTCATTTTGAAAAATGATCAAAATATAAATCATCGCCAAAAATTAAAATTTCACATTCATTAATTTTATTATACTCTAAGCTATAACTTTTCTTAATACATTTGTACATTATAACCCATTTATATGTGGTAAAAGATTCTTGAAACATTGAAATTTTGAGGCAACTTTGAAACATTCTTTGAATTTTTAAAGTTTCAAAATTCCACATTTTAAAAATTATGAGTGTTTTTTGAGTTTGGTTAATATGTTTTTATCATCTATATTTTTTTCAATGAAAATTCTTTTATTATATGAATCCTTTTGATAGTCCTTTGCAAAATTGATTCCATATAATGTAATAGGTGTACATTTTCAAATGTCATAAATTAAAAACAAAACTTAAAATTGAATCAAATGAATTTTTATTCTAAATTTTTTGACATTCGTATGAGGGATAAATGTCTAACTTGCTATGATTACTATGGTTTTAAATGGTAATAATAAATAAAATGATTGATTTTGACTAATGATGTTTAACATCCAATGCCCTTTTTGGTTCCTTGTTACATGTTTTGACCTTGATATGAACAATTACAACTTGTTGTGATAGATGATGAAATATCATTCGTTGGTGTTAAAATGTTGAATGTTATAAATAATAGGTTAGGGTTCATAAAACGTATTCAAAAAAAATTCTTCAATTGTGTGGATGTTATCATGACAAGTGATTTCTATCAAGCACCCTTTGTGAAAGATAGTTGGATCTTTCAAAATATCAAAAACAATGTTAATCCATTAGCACCAACTTTTTGGCAAATATATGTGCAATGTTATGAATTAAATAAAGTTATGCGACAATTTAATATGATTTTCATACAAACTTTGAACAAAATTTACATTGCAACAAAAAATACAAAGGATATTCAATTTATAAATTCAATTTGTAATTGACAATCACCCAACAATTTTACTATTCCATATTTATTTTATACAAATAAACTTATGCAAAAACACAATAATCATGTGTTCATTGGTACATTAGGTCGCACATTTATTTTCAAAGCAATGGAAATTAATCATCAATCATGTTCACCATCCTACAAACTTTCAAATTATCTAAATAAATTGCATGTTTGCATTGTATAATTTAAATAAATAAAAATATGTTGGTTGAATTATGTGATAATAATATAATGTATGATGGTTTTATGAATGGAGTTAATGGTATTTTTTAAGCATCAACAACACCTTGTGATAAAACCTAATCATATGGATAATGTTTTAAAATTTTAAAATTGGAACATTGACAAAAAAAATTCATTATTACAACAACAACATTGAATCAAAATGAACACCAATTGAACCTATTATCAAAGTTATAAAAATTGATAAATCTCAATCATTTATCATAATTAGAATTCAATTTCCAAATTAACTTGCAACAACAAGAACCATCCATCATTCTCAAAGATTATCATTAGATGAATTGAATTTCGATCCTACTAATGTTAAAAACATGGGTTAACATATACATCATTATCTTATATCCGATTATTATTATTATTTTTGGTTAACTCCTTTCCAACATGAAATTTTTTATGTGGATCCAAGAGTGCATATAGATTAAAAACAATAATAACTTGGATACCATTAATTCCTTAATTTAAAAACTTACATACTTTTCATGTAATTATACAAGCCTTGAATACAATTTCTTTACACTAACATTATAAAAACATCAACAATGATCATAACCTTCAAATGTCTCATATTTTATGTCTTATAGAAACAAAAATACACCATGCATCAGTAAATGTGCACAAATTTATAAATTCATCAGAATATTCATATATTTCAATCCATGATGATCATGGGTTAATGATGATGTATACATACACATGCAATTAGATTCTTTTAATACAATAACTAATGATGATTCATAATATATAGCAACAACTTTTAATATTAATACACAAAAAACCATTCAAATCACCAAACACATTTTCTATGTATAATAAAAACCCATTATCACTTCCATTTTTAAAAGTGTAGCATATGAATGTTGCATTTTCCATCTAATTAATTACACCCAAAATGGTGGCACCTTGTGGCCTAAATTTATACAAATTTATTATTTTTCATGGACCATGTACAAACAAAAGTTCATAATTATAAACCATAAGATGAAAACAAATTTGAATGTTTGTTTATTCACATGTACACCTTTCATGGAAAATCTTAAAGCCAAAATGTGACAACAAAAATTACAAAAGATGTTAATTTTTTAAAACTTGAAAGTGAAATGAAACTAAAAATTAAGTGGATAACTTTTTCAATTATTTTCATCTAAATTATATCCATTCATTACTAATGTTTATTTCAAACACCTAAATGCCTAGTTTTACCTTATGGGTGTGAGCGTGGTAAAATGTACAATTAAAAGTACTTGTCAATTTACTTGTCAAGTGAACAAAAAGTAGGACCAAAACCCATCCCAAAATTGTTATACATTCAATTTTTTTAGTTGAATGATAAATAACAAGATACTTCTTCATTATTATGCATTAATTTCTAGATTTTGCATTGTAAAAATAAGTTCAAATAGATTTTTCTAAATTCAAGTAGCTTTTAAAACCTACTTTTTGTAGTGTAATATTTGATTAAAGTATGTGTTGAATATATTCTACCAAAAAGAAAGTAGACTTGTTTTTTGGTGAGGCCCGTGAATATACAATGATCTTTATGTTATAACTTCATACACGTATATTTCATTAAATTTTCTATTGAAAAAATAGGTTTGAACACCATATTGACCAGTCAATTTCAAACGTACTTATTCCCTACTTTTATTATTCCAAAGTTTTTGACATTGTGTAGTTGATTTACAATAAACCCAATCAAAGGCTCAATAGTTTCAAAATGAAATTTAAGTAAAATTTGAATCTACTTTCTTATGTTTTCATGAAAAATTGCCTCTTTTTTAACTTGATATTTTTTTGGCAACTTTTTTTGTATACTTTGCCATGATTTCACCCTTATGCACATTATGAGAAATTTTTTACAATTTTTGGGGGGAAAATTTGGATTGAATTTTGACACAATATTGTTATTTACAACTTTATATTCATTTGTATGGTTAGAGGAAAAGCAATGGAATTATGGTTGGAATTTTCAAGCACATGCACAATGAATTTTAAGAGGGCTAGAATTTTTTAATTATAATACATATGTGAAAAAAATTCTCAAAATCCTTCATAAAGCCAACAATTTTTTATCCCATGAATTCATAAGATAATTTTAAATGTAATATATTATTTTACGACAAAGCCTCTTGTGACAAAACTATTTTTTTCCACCCATTTGGTCGCATAATCTATTTTCACCAATATAATTAATTGTCAATGTATTGATACCTATGGGAATAGGATCCTTGGGCCTTGGGTGAACAAGCACCCATCTTAGTACCATGGTAAAAATTTCAAAATCCATTTAAAATTACTTCAAAATAGTACAATCTTCAAATCTTCATAACTATTGGAAAACACCTTTTATTTTTGAATACAAGACTATCATCTTATAACTAACATTAATATCTTTCCATTAATTCTAGGATCAATTCATTTAGACAAGGTTTGAATTTAGACAAGGTTTGAGGGATGAATGGTCCAAAGAAACATGGGAAACATGATTATCCCAATTGTATATTGTATGATTCCCAATGGGAACTACATTGAAATGGCAAATGTTTTGAACTCTCATGGAGTACTTTAACAGACAAGGGAATTTTTAATTGATTTGATCAAATTTGGAGAAATCTCTTTTGTTACTATAGCGGATGCCAAAATAGGAAGAATTCGTATGAAGTTTCTAAAGATCCATGAGTATTCACTCTTGCATCCAACTTTTTTTTATCCCTCTTTTTAGTTTCCTTGTTAAGTCTTCAACTCGCCTTTGACTCAAGATTTTTGAGTCACTCATGGGATCCAATCATGCTTTGAAATCAAGATTGTGACATGAAACTCACTATCATGGCAACGATAATTGAAAAATTTGCCACTTGAAAATGACTATAAATTCTTTTATCAAAGAAC
>Ga0116228_10002228_pt1 | contig 16694 bp, 17 predicted proteins | sample S1TSphfallax_2_FD_89694 | JGI IMG/M metagenome (GOLD analysis project Ga0116228, IMG submission 89694) | Host-associated microbial communities from peat moss isolated from Minnesota, USA - S1T2_Fc - Sphagnum fallax MG | ecosystem: Host-associated > Plants > Peat moss > Unclassified | place...
ACTTCCTGAACCACCTGTAATCATTCCCTGTTCCATAGTCAGCATTTCATCCAAGTGGATTTTCCCCGCATCAACATCTTGGAAAAAAGCAATCAAAATCGGTACTTTAATCGTGCTAGCTGCTGCAAAGCTAGTAGATGCATTTATATCAATGTAACCCCCACTATCTAAATCAAGTAGGAAAACACCTGGTGTGAGATTTGTATGTTCAGCAGCCAAATTTTGTACAGATGTTTTCAGTGAAGTTATTTCTTGAGATAGATATAAGTTAGTGGTTGTAGCAGGAGGGGGAGAATTAGGTTGAGGAGGGGATGGAGATTCGTTAAGATGTGGTGAATTGGATAGTAAAGAAACTTTCGGTAAGCGATTGACTGGATCGAGTACTGACAACAATGTTCCGATAATGGCACCAATACCCACTCCCACAATAACCAAGCGCACACCATAAAGTATGGTTTTAGCCATTGGCTTTAACCTTGTTTTGGTAGAATACCTTCTTTGTACTTTTGGTATTCCTTTTTTTTGTACCCGCAACGTTGTCAGCTTTGTGTTCCCCGGTTTCAAGGGAGGAATTTTCCCTGGCGTTTTTGAGCGCGATCTCACCGGATTTGTCCCTACTTGGGGAGAATTCACCTTGCTTGTAAGCGTATTGTTATTTCTGGGGATTCTGACTAATGCTGTAGTTTCCTTGGTGGGATTTCCCTGCTGTTTCTGTTTAATAACTTTCTTGGGTTCCGGTGGGGGAACTTGACGTTGACGTTGGCGACGCTTCATCGGTTGGCGTCGTGAGACGGATATTGGTTTGTCATCTGATTCTGACACCGCTACTCCTTGTTACCCACTCAACTAAATTTTTTTGGTAAACGTTACAACCTAGAAATCGACCCAAATTAAATTTTAAACCTAGGTAGCATTTTTGTGTTTAATGTAAGTCATATTAACTCTTTTAGAGGAAGATTGCGGTTATATGAAACTGTCTATCGCCATTATTTTAGCTGGGTTTGATTTCTAATCGCCCATTCTATCTGTCTTAAAATTCCTCTTAACAGTGCTACTTCATTAAGTTGTAACTGAGCGCGATTATACATCTGACGAAATTTATCCATGCGGCTAGTGGCTGTATGGGGATAAAGATAACCAATCGTGAGTAATAGTGACTCTAAATCTTGATAATATGCTTCAGTAACATCTATGGGGGCGATTTCTGCGGTTGTTATGGCTGAATTGGGGGAAATCTGGTTAGATTGCGACAATTCGTAACAACAAATAGCTACAGCAGTGGCTAAATTCAGGGAAGGATAATCTGGATTGGTGGGAATATAAACTAATTTTTGGGCGTAGTTTAATTCTGTGTTGCTTAATCCGCGGTCTTCTCGCCCAAATATCAGCGCTACAGGTTTTTCAGACGATTCCAATAACCAAGGTAAAGCAGTCCGGGGATTTTCCAAAGGGATATCCCAGTTACAATCTCTCCCAATGGTGGCGATCGCCCGCACGCATCCTGTTAAGGCTTCCACTAGAGTTGATACTACTACAGCAGATTCTAAAATATCCTGAGCATGGACAGCCATTCTCACAGCTTCAGTTGAGTAGCGATCGCACTGAGGATTGACTAACACTAGTTTAGACAAGCCGAAATTTTTGATTACTCTGGCGATCGCGCCTAAATTTAAGGGTCCTGCTGGCTCTACCAACACAATTCTCAACTCAGCTAAACCCATAACCCGATTTCCACATAACATAACATCAGAAAATAGCATTTACATATTATCTGCTAATTTCATGAATACACGGTTAAATCCCCATAACTCTAAGAGGGAACGGGGAACAGTGAATAAATATAGAACTGCTATTTGATTTTTGAACAAGACAACTACTCTTCCCCTGGTCCCTGTTCCCTGTTCCCTTAAATTTAGATATCTGGACGATTAACTGGCGCATCTGATTCCACTGGAGAGCTACTACCAAATTCACTAGCTCTAGCACTGGGAACTAACTTCCAACCAGCTTTTAAAAGTTTCTGATAAGTAGCCCAACCCTTAGAACCGCCTGGTATACGGTAATCGGGGACTGAATATTGAGGGAATGCTGTGTATGGACGCCAAGGTTGACCAGGTGCTATCTGCAGATGCAAGATTTTTTCTCCATCCTCACCAGAAGCGGATAACCAACACATTTGATGCATGGTAAACTCCTTTGCGGTAGCCTAAAAGCGATACAGAAATGATTATGTTTAAATACGAGGATTTATGGCAGAAAACCTCGAAAATCTGCCTTTTTTAAACACCAGTCCATGGGATTAGCAGATAAATTAATGACAAAAAACTGCTTGTGTTTAATCTTTGGTTTTGGTGCTATATTTTCTAATGTTATCTGCGGATTTTACGATTGTGTGTAACAGCAGCTACTTTTTTGACACAAAAGTAGAAGATTTTATTAATTTATATGAATTATATTTGACTAAATTACCTGATGACTCTTTCTGGATGAGAATACGAACTAGCATCTGTGATAATCGATAAATGTTATATAATAAGGGTTTAGACTAGTTTAAATTTCATAATGCCAAATTTCGTCTTGTCGCACAATAATTCGATTGAGCGAGAGTCTATCAATTAATCCCTCCTTTTCTAACTGTCCCAATAAACGAGTTACAGTTACACGAGTAGTACTAATCAATGCTGCTAGATCTTCATGAGTCAGACGCATATCAATTAAACGTCCTTGCTTTACTTCTGAGCCAAACTTTTTTGATAACCATACTAATAGTTGAATCAGCATAGTCTCTACTTTTTTATGGCTGCGAATCACCATTAATTCTTCCCCTTGGTGGATGTGGAGGAGTAAAGTCTCTGTTAGCTGATACCAATCATCTACAGGTACAACACTTGCTTCTACGGGAGTTAAACATTCCATCCGATAGGGTCTCATCTTGGATAGGAGTTCACCTACTATATCCCCAGGACCCCATAATCCCAAACCCACGGTTGTCCCATCTTCTAGATAGGTATAAGTAATTATGGAGCCTCTGTCTATGCGCCAAACAGCATTTGGTCTAATTGGCAATAGCGATCGCCTATTAAATTGCAGATGATGGGTTTTCCCTGATAATTGGGTATTACCTGTGTGTAATGACATCAGTATTTGTATTACGATTATCCGATGTAATAATAGTAGTATATATTATTTCAACTTTCAGTTTACCAGCCTTGAATATCTTTCTCAAGATAGAGGGAAATTAGTTTTGGTTCCAACTAATATAGAAACATATCCAACAGAAACTAAATGTCTAAAGCTCCTAGGTCAAATTCCCTCTTCAGATTGGAACTTCCTTGGAAGCAAGACGTTGGATGTAAATTCTCTCCTTTCGGGGCCGTGCGGCTCTGGTGGGAGAGAATTTGGCAATTTTTCCTATATAAGTTTTATTTGGAGAAAAACAGATGAAATAGTAAATTTATTCAACTTCCTCACAACTGATTAACAACTTTTCCATTTCCTGTGCCAGGGAAATTAAATCTGTCCAAGAGGAACCGCTGACTAAATCTTGAGCATGAGCCAAACGGTTGCGTAAATGTTCTGCTGATTTGAGTAAGCGCTCTCCAGATCGCTTTGACTTGATTCCCAATTTTTGGATGAGTTCTGGTTGATGTAGAATCAAATCCCGCTTATCACAAAATTGTAAGTAATCGAGTAAATCTGTAGCTTCATTTCTTTGCTGACTTTCACGCCAGAGTTTTTGAGCAGCTTCCCATCGGTCAGATTTGAGAACTTCTCGCCAAGTATCTTGGGGATAGTAAAGTCTCACAAGTCGCAAGAGATTCATTTCCAAAAGAGTAACTAAACCAAATAGCAGCATTCTAACTGGTGCTTTCTGTAAGTCACCACAAGTGATAATTCCAGTAACTTGATTACAATCAAGTACAAATAATCTAGGAGTTTGTTGCAAAATGGGTAAGAGCTTGATTAAAGGTGTGGATAGTGCAATCAGTTCTTGGGGATGAAATGCTCGCTGATAATCCCCGCATTTTCCTTCTGTAACTGAAATTAAGCTAGAAATTTCCACATAACCGCTAATGCTAGCTTCAGTTTCTACTCCTACAACGTCGAAATCCCTTTCCCGCATCCAAGCTAGCACTTGAGCGACATCAGCATTAGCTGAGACAGACTTTAATGGCTCCGCTACATACTCAATGGTGATATTATTCTCGAATAAGCTGCGTAAATCTTGAGAACGGGATTTTAGCTGTTTCATCTGTTATATTTAAGATATAAATCAGCAGAATTATTATTCCCTGAAAGTCTACTATATAACCGTTCTAACTGACCCAAAAACTCAAACGCCCAGACTTAAAAGCCTGGGCGCTTGATATTTAGGTTGCAGAAATTTGTCTGCTCAGTCAACTAAAATGGCAATATTAAGCAGCTACTTTTTGCATGGTTCGACATGAATCTGCACATTTACGACAAGCATTAGCACATGCGGTCATCTTAGCTTCACCAGTCATTTTTTCACAAGCCGCAACAGTGCGATCGCAAATTTCTGCACAGAGCATAGAAGTACGTCCCATAAATTCGGAACCAGCCATCATCATATTCATGCACATCATGCTCATTTCCGAGCAATCACGCAGCATACTCATCATGGTCATATCCACGGATTTACCACTTTTGGTCATACAGTGAGTCATGGCTTCCATACACATTTTATGACATTCCATGCAAGCATTCATGCAGTTTTGCATTTCAGTTGTCATTGATTCAGTCATCATCATCATCATAGGATTTACTCCTGTTTTTGTAGTTTTTTGTGAATGTATCGGAGGGTCTTTGGATGAGACTTTATTCCCCTATTCACTACAATAATTTCTAGTAATTAGATAGTCAATAGGGTTCCTTCCCCCTGATGTATAAGTCTCTAATTCCGATATAAATACTGGATAATTAACCATAATTCCTCATACTTTACTAATGTTTTTCAGCAAACCATTAATCAGGTGGAATAATAATCTCCCATTAATTATGAGAGATTATTTTAATTCAGATATTAACCCAGTTAGCGAGAGAATTTTTCAGCTAGTAAAAGTCAGATTAATTAACTTTTCTTAATATTCCTCAACTATTTTCTGCGAGTGCTTGCTCTAAGTCAGCTTGTAAATCTAAATGATGTTCAATTCCTACTGATAACCTAACTAAGTTATTCTTAATACCCCGTTTTATTCTTTCGGTTTCTGGTAAAGCGCCATGAGTCATTTTAGCTGGATAACAAAGTAGTGATTCTACACCTCCTAAGCTTTCTGCTAGAAGAAATAACTTTAACTTAGCAGCGAATCTTTCTACTGCTGGAAAACCTCCAACTAGTTCCAAACTAATCATCCCGCCAAAACCAGACATTTGTGATTTTGCGAGTTGATATTGTGGATAACCAGGTAACCCAGGATAATAAATCTGTGCGACTTGGGGATGCTGCGCCAGATACTTGGCTAAAAACAGAGCATTTTGCTCATGTTCTCGCATTCTTAGGGCTAAGGTCTTCAAACCTCTCAGGACTAACCAGCTATCAAAAGGACTAGGAACTGCTCCTATAGCATTTTGATAAAACTTGAGTTGCTGATATATATCTTGGTCAGCCGTAATTACAGCACCACCAATAATATCGCTATGTCCTCCTAAATATTTAGTTGTGCTATGGACTACGATATCAGCACCTAATTCTAGGGGCGTTTGAAAATAAGGACTAGCAAAAGTGTTATCTACTACCAGCAGAATATTATGTAGATGAGCTAATTCGGCTATTTTGGCAATATCAATGATTTTTAATAATGGATTGGTAGGGGTTTCCAGCCAAATAAGTCGCGTATTGGGTTGAATAGCGATCGCCCATGATTCTAAATTATCAATATCTACATAAGTAGTTGTGATACCCCAATTTTTAACTACACGTTCAAATAAACGATAAGTACCACCATATAAATCATCACCAGCAATAATATGGTCGCCTGTTTTGAGTAAATTCAACACAGTTGTAGTCGCAGCTAGACCGGAAGCAAAAGCTAAACCAAATTTCCCTTTTTCCAAAGCAGCTAAAGCGTCTTCCAAAGCTTGACGAGTTGGGTTACCAGTGCGAGAATATTCATAACCCTTATGTTCTCCGATCGCCGTTTGCTCAAAAGTAGAAGTTAAATAAATTGGTACAATAACAGCACCAGTCTGTAAATCAGGTTTTTGACCTACATGAATAGCTTTAGTTTCAAATTCCATGCTTATCTCTTGTTTCCTCTTGAGTCTGATTAATCCAATATCTAATTAAATCGGCTCTAGTAATCAAACCGATAGGAACATGATCACGCATGATCATAATTCCCGTTGTCCCTGATAATAAAACTCGGTAAGCTTCTGCAATATCTACTTGCTCATCCAGTATGGGTAAAGCTTTCCCCATAACAGCGGAAACTTCCTGATTGGAGAAATTTATCCCATCATATAAGCATTTCATCAAAGAAGCTTCATTGACACTTCCCACAACACGATTATGCTCAATTACAGGTAACTGCGAAATATTTAACTTTTGGAGTAGTTCAGTCGCCTTGATTAATTTATCTGTGGGTGTGACATAGACAAGGGGAGGGAAATCGAATTTTTGGGAGAGAATGTCACCAACTTTAATCGTCTTGGCTTGAGTTCCTTCCCAAAAACCATTTTCTTGCATCCAAATGTCAGAATAAATCTTATTGATATAATTCCTTCCCGTATCCGCCAATAATACAACTATATATTTAGGTTCAGTTAATCTAGCAGCATATTTAATAGCCGCTGCTACTACAGTACCACTAGAACCTCCGACTAATAAGCCTTCTTCCCTAGCCAAGCGACGAGCCATGTTAAAAGACTCTTTATCACTCACGCGCACCATTTCATCAACTAATTGGCGATTAAAGGTTTTCGGAATAAAATCTTCGCCAATACCTTCTACCTTATAAGACCGAGGACTATCTCCTGAAAGAATTGAGCCCTCTGGATCAGCACCCACAATAGTAATTTGGGGATTTTGTTCCTTGAGATATTGAGCAACTCCAGAAATTGAGCCACCTGTTCCCATCCCGCTGACAAATATATCAACTTGACCTTGGCTGTCAGTCCAAATTTCTGGTCCAGTCGTCTGATAGTGAGCTAAAGGATTATAGGGATTAGCAAATTGGTTTGGTCGATAAGCGCCAGGAATTTCTCTAGCGAGTCTATCTGCTACGCCGTTATAACTTTCTGGTGAATCTGGTGGAACTGAGGTGGGTGTAACTACGACTTCTGCGCCATACGCTTTGAGGAGATTAATTTTATCTTGGCTCATTTTGTCAGGCATAACAAAGATGCAGCGATATTTTTTGACTGCGGCGATCAGAGCGAGTCCAACTCCCGTATTTCCTGCGGTGGCTTCAATTATTGTACCGTTAGGAAGTAACTCTCCAGATTTTTCCGCAGTTTCAATCATGCACAGAGCAATTCTATCTTTGTTACTTCCGCCAGGATTGATATATTCTAATTTGGCGTAGATAGTAGCGGAGATATTGTCTGTAACATGGTTGAGTTTGACTAGTGGTGTTTTGCCTATTGCTTGGATAATGTTATCGTAGACTGTCATGCGGGGGTGTTTTGCCAAAGCTGTCGAGTCCTGTAACTTTAATCAAATCATGATTGGCAATTTAGAAAATCTCTCTTAGGGATGATTATGGTAAAGAGGCTTGTAACATAGTATATGTTGTAGTGAAGTTGTATAATGTTCTATCGCATTGCTCTGACATTACTATAAAATTTCTTTGAACTTCCTGTGGCAACTGATGGTAGTATTCCCAAAACTGTGGAGTGGTGAAATGCTTTAAATTTCCTGGCACTTTCCCTCTCTGAATTCTTGTCTTGCTTGTTTAATTAGATGATCTAACTTGCCAGATTCAAGGTCTTCCTCAATTTGCTTATCCCATAGAGATTCAGAGAATTCATCAAGCCATTTAACCAGATCTGTTAACTCTCCCGTAGAAAGTTTTATTACTGCTTCTTTGATTTCTGCAACACTCATAAAATTTCCTCGCCTTTATCTACTCCATTTATAATTATAAGTATTGATCTCCCATGTCGTCAAATTCGAGAGTGGATAGAACTCCAGAAGTACCACATTTAATTTGAATTGTACTATCAATTTCATTTCGATAGTTTTCTATAGCTGAGAGCATTTGCTCAAATTGTGGGTCATCTTTAAAAACTCCAGCCATTGCTAACCAAGGGTTTTTGGGTTCAGTAGATAGCAATTTTACTGATATTGAAATATTTTCGACACCAGCTAGATGGGTTTCTAGATGTTGCTGAAGTTGGGCTAATGCTGTTGTGCGATGCCCCGGTGGGCGCAGCCATCGCTTGCTTCAACTTGTAATTCAGGTAACTCTAGAACGATGTATCAGCGCAATATTAAGAGCATTAAATCTTTTTTATAAAGTTTATTACCAGACGCAGTGAGGCACTTATTACCCAGAGAGTAAGAGACTAGTAATGGCGCTCATACCCAATCCAGGTAGCGCTGTCCTCATATTCCAACTACTAGCACTATCATTCCTGCTGTAAAATGTTAAGCTAACTGAAAGATTCTTTGATTTGTCGTTTAGGGGCGGTAGAGTGCCGAAACAAGTTCATGTGATTTCTCTCCTGATTGCCTGTAGTTTGTGGAATCTCCCTCAAGCAGCCTACGGACAGGCATTAATACCTCACACAATCCAGCTAGATCCAGCAAAATTGGAGCAGCAGGGGTTAGGTCTGGCGCAAGAGGCTGTTCAGTTAGCGCAGCTGCAACAAATCGACTTGGCTATACCACGAGCTAGGCTAGCTACTCAACTAGTTCCCAGGAATGAAAAAGTCTGGTTATTATTAGGGAGCTTAGAATTACAAAATAAAGATTTTGTAAATGCAACTGCTGCTTTGAAAAGATCAGCAGCTCTGAATCCTAAAAATCCTGATGTCTTTTTTGCCCTAGGCTCGTCAAACTTCCAACAGAAAAAATATCAGGCATCCATTTCTGATTATCTAACAGGTTTAAAATTAAATCCCCATGATCCAGAGGCTCGGTTTGATTTAGGTAATACTTACTATATGTCTGGTAATCTCCCAGAGGCGATCGCCCAGTTTAGTCAAGCTGTCACCGAAGATAAAAAATTCTGGCCTGCGGTCAACAATATTGGATTAATCAAGTATGAACAGGGACATACCCAAGAAGCGATTCAGCAATGGCAAATAGCTATTAATTTGGATAAGCAAGCTGCTGAACCACGACTAGCATTGGGTATAGCCTTATATACAAAAGGCAAGCATCTACAGGGTGTACAGATGGCACAAGCAGCACTGAAAATAGATCGACGTTATGCCGATCTAGATTTTCTCAAAGATAATTTGTGGGGCGATCGCTTGTTGGCGGATGCTAAACAATTCTTGGAATTACCAGCCCTCCAAAATGCTTTAAAACAAGATGAAGAAAGCCCAAGTTTGCAATCACCCGAACCTGGAAGTTAATCATGGTGCGGGGGAAGAGAGGCAGAGGGCAGGGGGCAGGAGGCAGCTATGTAAGAGGTTTCTACAAATTTCTGCTGATTTAAAAGTTCAAGTCTTGGATTTACCTCCTGCCTCCTGCCTTCGTCCCCCTGCCTTCTCACCCCGCATCTCTATGATGTTTAATGATCACCACTTGCCTAAATCCCCCCTCCTATAGTACATATATTCTATGTAGAGATAATATTCAGGTAAAAATGAGATAAATTGACAATCCCAATTGCCATAATTGGGTAATTAAGTAGATCAATCTGCAGGTAAAAGCGCTCTAATTTGGTCAACAAATTGCTGGTGGTCAACAACTGGCTTTGAGATATAACCATCAGCACCGCTTTGCTTGAGAAAATTCTCGCGATCGCCTTCCATTGCGTGGGCTGTAACCAGGATTATAGGCAAACTGGCTGTTTGGGGATCAGACTTGAGCATCTGTGTAATTCTGATACCATCAACCGACTTACCTTGATAAACGCTACGGGACAGAGAAACATCCATTAAAATCAAGTCAGCCTCTCTTGCTTGAGCAATTTCCATTACCTCTTGCACGTTTTCCGTATGTTTAACCTCCAAGCCACCACGCTTGGTCAAAATTTTGGAGAAAACACGAGCATTAATCAGATCATCTTCCACAATTAAAACGGTTCTCATGAGAGTTCACAAATAAGGGTGAGAGGTTTACCACCTAGAAAACAGTTGTTTATCTTCTGGGAAATAAATCAAAGCGTATTTCCCAAGGAGTTACCAGACAATAGGAATGTTGGCGACCGTCGTCAACGACAATACTACTGCCTACTTCATAGTAAGTATTAACTTTTTGTTAGGCAACCCAAATCATCGATTATGCTGTGATTACAAGAGTGTCAAGTTTGTTGGGAATTTTGTGTAGTTAAAATTCAGGGAAAAACCTCATGGCAAAACAATTAAACCTTCTCCCATCGGGACAGGTCATCACAACCGCACTGCATACCGAGATGCAACGGTCTTATCTGGAATATGCCATGAGCGTAATTGTTGGCAGAGCATTACCGGATGTGCGTGATGGCTTAAAGCCAGTGCATCGACGGATTTTATATGCTATGCATGAACTGGGTTTGATCCCAGAGAGACCATATCGCAAGTGCGCTCGTGTGGTGGGGGATGTTTTAGGTAAATATCATCCTCATGGCGACCAATCAGTTTATGATGCCTTAGTTAGACTAGTCCAAGAATTTTCTAGTCGTTATCCTCTGCTAGCAGGTCATGGAAATTTTGGCAGTGTGGATAATGACCCACCAGCAGCAATGCGTTACACAGAAACACGCCTTGCGCCTGTTAGTCATGAAGGAATGCTGGCAGAAATTGGGGAAGAAACAGTAGACTTTATTGGTAACTTTGATAATTCGCAACAAGAACCAACAGTACTACCCGCCCAATTACCATTTTTAATCCTGAATGGTTGTGCGGGAATTGCAGTGGGGATGGCGACTAATATCCCACCACATAATCTAGGAGAAGTAGTTGATGGATTGATTGCTTTAATCGATGACCCCAATTTGACTAATGAAAAACTTTGGGAAATAATCCCCGCACCTGATTTCCCTACAGGTGGTGAAATTGTAGGTAATGCCGGAATTCGAGAGGCTTATGCTACAGGTAAGGGAGGGATTACACTGCGGGGAGTAGCCAAGTTTGAGGAAATTCCAGCCTATAAAGGTAGTAAGCGCCGCACAGCAATTATAGTCACTGAATTACCTTATCAGGTAAATAAGGCGGGCTGGATTGAAAAAATCGCGGATTTGGTCAACCAAAACAAGTTACACGGAATTTCTGATTTACGAGATGAAAGCGATCGCGAAGGGATGCGAGTTGTGATTGAACTCAAACGCGATACAAACCCTCAAGAAGTTTTGCAAAGCTTATATCATCAAACTGCGCTACAAACAACTTTTGGCGCTATTCTTTTAGCCTTAGTAGATGGACAACCCCGCCAATTAAGTTTGCGCCAGCTATTACAAGAATTTTTGCATTTCCGAGAACAAACTCTCAACCGGCGCTATAGTTATGAATTAGGTAAAGCTGAAAGTCGGCTAAATCTGGTAACAGGTCTACTCAAAGCATTATCCAATATAGACGCAGTAATTGATATCTTACGTCAAGCAGCTGATGGGAGTACAGCGAGAGTTAATCTCTGTCGTAGTTTAGATTTGAATGAAGCACAAGCAGATGCTATTCTTGCCATGCCTTTGCGCCGTTTGACTAGCTTAGAACAACAGAATTTGCAACAAGAATTTGAGCAACTCAGCCAGCAGATTGCTGCATTACAGCGATTGCTATCAGACAGAAAAGAATTATTGAAAGCATTGAAAAAGGATTTGCGCTCATTTAAACGTAAATTTAGCGACGAACGCCGGACAAAGCTAATCCAGACAACCGAGACAACAATTTCCCGTAAAAGCGAAACTGAAAAATCAGGAACAGCCACGGAAGCAAAAAATTTCCCACAATCCATCGATACCCAAGGAGCTTCCCCAACACCGCCAAAACCCGCACAACCTCCAGAAGAAACCATTTTAGAATTTACCCAAAGAGGTTATGTCCGTCGTCTTGCGCCCACAACCAAAAGAACCAAAACAGAAAATGTCCTACCTGAACATGACTTCATTATTCAAACCGAGCAAACTGATACCGACAAAGAATTGCTGATCTTAACCAGTGGAGGTAGAGTTTATCCAGTAAAAGTAGGAGATATTCCGCTGACAACTGGGCGTTCTCCTAGAGGAACCCCTCTCATTACCACACTGACTAGTACGGTTCAAGAATCGCAAGAAAATTTAGTCAATCGCTTTTTGCTCCCGGAAAATCCAGCAACAACCCAAATAGTGTTGCTTACAAAACAGGGGAGAATTAAACGTCTATCTTTAGAGGAATTTACTAACCTGACCCGTCGTGGTACAAGTGTTTTAAAACTGAAAGATGATGATGAACTATCTTTTTCCCGATTTGCGACCACAGGAGAAAATCTGATTCTGGGTAGTTCCGGCGGTCGTCTGCTCCGTTTTATTGTGAATGATGAGCAATTGCCTGTGTTAAGCCGTACAGCAATGGGTTTACAAGCCTTTAGACTCTCAAAGAATCAACAAATGGTTGGCTGCGTCACTGTCAGTGGGAATGATCAGTTACTACTAGTTACTCAGGAAGGATATATCAAACGAATATCTGTAAGTCAATTAAGAATAGCTAATCGAGGTGATTTGGGTACACAATCCCTGAAATTCACGAGCGAAACTGATAACTTGGCTAGTATGTCCTTGATAATTCCGGGAAGGGAAATAGCAGTATTGACCAGCAAAGATCGGACATTGCGCTGCGGAGTAGATGAAATTCCCCTCTTAGATAGAGATGCTAAAGGCGAAAATATCTTTCCACTCCATCGAGAGGAAAAAATCATTGCTGCGTTCCAATTAGGGAAAAATTAGCAGCCTATAGATTATAATTGATTTCACAGCCAAGCAATTATTTTGGCATTTCCAGGTAATTTAGCATCTTGTTGTCCCTGAGTGCGAGATCTAGCAGTCAATAAACCTATAGGAGTCTTTAATAGATCTAAAAGGTTAGCTTGACCAATTAGCATCTTGAAAGTAGTTAGTGGTAATTCTTTGATTAACCAACGTATTAGACGGTAAATGTATTGTTTAAGTGTGATTCCACGCATTAACTCAACACCGTGTAGTTCGTGTAGATAGCGGTTAGAGGAACCATAACGTCGCCATTGTTTAGTCAATTCCCGCAGAGTCTTGCGGTGACGGTGTTGCACGATCGCTTGTGGAGCAAACGCTAATTCTCCCATATTTCCTGAGAGAATACGCCAGCAAATATCAGCATCTCCACCGGTCGTCAAATAAGGGCGAAATAAACCTGATTTGAGTAAAACACTACGTCGAATGGCTAAATTAGCAGTTTGTCCATAGGGACAAAACTTATGGGACAGAGTATGTTTTTGAGATAGGGTATCTTCTCGGTCAGCAAATTGCTCTAGTAATGTTGTACCAGTCAAAGCCGTTATTTCACCAGCAACAACAGCTATTTCTGGCTGGATAAAAGCCTGAACCAGCAATTCTAACCATTGTGGTTGGGGACGACAATCAGCATCTGTAAAAGCGATTATTTCACCAATAGCTGCTCGGATTCCCGTATTTCTAGCAGCATAAGAACTTTGAATTTGGGTTTCTCGACAAGGGTGAATAGTAATCGGAGAATTTTGGGCGGTTGTTTCTAGAATTGTCGCAGTGCGATCGCTGCTATTATTGTCTACTAATAAATACTCTACTTGATCTCGTGGGTAAGTTTGCGCCAAAAGACAATCAAGCAAATCTGGTAAATCTGCTTCACCATTATAAATAGGAATCACTACTGATACTTGAGGGAAATATTTATTGGTAGCCACTTCCTCGAACAGTTGATAATTTATCATATTAAAATACTTAATCTAAGGATTACCTGTTTATAAAGTTTACATTAAGCCGGTAACTCAGATAGGTTTTATACAGTTGGGAAAAAACTAGCGATAGAACTAGCAAAACCAGGTAATAGAGGTGAATCTATAGTATCCTGACCAAAGAGTGTTGTTACCAATATCAACTTATCATTTTCTCGACGGTAGATTTCTACTTGTTTAGTCAGGTAATTAGCAATCCAATATTCCTGGACTCCAGTAGCTAAGTAAAGGCTTAATTTCGCTTCCCTGTCTCGACGTTCGTTTTCTTGACCAGGAGATAGAACCTCCACGACTAACTCTGGCGCACCTATAAGATGTCCAGCTTCATCTACCAACAAAGCTAATCGTTCATTGCTGACCCAAACCACATCTGGAATAACATGATCTGCATCAGAAAGAACTATACCAGGCGTAATAATTGTTATACCTAGATTGCTGGCTTTCGACCAGATATTGAGTGCTTGAAAGATTTCACCGCTAGCTCGTTGATGTTTGAAATGAGGCGCACGGGTCACGAATAACTCTCCACCGATAAGTTCATAAACTATCCATTCGTCTTGGGGTAGAAATTCTAGGTCGTGAATTGTCCAGCACCTTCTCTCAACTGTTGGATTCATAACAGATTCATCCAGATGCTTATTTCTTTAATTATATTCCCGAATATCAAATTTGGGACAATCTAGGGATTTATACAGTAATTTTTATATAGAGCTAGTGTTGATTTTTTCTAGAAGTTTGTAGTTGCTGCTTTGGACTACAAATTATTTTTGCGTTCACAGCAAACAACTACTTTAATTTTTCTAGAAAAAACTATATTTCAGGAATAAGCGTGGTGAATAATTCAGAAAAACTCTGAATTAATTTTTTATCTACATATTCTTGTAAAGTAGATGCGCTAATAGTAGTAGGGCGCATTTGTGCATGGGCTAAATCATTGCGGTATTCTGTGAGTTTTGACCAGAGAGCTGCTAATTTTTCTGTGCTACTAATATGTTTAACGATTGGCTGATTGAGATTGGGAGTAGCCCCGATCATTTGACCAAGTTGTTTTTCTATGACTTCCCTTTGGGGTCTATCTCGATAATTATTCACTCCCTCTGCTAAACAAAGGGCTGAAACTATCCATTCTCTACCTAATAAAATTGCTTGAACGGTGAGTTTTTTATCTACATACCAACGTAAAAGCAGAAATTGTTTTTGTAATTCCTCTTTGACATTATCCTGTTCAGAATCTATAAGTGCAAATTGACCATAATCTTTCTGTATTTGGTTTAAAAGCAATTCAAAGGGTTTAGCAAACTCACCGACTTCATCCTGTAACTGGGTTGTAGGAATTTTTCTCAGTTGAGTAGATTCGGCGATCAAGTCTATGGGACGAACTAATTCTATTGAACGAGATAGCGAGGGCTTAAGATTTGTTGTAAATTCTCAAAATGCGCTTCCTTCGCTTCCTTCGTCACTAGAACTGTCACTGATTCTGGTTGGAAAAATTCACATAAAGCATGAGCAACATAGCGAGTTTCTACTTGATTATTTTGCCATGTATAGAGGGTAGTCTCATATTTACCAGTACCTAAGATAGTTAAAAGTTGCATTTTTTTCAATCCTCAATTTATGTATTTATATGGTTGATGGTTGATCAGCAAACTAACGAATTAAGACACTAAGCTTTAGCAATTAGCTATTTGGTTGATAAGGTAAACCGTGATCATTGCTTAAATAAGGTAATGCTAGCTTTAGACCTCCTGACTCTCCCTCTTTTTCGTTTTGAACAAACCAATTAAAACCTTCTCCATTAGGATTTTGTTCTTTAGTTGTCCGGGGATAATGAATTGGTAAATTATCATTAAATCCTTGAGCGCAACGACAAAAAGCTGTGATAAAATCAATTTTATCAAAATTATTGTTATTACCATAAGCTTGAGTAATTGCTTTTTTAAATTCTTCTACAGATTTTTTGGCTATATTTGGCTCTGGTTTATCCACAGGTAGCAGAGAACTATAAAATTTACGCCAATCTTCACCAGTTCTTAAATCTGTATCTGTCCAATTAATTTTCAAGGACACACTACCAAATCCTAACGGTTTACCTCCACCTAAACGATGGTAATGGTTTTCTGGTAATTCCAATAGCCAGAGTAAAGCTCCTAATTCAACGTTAGATAAATTGGTAATATCAATCGTGAATTGAAATTTACTGTCTGGTTTAACCCATTCCCGAATAGAACGGTTTTGATCATCTCTCACATCTTGAGAACGACGATATTCTTCAGATAAGCTCCGGTGATGTGGATAAACTTTACGCCCTCTTAAACCCTGTTGCTCTTTAGCGTAACATTGTTCCTTGTTGATTCCTGGATCTAAAGGTTCACCCAATTGGTTTTTTGCTTGATAAAATCTTGCTTGTTGTTCTTTGGGTTGACCAAGAATTGCTAGAGGTAAACCATTTTGCGTAAATGACTCTAGGGAATTATCAGAAAGACAAGTTACGTTACTGATTCTGATATTTCCTTTATAGGAGCCTTCTCCATCTTGATTGACCCAGCCAAAAACACGGTCTGCTGGTGAGAGTTCTGCTTTTTTTGTCGCAGGTTTGAGGTTTATAGATAAAAGACTGTCTGGATTAACTTTGTACAGTCCTCTA